>Ga0209161_10002126_pt1 | contig 16285 bp, 14 predicted proteins | sample GraSoiAngelo_155_FD_186169 | JGI IMG/M metagenome (GOLD analysis project Ga0209161, IMG submission 186169) | Grasslands soil microbial communities from the Angelo Coastal Reserve, California, USA - 14_1009_13_30cm (SPAdes) (version 2) | ecosystem: Environmental > Terrestrial > Soil > Grasslands...
CGCGCCCCTGCGGGGCACGGAGGGGGTGGGGGCGTTGTCTTGCCCACTAGACAACCGACGCCACCTCAGCTCTCATCTCGCTTGCCGCTTCGTATGCGCGAGCCACGCGCAGCACGACGCTCTCGCCCCACTGCGGCCCGAGCACCTGGAGACCAACCGGCAGCCCCTCCGACGTGCCGCACGGAACACTGATCCCCGGCAAACCCGCCAGGTTGCCGCCGAGCGTGAGCACGTCGCACAGGTACATGGAGAGCGGATCCTGCGTCTTGGCGCCGATCGGAAACGCGACCGTCGGCGAGGTGGCGCTCACGATCGCGTCGCACTTCTTGAACGCGTCGTCGAAGTCGCGCTTGATCAATGTGCGCACCTTCTGCGCCTTGAGGTAGTAGGCGTCGTAGTAACCGCTCGACAGCGCGTATGTGCCGAGCATCACGCGACGCCGGACCTCGGTTCCGAATCCCTTGCGGCGAGTCTGCAGGTACTCGTCGGTGATGTTGGGCGCGTCGACCTCTGAGAGCCCGTACCGCACACCATCGAACCTGGCGAGGTTCGATGAGCATTCCGCCGGCGCGATGATGTAGTAAGCGGCAAGCCCGTAGTCCGTATGCGGTAGTGAGATGTCGACGATCTCGGCCCCCTCCCTGCGCAGGATGAACAGCGCCGCATCGATCGCCGCCTTGACGCCGGGCTCGATCCCCTTGACGTCGTAGTACTCGCGCGGGACGCCAAGCCGCATGCCCTTGACGCCGCCTTCTGAGTTGTTCAGCACCTCCATGCCCGGACGGTCCGACGACGTCGCGTCCAGGGGGTCGTAGCCGCTCATCAGGGCCAGCGTGATCGCCGCGTCATCGACGCTGCGTGCGAACGGGCCGACCTGGTCGAGGCTGGAGGCGAACGCGATCAGCCCGTAACGGCTGACGCGGCCGTACGTCGGCTTCATGCCGACCACCCCGCACAGCGCGGCCGGCTGGCGGATCGATCCGCCGGTGTCTGTGCCGAGCGCGATCATCGCCTCGCCCGCGGCGACCGCGGCGGCGCTGCCTCCGGAGCTGCCGCCGGGCACGCGCTCCAGGTCCCACGGATTGCGGGTCGGGAAGTAACCCGAGTTCTCAGTCGAGCTGCCCATGGCAAACTCGTCGCAGTTCGTCACCCCGAGCATCACCGCGCCTGCCTCGAACAGGCGACCCACCGCGGTCCCGGTGTACGGCGGCCGGAAGCCCTTGAGGATCTGCGAACCCGCGGTTGTCTCCACCCCGCGCACGCAGAGGACGTCTTTGACGGCGAGCGGAATGCCCGCGAGAGGCGGCGCGTCTCCCTGGCGGATCTTGCGGTCCGCCTCGTCCGCCTGCTTCTCCCAGAGCTCGGGCGTGAAGCGCAGGTATGCCTTGACATGCGGGTCGACGCGTTCGATCCGCTCGACGTGAGCGGTCACCAGGTCGGCGGCGGAGATCGTGCCCAGCCGGAGCAGGCGGGACGCGTCCTTGATCGTCAGTGCGGTGAGGTCGTCACTCATGTCTCTTCCTGGATCGCGGGCACGCGGAAGAATCCGTCGACCGACGCCGGCGCGTTCGCGAGCGCTTCCTCCTGCGTCAGGCTGGGGCGCGGCTCGTCGTCACGCAGCCTGCTCGCAATCTCCACCACCTGCGCGGTCGGTGGAATGTCGTCGGTGTCCACCTGCTGCAGACGGTCGATGTGCTCGAGGATGCCGCTCAGCTGATCGGCGTAGAAGTCCTCGTCGCCTGGCTCGAGGCCGAGGCGCGCGAGCATGGCGACATGGCGGACTTCGTCTTTCGAGAGCGGCATGAGGCTTTGAAAGCTAGCTTAGTCGGCGGCTTGCGATGACTCCGACCAGGGCGGGCACGCCGGCGATCGCGCCCACGATGGTGAGGCTCATGAAAACCGACGCAACGATCGCGATCCTCCACGCCCACTGCGTGCGCGCGACGAGGGCGCCCGCCGCGATCACCCCGAGGAGCCCAGCCGCGATGGAACCGGCGCCGATCAACAGCAGCGCGGCCCACACCCCGCCCACCGCCGAAGGCTCGGTGAGAAAACCGAGCACGTACCAGCCCCAGACGAAAAGGACGACGGCGCCCACGAGCAGCGTCCACCACACCCACCTCGGGCTTCTCACGTGGGGAGCAGGGCTTTGAATTGCTCTTCGTCGAGGATGTTCAGCTTCAGCTTCTGCGCCCTTTCGAGCTTCGAGCCCGCGCCCGGGCCCGCGACGACATAGTCCGTCTTCGAGCTGACGCTTCCAGCCGCCTTGCCGCCGAGCTTGCGGACGAGCGCCTCGGCGTCGGGCCGGCTCATCGTCTCCAGCGTGCCGGTGAACACAAAGGTCTTGCCGGTGAATGGACCGTCACCGACCACCTCGACAGCCTGCGGCTCGACACCCGCGGCCAGGAGCTTCTCGACCAGCTCACCTCCGGGTCCCTGGAAATACATGTGAACCTCGCGCGCCATGTTGGGACCGACACCCTGCACGCGCCGCAGGTCCTCTTCGCCCGCACCGCGCAGGTTCTCGATGCTTCCGAAATCAGCGGCGAGCAGCTCGGCGGTGGCTTCGCCAACCTGCGGAATGCCGAGCGAGTAGAGGAAGCGGCCCAGGGACGGCCGCCTGCTCTCTGCGATGCGGTCGACAAGGTTCTGAGCCGACTTGTCGGCGAAGCCCTCGAGCTCGACGGCCTGCTCCTTGCTCATCCGAAAGAGGTCGCTGGGATCCTCGACGATGCCGCGCTCGATGACCTGCCCCAGCGTGGCGTAGCCGAGCCCCTCGATGTTCATCGCGCCGCGGCTGGCAAAATGCCGCAGCCGCTCGAGGCGCTGCGCGGCGCAGAACGGATTGATGCAGCGGTGCGCGATGTAGGGCTCCTCACGCACGACGTCGCCCCCGCACACCGGGCAGTTCGCCGGCATCTTCCAGCCCGGCTTGGGCTTCTTGACGCTGACGATCTCGGGGATCACATCGCCGGCGCGATGGATGGTGACGCGCGCGCCGACGTACACGCCTTTCTCGTTGACCTGCGCCTCGTTGTGCATGGTGACGTTGCGGATGGTCACGCCGCCGACCACCACCGGGTTCACGTGGGCGACGGGCGTGAGCACGCCGGTGCGGCCGACGTAGCAGGCGATCTCCTCCACCTCCGTCTCGGCCTGCTCCGGCGCGTATTTGAACGCGATCGCCCAGCGCGGCGAGCGGGCCACAAACCCCAGCTCGAGCTGCTGCGGGAAGCCGTCGACCTTGACCACCATCCCGTCGATCTCGTACGGGAGGTCGTGCCGGCGCCGCTGCCACTCGGCGTGGTACTCGATGACCTCGTCGATGGAGTTGAGCCGGCGCCGGTTCTTGTTCACGCGAAAGCCCATCGATTCGAGGGCGTTGAGCACGTCCCACTGCGACTTGGCCGGGCCCGCCGGGTCGAGCGTGTACATGAAGGTCTGCAGGTCGCGGCTGGCGGTGACGTTGGGATCGATCTGGCGCACGCTGCCCGCCGCGGTGTTGCGCGGATTGACGAAGCGAGCCTTGCCGGCCCCCTCCATCTCGCGATTCAATTTCTCGAAGCCGGCGATCGGGAAGTAGACCTCGCCCCGCACCTCGAACAGGTCGGGCAGGCCTTTGGCCGGGGTCACCGCCAGCGGCACGCTTCGGATCGTGCGCACGTTGGCGGTGACGTCTTCGCCGATGGTGCCGTCGCCACGCGTGGCCGCGCGCTGGAGGCGCCCCTTCGCGTAGGAGAGGCTGATGGCCAGGCCATCGATCTTGAGCTCGGCGCAGTACACGATCTTGTCGCCGACCGCGGCGCGGACGCGCTTGTCGAAGCCTCGGATCTCGGCCTCGTCGAAAGCGTTCTGCAAGCTGAGCATCGGCGACCGGTGGCGGACCTTGGCGAACTGGTCGGAGGCCTCGCCGCTCACGCGCTGGGTCGGCGAGTCCGGCGTCAGCAGGTCCGGCCGCTCGTCCTCGATGCGGCGCAGCTCCAGGAACAGCGCGTCGTACTCGCCGTCCGAGACCTCAGGCGCGTCGAGTACGTAGTAGGCGTGCTCGTGCCGCCGGATGAGCTCGCGCAACTCCTCCACGCGGACCGCCGGGTCGACCGCGGCCTTCTTGCGCTTCGTCATTTAGTCAGCGGTGCCAACATCCCGCTCAGGATCTTCAGGCCGACCTTGTCGAACTTGATCACCAGCTCCTCGTCGGTGCGCGTCAGCGTGCTCTTGACGACCGTGCCCGCGCCGAATGCAGGATGGCTGACGCGGTCGCCGCTCGCAAACCGCTGCACCGGCGGCGGCGCGGGCGCCGCCTCCACCTGCCGCTCCAGGTAGCGCTCCTTGTAACCCTGGCGCGGCGGTGCGACCGGCGCGCTTCCCCGCGGCGCTGCAAGCATCGACTGGGGGATGTCGGTCAGGAACCGGCTCGGGAAGGCCGGCTGCGAGCGGCCGTAAAGGTGGCGACGAAACGCGCAGCTCAGGTAGAGGCGGTCCTTCGCGCGCGTCATTCCTACGTATGCGAGCCGCCGCTCTTCCGCCATCTCGGTCGACGCGCCGACCAGCGACGGATTCTCCTCGCGCTCATCGAGGGCCCGCTGGTGCGGCAGCAGCCCCTCCTCCATGCCGACCATGAAAACGACGGGAAACTCGAGGCCCTTGACCATGTGCAGCGTGATCAACGTGACGCCCTCGCCGTTCTCGTCGTAGGCGTCGACATCCGAGACCAGCGCAACCTCGGCCAGGAAATCCTCCAGGCCTTGAGCAGGATCGCGGTCGTCGAAGCTTTCGGCGAGCCCGCGAAGCTCGTTCAGGTTCTCCATGCGCGCCTCGCCCTGTGGCGTGCCGTCAAGGTAGTGCCGGCGCAAGTCCATGACCTCGATCACCTGGTCGATCAGCTCGCTCGGCCTGAGCACTCCCATGGTCGCGCGGACCGACTCGATCTGGGCCCGGAATCCCTGCAGGGGGGCGACCGCGGTCTTGGGCACGCCGGGCACGCGGCCGGGATCGACAAGGATCGCCATGATGTCCGCTTCGCTGTCCCGCGCGAATGAGTTGACCGCGTCGACCGTGACGTTGCCGATCTTGCGTGACGGCACGGAGACGATGCGCGAGAAGCTGAGCGCGTCGCGCGGGTTGAAGCAGAAGCGCATGTACGCGACCAGGTCTTTGACCTCGCGCCGCTCCCAGAAGCGGATCCCGCCCACAAGGCGATACGGGATTCGGCGCCGCGCGAGCACGTCCTCAAAGGCTCGTGACTGGGCGTTGGTTCGGTACAGCGCGGCGAAGTCGGAGTAGCCGCGGGTCTCGGTCTTCCTCAGCCGCTCGATCTCGTCAGCGACGAACTCGGCCTCTTCGACCTCGTTGTAGGCCTGCGTCGCCATGACCTTCTCGCCGCCCGCGCGATCGGTCCACAGGCGCTTCTCGGCTCGCTCCGGGTTGCTGCGGATGACGCTGTACGCGGCGTCGAGGATGGCCTGGCTCGAGCGGTAGTTCTGCTCCAGGTGCACGACATGCGCGTCCGGATAGTCCTTGCGGAAGTCGAGGATGTTGCGGATGTCGGCGCCGCGGAAGCGGTAGATCGACTGGTCGTCGTCCCCCACCACCGCCACGTTGCGGTGCTCTGACGCGAGCAGGTTCACGAGCACGTACTGGGCCCGGTTGGTGTCCTGGTACTCGTCCACCAGCACGTGCCGGAAGCGGTCACGCCACTTCGCGAGCGCCTCCGCATCGGTGCTGTAGAGCTCGACGAGTTTCATGATCAGGTCGTCGAAGTCGAGCCCGCCGGATCGCCGCAGCACCTCCTGGTAGGACTCGTAGACGCGGCGCAGGATCTCGTCCTGGTAGCTGCGGTTCGGGATGTCCTCCGGCCGCCTGAGCTCGCTCTTCGCCTGCGAGATCCCATGACTCAAGGCGCCGATGGGGTAGCGCTTGGGGTCGAGCCGGAGCTCGTCCAGGACTCGCCTCAGCGCCGCCCGCGTGTCGTCGTCGTCGAAGATGACAAAGCTGGGCACAATGCCGATCCGCTGCGCCTCCCGGCGCAGGATCTTGACGGCGGTCGAATGAAAAGTGCCGACCCACATCTTCTCCGCCCGCTCGCCGACCAGAGATTCCACCCGGCTGCGCATCTCGCGCGCCGCCTTGTTGGTGAAGGTGACGGCCAACAGGCGGTCCGGCCAGACCCGTCGCGAGGCGATCAGGTATGCGATCCGGGCGGTCAGCACCCGGGTCTTGCCGCTGCCGGCGCCGGCGAAGATCAGCAGCGGCCCGTCGCCGTGCGTGACCGCCTCCTGCTGGGGCGGGTTCAGGCGCGCGAGCAAGGCTTCGACTTCGGGTTGGGGCGACTCGGCTACCACGGGGATTCGAGTTTACCCAGGGCCCGATGCCGGCAATCCGCGGCCCCTCCTCCCCATGTCCTTAGACAGACAGAAAAACCGAGATCGGCCGTTATGCTCGTCGTGCCCTTGACGCAGCAAGTCGATCTCGGTACGCGTGACCACCTGCTCTATGAGCTCGCGCGCGATCTCAGCTCCACCCTGGATCTGGACGTCGTGCTCGAAAAGGTGATGGACCGCGTGATCACCCTGATGCAGGCCTCGCGTGGCTTCATCGTGCTGATCGACCCGATCGACAGCAGCCTCTCGGTCCAGATGTCGAGCGGCGAGGCCGATCCCGAAAAGACGCGCCAGTTCCTTGGCTCACGGACGGTCATCGAGCACGTGGTGACGACGGGCCAGGCGGTCGTGTCGACCGACGCCAGCCTCGACGACCGCTTCAAGGGCCAGCAATCGGTGATCCTTCAGAACCTGCGCTCGATCATCGCGGTGCCGCTTGTGACCAAGGGTAAGGTCATCGGCGCCGTCTACGTCGACAACCCCTTCCGCGCCTCGATCTTCGAGGAGAAGGACAAGGAGTTCCTGCAGGCGATCGCCGACCTGGCGGCCATTGCGATCGACAACGCCCGCCAGTACGAGCGCTCCGAGTTCCTGCGCCAGCTCTTCGAGGCGCACGTCAACAAGCAGGTCACGGACTACGTGCTCACCCGCTCAGGCCGGACGCTGAGGTTCCTCCCGGGCGAGCGGCGCGAGGTGACGATGCTGAACTCCGACATCGCCGGGTTCTCGGCCCTGTCCCAGAGCATGGAGGCCGAGGAGCTGGTCCTGTTCCTCAACGACTACTTCCAGCGCATGATCCGGGTCGTCCTCGACCACGGCGGCAACATCGACAAGTTCCAGGGCGACGGGATGCTGGTCGTTTTCGGCGCCCCCAACCCGATGCACGACCACGCCGAGCGAGCCTTGAACGCGGCGCTGGCGATGGTGCGCGAGGTCGACCGCTTCAACCGCGAGCTGATCGAATCTGGCCGGCCGGCGATCGCGGTCGGCATGGGCCTCGACACCGGGGAGGTCGTCGCCGGCCACGTCGGGTCGGGCGAGCGCATGGAGTTCACCCTGATCGGCGTGCCGGTCAACAACAGCGCGTACCTGTCCAAGGTGAGGCCGGCCCGGGTCCTGATGTCGGAGACGACGCGCGAACGTGTGCCCCACGGCTTCCACGTCGCAACCTACGAACCGATGCAGCTCAAAGGCGCAAAGGGACCCCAGCCGATCTACGAGCTAGCAATCTCACTCATCGCGGACTAAGAAAGATCCCCTCTCCCCCCAAGGGGAGAGGGTCAGGGAGAGGGGCGTGAAATCGCTATCCCTGACACACCCAACGCCCGGGCCCGTAATGCGAGTACAGCCAAGCCGCGGCAAACGCGTTCGCTCGCGGGTCGAACGGCGATTGGCTGGCGTAGGGCGTCCCCGACCAGGTGCTCGGCAGAAACTGGAACAGCCCCGACGCGCCGCTGTCGGAGTTGACCGAGTTCGGGTGGTACCGCGACTCGCAGTAGGCGACGTTGATCGCCCACTGCACCGCGGCGGGCCCGAGGGGACTGAACGCGTCAGTGATGTCCATGGCGATCTCGGGCGGCGGCGCCGGGTGGTTGCTCCGGGCCGCGATCTGGGCGGCCTGAGCCTGCGCCGCAGCCTCGGCGATCTGCTTCGCCTGGTACTCGGCGAGGCCCTGCTTCAGCTCTTTCGACCAGGACTGGACCTGGGCCATGTGCGCCGCCTGCACGCGCTGGTTCTTGGTTTGCTGCACGACCGAGCTGCGGTCGAAGGAGCTGAGCTGGGTGACGGCGATCGAGACCGACTGCTGGGCGGGCGGCGCCAGGCGTGGCAGGACCACGCTGACCAGGATCACCACCCACACGAGTACCGCACGAAATAGCGGCAGCAAACCCCTTTCCGCTCCTTCCTTGGACTCGCCCTACCCCTGGGGCGGTGTCAGGCCTGAGCGCTCGGAGCGAGGACGTGGAGGAGACGTGCTCAGGAATTCGCGAAGGTGCCACCTTACCACACGGTCGGCGACCCTCAGTAGCCGTACGCCCCGGATCCGAAAACTACCCCGGAGCGGCCGCCAACACCCCCGTCGTCACCTTGAAAGCGACCACCGGCGAATCAAATCCCTTCAGCGCCAGCTCCACCCTTTCGGCCTGCATCCGCTGCGCCTCGAGCCAGCCGCTGACGCGGCGGTACACCTCCTCGGTCAGCATCACCTCGCCGGCGCCGGCCTGTGCCTGCAGCCGCGAGGCCAGGTTGGTCACCTCGCCAAGCACGCTGACATTGGCCGACTCGGCGAGGTTGCCGACGACCGCAGGACCGACCGCCACGCCGGCGCCCATAGGCAGCTCCGCGAGGGCGGCCTTGTCGATGATCGCGATCGCGGCGCGGAGCGCTTGCAGTGCGTGGTCGACGCTCTGCCCGGAGACGTTGAACGTCGCCATGACGGCGTCGCCGGCGAACTTGTCGACGATGCCGTGGCGGCGTTCGACCTCATGCGTCGCCCACCTCTGCAGCGAGGCGATCCTGTCGGCAAGCTCCGCCGGAGCCGTCTCGCCCGCAAGCCGAGAGTAGCCACGAACGTCGGCGAAGAGTATCGAGACCATGCGCTCTCCCGGTGCGACGCGGGTCGAGGGCACGCCTTCAGCCGGCCGTTCGCGAGCCGCCTCTATCTCCACACCCAGTCGGGACGCGGTCTCACGCGCGACGCGCGCGGCGAGGAGCGCCGACGCAGCCTGCGCGTCGGCAGCGATCCGCCGCAGCCGGTTCCTGGCCACGTCCGCCTGGCCGGAGCTAAATTCGGCATCGGCGAGCGCCGATCCGACATGCCAGGCATCCAGCTGGAAACTACCGGTCTCGAATGCGTCCACAGCGGAGCTCAGCGCCTGACATGCGTCGTCGAACCGTCCCTCGTAAAGAGCCAGGCGTCCTCGCGCGGCGGCGATACGTGGTGAGCCCAGAACCTCTCCCTGTGCCGGAATCTTGGCGATGAACTCGCGCAACCACTTGGCATCGCGTGTGCCTTCCGCCACGGCGTCGAGAGGCGAACCGTGCTCGCAGCCTTCCGGCCGAACCAGCCTCACCTCCCGCTCGGCTCCCGCAAAGTCGCCTGCCGCAAGGCAGCAGCGCACGCGCGGCATCGCGTCGTAGGTGACATCCTGCTGATCGACGCGACTCGACACCGGCGGCATGAGGTTCGAAGCCTCGTCCGCGCGAAGGTTCTCTGCCAGCGCGTGGGCAAGAAGTACGTGTGCGCGCCAGGCCATCTTTTCGTGGCCGCCCTCGCGAGCCTTCTGGACTGCTGCCTGAGCAAACCGAATCGCCTCACCGATCTGGCCACGCTCCAGCGCTATGAAGGCGCTGGCGTAGGTCGGCCAGGGTTCGAATCCGATCTGCGGCATGACCGAGATTCGCTCCTTCCATTTCGCGACCTCGTCCCCGCGGCCGAGATGCACGGCAAGCCAGATCGCGTTGTAGACGGCGTTTCCGACCTGGAAGTCATATCCCCCGGCCAGCGCGCCCTGGTAGCTCTGATCCAAGTGGGCGAAACCGGCGTCCACCTCACCCAGACCAACCTCGGAGAGTCCCAGGAAGTTCAGCGACCACACGCTCGGCAAGTTCGCGCCGGCGAGCTCGGCCGTCTTCGCCGCTTTCCGTGCGAACTCAATCGCTGTGCGGTGGTCCGCATTGAACGTCGATAGGCTGGCAATGCGGATGTACAAGTTGGCCAGCGCCTCGCTCGGACCGATCGGTTCGAGCACTGCGCGTGCTTGCTCGAACTGCTCGCGGGCAAGGTCGCTCCGCATCAGCTCCCACAGCGACCGCCCGAGTGTGATCCGGTGAATCGCGCCTTCGACCGCGAAACCGGCTCTTTCAAGGCCTGGAATTGCCGCCTCGAGAAGGCGCCGGGCGCTCTGCGACTCGGCGTTGTAGTGATACGCCTCGCCGGCGCGACACAGCATGCGCGCGCGCTCGGCCTCGTCTGAGACATAAGGTGCGGCGCGCTCGAGCAGCTCGGCGGCGTCGCGATAGGCGCGGCCCTGCAGGGCACTGTCTGCAGCCGCGATCGACATCGCGACGGCGTCTTGATTCCTACCGGCCATGAACAGTTGGTTCGCCTGGTCGACCGGCTCGCGGTCGTGCCTCGAGTCCATGACATCGGCCACGCGCGAGTGCAATCGCTGCCGACGGGGCGCAACAAGGTCTTCATAAATTGCCTCACGCGTGAGCGCGTGCCGGAACCGATAGCCCCCCGAACGTCGATCTTCCTCCTCTATCAACTGAGCCGCGACGCTGGCTTCGAGCGCCGACAGGACTGCGGTCCCGTCTACTTGTGCCACCTCCGCGAGCGACTCGACATCAAACGACCGGCCCATCACCGACGCGGCAGAAAGTACGGCAACGTCTTCCCGGCTCAGCCGTTCCAGGCGCTGAAGGATTGTGTCGCGAACGTTGGGCGGGATGCGGATCTCGGCCACGGCCTTGCGATCCCACCCCGTCTCCGTGCGGAAGACGTCACCGCGGTCGATCGCGTCGCGAAGCATTTCTTCGAGCACGAACGGATTGCCCTCGCTGCGCTCATGCAGGAAGTCTCGGAACTCGTCGCTGATCGAGCGCTCCTCGAAGATCGCGCACACCATGGAGGCGACCTGTTGCGGGGTCAAAGGACGCAGGTCGACGAGCTCGACCTGACCGCTGCGCCTCCAGCCCTGAATGGTCGGCAGCAGCGCGTGCTTGCGGTGCATCTCGTCGGTGCGGTAGGTGGCGACGATCAAGACGTTTGTCGAGCGCAGACGGCGGGTCGCGTAGTCCAGCAGCTCACGCGTCGCCGGGTCGGCCCACTGCAAGTCTTCGAGGATGACGAGCAGAGCCCGGTGGCCGGCGGCGTCACGAAGCAGAATCAGGATCGACTCGAAGAGCCGCAGCTTCGCCTGGACCGAGTCGGTGGACGATCCGGACGGAGCGCCGAGTTGGGGGAACAGCTGCGCCAGCTCACCCGCCGCTGGACCAAGGCGCTGACCGAGGTCGTCCGCGTCAGCGGTCGTGAGGTAGTTGCCGATTGCCTCGAGGAACGGCAGGTAGGGCAGGGACAGCTCCGCCTCGCTGCAGCCGCCGGCGACCACGACGCAGCCGAGCGTCCGCGCCCGGCTCGCAAGGGTGTTGACGAGACGCGTCTTCCCCATCCCGGCCTCGCCGCCGACGATCACGACTCCGCCGTCGCCGCGGAGCGCGGAGAGCAGGGCATCCTCCAGTGTCGACAGCTCGGAGTCGCGGCCGATCAGGGTGGGGCAGAGGACGCGAGAAAGCACCATCTCAGAACAGGTGGGTCAGCTTATTCCTTAGCAGCTTGCGGCCGGGCGGCTCCGAGTATTCCGGCAGCATCGCCTTCATCCTCGCAAAGGCAAGCTCGGTCAGCGCCGCCGGTTCTTGCCCGGACGTGGGGATGGCCTCGCCGATCACGACCCGGATCGGCTTGCGGAGCCACAGGTCCTTGGTGCCGGAGAGGGCGACGGGAATGACCGGCACACCGGCCTTGATCGCGAAGTGGGCGAAGCCTTTGTGGAAGGGCAAGAGCTCGCCCTCCTTCGGACCGTAGTTGGCCTCGGGAAAGATCGCCACCGCACCCCCCAGCTCCAGGCAGCGATCGACGTGCCGGAACAGAGCCCGGTCGCCGTGCCGCTCGCGGACCACGGGCACGTACCCGCCGGTGGTGCGGACCAGCCACCACTGGAACTTCCGCGTCACCAAAATCGTCGGGTCGGCGAGGAAATGGAGCCGTGGCTCGAGCGGCAACAGAAAGAGCAGGACGAACTCGTCCAGCCAGTTCAGGTGGTTGGCGATGACGACGTAGTTGCCCGAGCGAGGAATGTTCGCGCGGCCCTGGACATCGAAGCGGAAGCACAGCCGAAGCAGGGGAATTCCGATCAGACGCACCAGGCGATACGGAAGGTTGGCGCGAGGACTGACGGTCAGGAGGTCGGCGGCGGGCAGGGCAGCGCCGGCGGTCGCCACGGTGGGGCGAAGTCTAAGCGCCTAGAGGCCACCACTCCAGAAAGCGGTTGTAGGTTCCGAGCGAGCCCTTGATGGCATGGACCGCGTTCCGCAACGTGCTCGCCTCGTCAGCTGAAACCTGGCCGGTGTTGACGTAAGCCTGCAGCTCGTTGAGGAAGGCGTTCAGCTGGTTGTTGGACGCCTTGGTGTCGCCCCGGGCCGCTGACGCCGAGGCTGCGTTCAGCTTCGCGGTCAGGCTGTTCTTCTGGCCGGCGTTGAGCGAGGTGTGGGTCTGCACCTCATTGGCGATCCAGCTCAGCGCCTGCGCCGTCGTCAGCACCTGGACCGTCGTGGTCGCCTTGCCCACCCCGCCGTCGTCATCGGTCACTGTCACTGTGACCGTGTAGGTCCCCGCGGCGGCATAGGCGTGGGAGGCTGAAAATTGCGCCGTCCTGCTCGGGCCAAAGCTCGCCGTGGCGGTCGACCCGTCTCCGAAGTTCCAGGTCGCGATGTGGGAGTCGAGGGCGCCGGCGTCGGAGAAGCTGCCCGAGAAGGTCAGCGACTCCTGGGCAGCGATCAGGGGCGCCGTCCTGGTGAAGCCGCTGATTGCCGCCTGGGGCGCCACGTTGGTGCCGATGATCGTCATCGAGTCGGTGCCCGCCATGCTTCCGTCATCCGTGGCCCGGAACGTGACGACATAGGTCCCTTCATCGTCTGGCGTGAAGGTGAATGACGCCGTCGATCCGGTCGCGTACGCGCTGCCGTTCTTGGTCACGGTCCAGGCATAGGTGAAGCCGGCCGCGTTGTCAGCCTCAGCCGGGCTCGACGCCGCGCCGGTGAACGTCTCGGGTGCGCCTTCTGGAATCGAAGGCGGGTCGGTGACGATCCGCGCGCTTGGAGCTACCGCCGTGATCGTGCTGGTGAACGACGTGGCGGTCGAGTGGCCCTGGCCGTCGTTCGCGGTGATCGTGACGGCCTGGCTGGACGCTTCGTCCGAGGAGGCCGCCGTCCACGACCACGTGCCTGTGCTCGTGCCCGTCTTGGTCGGAATAGGTTCCTGTGTTCGCCGGCGCGGAGCCCTCAGGGATAGAGACGGCAGTGTTGTCGGCGGCCGCCGTCGGGGCCTGGTTGACGCTGGTGGCGACCCATGTCTGGAAGGCGAAGTCCTGCCCCCAGGAGGCGCCGGTCAGCCATGCGCAACCGGAGCAGGCGACGTACAGCTGGCCGCCCGCGTACCCGTCGACGACCGAGCTGTTGTACCACGTGAAGGATCCGGCCAGGACCCGGACCACGATCGCGTACCGGGTGCCGGCCGTGATCGAGATGGCCGGGTTGAAAGCAAAGCTGTGGAACTGCCTGCAGCAAGTCACAGATCCCGAGAAGGCGGACGTCCCAAGCGGTGTCCCGCTGGGGGCGAGGATCGAAGAGACGCTCTGGATGCTGACGCTGATGTTGGCAAAACCGGTCGTGGTGTCGGAGGCGAGCGACACGCGGTCGAGCTGGCCGGTCGCCCCGGCGGTGAAGGTCTGCGCCATCAGGGCGATCCCGCGCTGAAAGCTCAGGGTCAGGGTTTGGGATTGGTCGAGGGCGTCAGCCGTCGCCTGAGCAGGAACCACCGAGGCGAGCGAAAGCACCGCCGCGACGGCCGCCGCCATCGAACCCCGACCGACATCTCTCCGAAACGAACTCTTCACCTGACCGTAGTGACGAAGGTGAAGTCGTTTCCCTGCGTGTCATGCGTTCGCCGACGAAGGCACCGGGTGGGACCGGAATCCGTCGCGGTTTTCGGCCGGACTTTCGAGCACCCAGAGCGCCCATCCCAAGCCCAGGACCCAGAGGCTGTAGCTCGCGGCTGCGACCACACCCGCCACCCTCCGGAGCTCGGCCAGGTCCGTCCAGGTCATGAGCGTGATGGCAATGAACGCCGCGCCTGTCAGCAGGCCGAGGGAATCGATGATCGGACCAAAGGGCCGAGCTCCGAAACCGGTCGCCGAGGCGACGAGAAACCAGACGCCGATCAAAGCCAGGGGCCACGCCGCCCACCAGGTGTACGACGCGCCGCCAAGGACGCCGGCGACCGCCAAGGCCTGGATCACGACCAGCCACAGCACTCCGACGACGCCCCAGAATCCGACGAACAGCCCCCATGCCGGACGACGCATCGGATGTGAGGAACACCCGATTGCGACCGCCAGGAGCAGGGCCGACCAGATGAGGAGACACCAGTCACGAGCCGCCGTCGCGCCCGCAACCTGCGCAGCGACCGCACCCATCAGGGCCGCCACAGATAGATAGGAAAGGACGGTCGACCATCGCACCTCTTGCCGAGTCATAAACCCGATGACCAGGGCGACCGGAAGCAAGAGCACGATCAGCAACAGCGTCACCCACCACGCCCAATCGGCCAGCGAGTGCAGAAAGAGCGTCAGCACCGCCACGACCGCGAGGTACATGCACAAACCCGTCCAGCGCATCCCAGCCCGGAGGGTATCGCATGACCATGCGCGGGAGTGTCTTATAGAACCCCCCTCTCCCCACAGGGAGAGGGTCGGGGAGAGGGGCGTGGAAGAGCACCGACTCGTCAGCTAGCTCCTGAGCTTGTTGTCCAGCGGGTCCTCATGCGACCCACGCCTTGGTCGTGCTTCAGCCGAATCAGCACGTGGATTCATGCCCATCTCCCTCATGCGCGAGAGTGTCACGCATCAACCGAAGTAGCTGTAGCGCATCAGTCGAAGGTGTGTACCCATCAGCCGAATGCCTTTTGACGCCCCCCAGCCGAACTTGCACAAAAAATTCGTGCCGGCGCAGGGATTCGAACCCTGGACCATCGGTTTAAAAGACCGCTGCTCTAACCAAGCTGAGCTACGCCGGCTAACACGATTTTGAATTGAAATGATGCCCCGGCGGGGGAGCGCAAACCGTCAAACCAGGCGGCTGACGGACTAACTGACGGACAAACCGCCCACGAGTTCGGCGATTCGATTCACCAACCAGGCGGTGTCGCCACGGACTGCCGCGCTGTTCAGCATCATGCACACAGCGTAGATGGCGGCATCCTGAGCTTCCCAACCCAGGTACGTCCACCATGGCGTTGCGGCGAAATGGCCCGCCGCCACGGCCCCGACGACGAACACCAGCGGGCCGCCTAGCGCGAAGATGGCGAAGAACGTGATGAATGCCGACTGGAACCACGTTCTGCCGAGACGAAGCACCACGAGAGAGCCGGGGTCGGCCGATCGAGTCGTGACCTGGGCGACAACCCATGGTCTGCGGAGATGCCACCACGACTCCCGAAAGACTGTGAGCGAACGAGCAATCAGCACTTTCCCAAGCGATCCCTTTAAGAAGCCGCTTGCATTAGCAATGGCAGTTCGCGCCGCCTCAGCGTCCATCGGGCTGTGGATCTCGCGGGTCTCACTCCACCACGGGTTCAACCAGTCGGGTAGACGAGGCTGCGCGCCCGCCATCGCGCCTAACACAACTAAGTTCGCCTAAACCGAACCGCGATCACCGGTGTCAACCAACGGTTGGCGGCCCACCCCATCGGGAACCACAGCACGGCGAAGATCGGCCCGACGATGAACAAGTAGACGACCCGCGAGTACGCGATTCCCACGAGTCCGTAGGCGACTGGCGCGATAAGAACCGCGATGGCCAACATCCAGAGAAAGAGTCTCAGCCGCGGACCAAGGCGCACCCGCATCTGACCCGGAATTCTATGCGTGCCGTATCAATATCCAGCCGCTACAGGGCTACCGAAACGTATATCGACCGAGGTTCCGAGCGCCTTAGCTACTCGTTCGAGCGTTAAGATGCTGGGCTTGCTCCCTCCCCCCTCAAGCCGAGCGATCACCGATTGGGTCGTGTGCATCCGTTCGGCAAGCTCGCGCTGGCTAAGCTTCACGAAGTTCTCGAACTTGACG
>Ga0209161_10002127_pt1 | contig 16285 bp, 12 predicted proteins | sample GraSoiAngelo_155_FD_186169 | JGI IMG/M metagenome (GOLD analysis project Ga0209161, IMG submission 186169) | Grasslands soil microbial communities from the Angelo Coastal Reserve, California, USA - 14_1009_13_30cm (SPAdes) (version 2) | ecosystem: Environmental > Terrestrial > Soil > Grasslands...
GGAACCGATAGAACAACCAGGGCCTCTGATCCCATAGCCAGTTGGTCCAGCCGGGCGCGATGCTCGCGTCCGGGGCCAGAATCCGCTCGAGGATGCTGCGCGTGCCCGACCGATCGGGCTCGAGCCAATGGATGGGACGCCGCGATACGACCTGGACCGCAGCGCCGGCCTCGTGGAGCAACGCGGCATACTCGATCGCGCTCTGTCCGCCACCGATCACGACGACGTCCCGTCCCTTGAAACGACCGAAGTCCCGGTGCTCGGAGGAATGCGAGACCAGTTCCGCCGGCAGCCCGGTGAACTGCTTCGGTCGATGGGCATAGTAATAGACGCCGATTGCCATCACGACCGCATGACTCTCTACCTCGCGCCCATCCTCCAGCGTAATGAGAAACCGGCCGTCCTGGCGCTCGATCGATGAGACGTACGTCTCATCGACGTCAGGGGCCGCCCGTTGCTGGAACCAGAGGCCATAGTCAACGAACGTCTGAAGCGGCAGGGGATAGCTACGGTCGTGCCCCGAGTCCTTGACGAACTGTTCAAACCCGTGGCCCTGACGGGGATCGGAGAGGTTGGTGGCCCACCAGTGCGATCGGAGCAGCATGCCCTTCGGCATGCGATCGCGCCACATCTCCAACGTCCTACCGAAGACGGCGACTCGCAGTCCTCGGCCGAGGAGATGCGCCGCGGTGGAAAGGCCGTAGGGACCCGCGCCGACAACCACTACATCGTAGACAGGGCTCATGCGCCGTTCTTTCTCATACGGGATACCAGCCCCCTAACGGCGCCGCGGGCAAAGGTCGTCGTAGCCCGGACCGCGGGAAGTGGATCCCTCCAGGACAGGTAGTCGTAGGCTGTGGGCTTGAGAAACGAGAGGCCGAACTGCAAGACGGTTTGTACCGGAGATGTGATGCCGGGCCTGCCGCGCTGCCGGAGCGCGGCAATCGTCGTCGTGATGTCCCCCCCGAGATCGCGTATCCAGCCGCCGGTTCGATAGGCCGCGACGCGGTCAATCGGCTCGCCGCTCGCCCACTGGTAGAGGAGGTACGGGAAGTCGACGCCGGCTCGCACCGCGACCTCGACGGAGGCGGAGAGCCGCGGGTTGATCTCCATCAGGTACGGGACGCCGGCGGCGTCCCGACGGAACTCGACTTCGGAGTAGCCTTCGAGGTTGATTTCACGCACGAGCGATTCGGCGTGGCCCCCGATGTCCGCGGGAACGGCGATGCTCTGGCGCAGGACCGAGTTCCCGCCCAGCGGCGGACTGGTTCGCTTGGCCCACTGGGCAAAGCGCGCGTACACTTCGCCATTCGCATACAGGAAACTCACCGCTTCGCGTCTTCCGGTAAGCAGTGGCTGGAGCAGCGCGGCCTCCCCGAAGCGCGTCACCGCCGCGACGGCGTGACGTGCCTCAGTGGGAGTGACCGCGAGTTGGGCACCGAGCCGCGCTCCTTCCCGTTCGTTCCACAACCAAGACTCGCTGGGCTTGATCACAGCCGGGAGTCCGATGTCCTTCAATGCGGCTGCTACATCTCCGCCGTCGCGGACGACCACCTCGCGCGGGACCCGCAGCCCGAGGCGCCGCGCAAGCGCGAGAGTCTGCTCCTTGTTGATCGCGATCGCCAAGGCCGGTTCGGGTGCGAGCGCCAGGCGGAGTCGTGACTCGAGCCGCGCGCGATGCCGACGCAGCAGCGCGATCGTGGCGTCGTTTGAAGCGATGAGCATTCCCGCACCGGTGCGCTCCAGACACTGCTCGAGAATGCCCTGGTAGGCGTCCGTCCCTTCCTTGGCAGGAAACACGAACCCTCGCTGACACCAGCGCGATGCAAAGGCGGGTGCGTGATCGTGCGTTTCCGCCGCGGCGACCCGAAGCCCCCGCCGACCGAGGGACCGCACGGTCACGAGCGACTGCCGCAGCGCCGCGTCGAGCACCAGGGCGTCGCATCGCATCATGGCTGAGCTGCCGCGCAAGAACTGCGCCGGGATCGGGATGGCCGCTTGCTTCACTTGATTGCGCGCACCCGAAAAATGTGCTCCGCGGCGAGCCAATTGAGTGCCTGGCTTCGAACGAACGCGTCACCGGCTCGAGAGAGAAGCGCTCGTCCGACCAACCGCTCAATGCCGCGCCGGAAGACGGTTTGTTTCATGGACAGCAACTGGACAAGAAGATCAAGCGGGCTGCTGAGCCATCCCCAGCCGTGGCAAATCCACTCCTCCGGTTCGAAGTTCAAGCCACGTAGCAGCCGCAACCATCTGTTGCGGTAGAACCTGCGGTAAGGCGCGTGGCGAACGGTTCGACCGGGGGTCTCAGAAGACGGGGCCAGTGTCGCGCGAAACCGGTCCTTCACGAGGCGGTAGGCGGGCCGCAACACGGCGACCACCCTGGGGACCACGCCATCCAAACGCCGCAGAGGCGAGCGCCCGTTGGGGATTGCGATCACCGCTCGACCTCCGGGTCTCAGTACCCGCCACACTTCGCGCAGAGCCTGCTCGTCGGACTCCAGGTACTCTATGACCCCAAGTGACACCACCACGTCAAACGTGTTATCCGGAAATGGGATGTGTTCGATGTCCCCGACTCCGAATGGGTCCGATTCGCAGAGTTGTCGCGCATGCCGGATCATGGGCTCAGCGAGGTCGATCCCCCACACCGCATACCCGCGTTTGATGAGCTTCGCAGCCATCACACCCGCGCCGCAACCGGCCTCGAGGATCCTCGAGGAGGGCGGCATCGCGGCCTCCACCATCTCCAGTGCAAACCGCTGGCGCGAGATCAGATGCTGACTGCTCAACGTCGGCTCGGGATCGGCGTAGCAAGCCGCCCACTCCGTCGCTTGCTCGCTAAAGCGGTTCTTCACTTGGTGCTTCCAGCTTGCCATGGGCGCGCCTCCTCTCGACCTAGGCTCCGACCATCAAGTGCCGTCGGCACGTGCGGAGGAGTGACCGCATGAGCTTCGCCATAGCGCCCAGGCAGCGCTGCAAGCCTGGTGCCAGCCATGGCGATTTTCGAGACTATGGCCCTCAACCCTTGGGCACTGTTGCGCGATCGCGACGCCACGGTCGTGGACAGACGGGCTGGGCGAGGATCCCGGCTGCCCCTCGGGGTGGTCCGGCTCTTGCCCCCGGTGCTCAGCCGTGGGCGAAGCAGCGTCGTTATCCGATCCCGCAGAGCGCGGCAGACACGCCAAGGCTCGAGCCCTGGATCGCGCGCTGCTTCACGGGGTCGCCTGGACTGCGGCGGCCAAGTGGGCCAGTCAAGCGCTCAGCTGGGTATCCTGGCTGATCGTCGCGCGCTTACTCAGCCCTGAGGACTACGGCCTCGTGGGCATGGCCGCGACATACCTCGGGCTCATCACGCTCCTCTCCGAATTTGGCCTCGGCGCCGCCGTGCTGGCCGTACGCGAGCTCGGCGTCGAGCAGCTCAACCAGCTGAACGGGCTCGCGGTACTCTTGGGGCTCGCCAGCCTGCTCGCGTCCTGCATTGTGGCGATCCCATTGGGGCGTTTCTTCCACGCTCCCCAATTGCCGCTCGTCGTGGTGGCCATGAGCACGACCTTCGTCATCACTTCGTTCAAGACCGTGCCGCTCGCGCTGCTGCAGCGCGATCTGCGCTTCAAGACGCTGGCGTTCATCGACCTGAGCCAGGCGCTGGTGCTGGCAATCAGCATGGTCGGTTTTGCCGTTGCCGGGTTTCGTTACTGGACCCTCGTGTGCGGCGGAGTGTTGAGCGCGTTGATTTCGACCGGAGCGATTCTCAGGCTGCGGCACCCACCTTTCGCGTGGCCGCGGCGGAAATCCCTGAAGCCCGCGATCACCCTGAGTTCTAACATCCTCATCTCCCGGCTGTGCTGGTACACCTCGTCCAACGCGGACTTTCTGGTGGCTGGGCGGATTCTGGGGAAGGCCGCGCTTGGCTTCTACAACGTCGGCTGGACGCTGGCCAGCGTCCCCGTGGACAAGGTCACGGCGCTGGTCGGGCAGGTGACGCCCGCCTTCCTCTCCGCGGTGCAGACGGACCCCGCGGCGCTCCGGCGATACCTCCTCAGAATTACTGAAGGCATCGCCTTGATTACGTTCCCCCTCGGCCTCGGCCTTGCCCTGGTGGCTCAGGATTTCGTCCTCGTGATCCTTGGCTCCAAGTGGAGCGCCACCATCGCGCCGCTGCGGCTCCTCGCCGCCTATGGCGCGATTCGCTCGATCACCCCACTCTTGCCGACGGTGCTCCACACCATTAGGGACACGAGGTTCGAGATGTGGAACATGGTCGCCGCTGCCGTTGTCATGCCGACGAGCTTCTACCTCTCCGTGCAGCGATGGGGGACCGTCGGCCTCGCGGCAGCATGGGTGGTGGTGGATCCCATCTTCGCCTTCATGCTGTACTGGCGAACGTTCTCCAAGATCGCGCTGTCTCCCCGGACATACTTCCGGGCGCTCTGGCCTGCTCTGAGTGGCTCGGTCTTGATGGCAGGGGCGGTCCTCGCCGTAGCGGTACTCAGCCCCAGCGAGTGGACTCCCAGCCTTCGGTTGGCCGCCCAAATCGGCGTGGGCGTGATCACGTATGGACTTGCCTGTCTGGTCCTGCATCGGGAGCGGCTCGAGCCATTTCGCCAGCTCATCATCGCTGCCCGCGGGGAATCTGAGGGACGCCGGTGAACACCCGCCGGCTGCTCGTCATCACGTATTAGTTCAGTCCCGATAGTCCAGGATGGACAGTCTGCGAAACCCGAACTGCGCTGGGCGGTCGACGTACACTCCCGAATCGTCCGGGCCCTGGTAAGCGATGCTCCGGGCCATCCCGTTCAGGACCGCCGCGTCCGCCTCTCGACCACCGAGACCGAGCATAACGACAACACCGCACATTCTCGAGCGCACCGTTCGTGGGTTACAGCGAACACGAGTGACCGCGCTGCTCGAGCCCGGGTCGGAGATCGGCGTGGTTGTAGACTTCGCCATTGTAGACGATCCACACCGTCCCATCCTCGTTGGCCATCGGCTGACGGCCTCCGAGTACGTCCACGATCGCGAGCCGGCGCATCCCCAGCCCTACCGGTCCCCCGATCCACAGCCCCTCGCCGTCGGGCCCCCGGTGGCGCAGGACGTCCCGCATGCGCTTGAGACCTGCTTCGTCCACGGTTTCCCGCCCGTTCAGCTTGATGATCCCCACGATCCCGCACATGCCCTCACCCCCGACTTCGTGAGACACGGCTGCCGCGTCGCTTTGGGCACAAGGGACGTGCCCAGCGCGGGGGCGAAACTGTGGAGCACGAGAAACACGCGGTGTAGCGCGATCGCGACACTCGCGCACCGGGAGACCGCGCCCCCGCGTTTGTCCGGGTAGTGAACCCTCGGCAAGGTCGGGCTGGTCTCGCTCTTGCTACTGAGCATAGGCCATGGCTGCCCGCCGAGAATCTGAGGGACGAAGGTGAACGCCCGCCGGCTGCTCGTCGTCACATACCACTTTACTCGCGATGACGCCGTCGGTGGCCTTCGCTGGGCGGGCATCACGAAATACCTTGCGCGGTTGGGCTGGAAGGTGTCCGTCGTAACCGCCGCGTCTTCCCAAGAGCATCCAACGGGGGGCAGCACGCATGTAGAATCGTGTCGACACCTCTGGACGTCTTACCAGTTGCTCTGTCATCTGAAGCGGCGGCTGGTCAAGTCCCTCCCGAACGGATTGCCTGTGGCGCGGCCGTCGGGGCGGCCGGGTCTGCTGCACCGCCTGCGGCTGGAGATTAGTGGGTTCTTGACGTTCCCTATGGACTCGACCCGAGGTTGGGTCCTCCGCGCGGCGCTGCGGTCGCGGTCGCTGATCCGGCGATTCCGGCCGGACGTCGTGGTGAGTAGCGGCCCTCCTCACTCTGCGCACCTCGCTGCTGGGATGGCCATGATCGGGAGCTCGGCGCGTTGGTTGATCGACCTCCGCGATCCGTGGGCGGGAGCCCTCGCGAAGGCCCCGGAGTCAGACTCGGGGGCTCACACTTGCCTGGCTCAGGCCCTGATCCCCCGTCTGGAACGCATCGCCTTCCGGGCTGCCCACGGGGTCATCACCAACACTGTGCAGCACGCCAAGGCGTTGGCCGCGAGGTATCCCGACCTGGCCATCGCGTGCGTTCCGAACGGCGTCGACCGGGAATGCTTGCCGCCACCGGCCACAGATCCGTATCCAGGGTTGGGCATCGCGTACACGGGCACGCTGTACCTTGGTCGCGATCTCGCGCCGGTCGTCCAGGCGTTTCGGCTCTTCCTGGAGCGCCATCCGGACGCTGCCGCTGCCGGTTCGAAGTTGCGCATCGCAGGCCATGCCCAAGCTTCTCATGCTCTTGCATTCGACGAAGCAGTCGCGGCGGCAGGACTCGAGCAGCAGGTCGAGGTGCTAGGGCCGCTACCCCGTGCTCAGGCTCTGAACGTAGTGTCCCATTCGCGCCTAGTCGTGGTGTTGGCACAAGACCAGGTGCTGCAGATCCCTGCCAAGCTCTATGAGTCCGTCGCGATGGGGATCCCCACACTCGTCGTGGCGGAACCGGGCAGTGCAGCAGGGATCGAGGGAACCCGCCTCGGGGCCGCAGTTTGTGATCCGACGGATGTCGAGGGGATTGCGCGCGTGCTCCAGCAGGTCTGGCGGGATGGCTCGGGACGGAGATTGCCGTGCCCGGTGCCGATCACGTACGAAGCGATTGCTCCCCTCATGGATGAGCTCCTGAGAGGGAACCGGTTGAGACCTCTGACAACGTCGATTAGATCGGGATGTCTAGGTTGGGAGGAACGAGCGAGGTGATGTCCGACGTCGGGCGCGTGTCGAGGGCGGAACCAACGGTCGGCAACGCGATGGACCTGGCTAATGTCAGCGCGTGGCTGCGATTGGGGAAGTATGCGGGTCAGCCGCCGGCCGTATGCGCGCCCGCGGACCCGCTGACTCGTGGAGTCACGGTCGTGATCTGCACCTACCAGCGGGCGGCCAGTCTGGCGCGCTTCCTCGACTCACTCGTGGTGCAAGCGCCTATGCCCGAGCGGGTGATCATCGTGGATGCGAGCCGCAGCGTCGAAACCGAGCGCGCCGTTCGTGACCACGACAGACTCGCACTCGCCGGGAGCGACGTCCTCTATTTCCGCGTCGCGGGCCCGCTGCGTGGCCTCACCCGCCAGCGGAACTTCGCTCTGCGCTGGGTTACCACGGACCTTGTCGCGTTCTTCGATGATGACGTCGTGTTGTCGCCGGGGTGTTGTCGCGAACTGGAGCGACATCACCGTGAGTTCGGTGATCGGGTGGTGGGCGTCGCCGCGGTGGACGAAAACCAGCCTGAGCGACCCCCGCTGGTTTGGCGGCTGCGCAAATGGTTGCGCGTCGTTTCCGATCTGCGGCCGGGCACCTACAGCCGCTCGGGAATTTCGATTCCGTGGGCCTTCCTGCCGCGCACCGAGACCGGCCTCGTAGAGGGAGACTGGCTCCCTGGGGGCGTGACGATGTGGCGCACCGCGCCAGCACGCGAAATCCGCTTCAATGAGGGATTCGAGGGCTACGGTATCGGCGAGGACCTGGACTTCAGCCTGCGGATACGGGCGAAGGGAACGCTTGCGGTCGCGGGACCCGCCCGGTTGTCTCACTACCCGGCTGCGGGAGGACGCCTGGAGGCCTACGAAATGGGGTACACCAGTGTCCGCAACTGGTATGACATCCACCGGCGGTGCCTGTCGCACCGGACGCGGGCGGACGCTGCGCACTTCGTATACGCGTTCTGGACCGACGCGCTGATCCAATTCCTTGCCTTGCTGAAGGGACAGAACCTGCAGACGCGCTGGCAATACCTGCGCGGCCGCCTGCGCTTCCTCGTCGAGCTGCTCTTGGGGAGACACAGAGTGGGTCGCCTGCACTGAGTCGGCGCGCACATGGCCCCGCACTACGTCCTTGGCATCTCCGCCTTCTATCACGACAGTGCCGCGTGCCTGCTCCGCGACGGCGAGATCGTCGCGGCGGCACAGGAGGAGCGTTTCACCCGGAAGAAGGGTGACGCGTCTTTTCCCAGCCACGCGGCCCGCTATTGCCTCCAAGCCGGAGGCATTCGAGCCTCCGAACTCGCCTACGTCGGCTTCTACGACAAGCCGTTTCTCAAGTTCGAGCGCATCCTCGAGACCTACCTGAGCGTCGCGCCAAGAGGCTTCGCATCGTTCCGGATGGCGGGACCCCTGTGGCTCAAGGACAAGCTCTTCATGGAGGGCGACATCCGCCTCGCACTCGACGGCTACGAAGGCGAGATCCTGTACGCCGAGCACCACGAGTCGCACGCCGCGAGCGCGTTCTTTCCGTCGCCCTTCGAGGAGGCAGCGATCCTCACGGCGGACGGCGTGGGCGAGTGGGCCACCGCCTCGTTCGGCGTCGGGCGCGGCCACGACTTCGAGCTCCTGCAAGAGCTGCACTGGCCCGACTCGCTCGGCCTGCTCTACTCGGCATTCACCTACTACACCGGGTTCAAGGTGAACTCCGGTGAGTACAAAGTCATGGGTCTCGCGCCGTACGGCGAGCCGAAGTACGTGGATACCATCTACCGCGAGTTGATGGACCTGCGCGAGGACGGCTCGTTCATCCTCAACCAGGAATACTTCAACTACCTGAGCGGCCTCACCATGACGAACGGCGCGTTCGACCGGCTCTTCGGGGGGCCGCCGCGCGTGCCCGAGTCCAAGCTCACGCAGCGTGAAATGGATCTGGCGCGCTCAATCCAGGTTGTGTGCGAGGAGATCATGCTCCGCATGGCGCGCACCGTGTACCGCGAGACCGGCATGGAGAACCTGTGTCTGGCGGGCGGCGTGGGGCTGAACTGCGTGGCCAACGGCCGGATCCTCCGGGAGGGTCCCTTCAAGCGGCTGTGGATCCAACCCGCCGCTGGCGACGCCGGGGGTGCGCTGGGCGTGGCGCAACTCATCTGGCACCGCTTCTGCAAGCAGCCACGTACCGTGGCGCCGGGGCAGGACGCCATGAAGGGCGCCTATCTCGGGCCCGAATTCTCTCCGGAAGACATCGAGGCCTACCTCGCGTCGCAGGGGGCCTCCTATGAGCGGCTCGAGCGCGACTGCCTGCTGCGTCGCACGGCCGAGCTCCTCGCTCAGGAAAGAGTGGTGGGCTGGTTCGACGGACGCATGGAGTTTGGCCCCCGGGCGCTGGGCGCCCGCAGCATCCTCGGCGACCCGCGGAGCCCGCGCATGCAAGCGCAGATGAACCTGAAAATCAAGTTCCGCGAAGGCTTCCGGCCGTTCGCGCCGAGCGTGCTGCGCGACCGCGCGAGCGTCTACTTCGAGCTCAACTGCGACTCGCCGTACATGTTGCTCGTCGCTCCGGTGCGGCGGGAGCGCCAGATCTCCATGACTGAGGAGCAGCGGCGCCTGTGGGGCATCGACCAGCTCAACGTCGTGCGCTCGGACATCCCGGCGGTGACGCACATCGACTACTCGGCGCGCATCCAGACGGTCTCGCCCGACACGAACCCCAATTACTACGACCTCATCAAGGAATTCGAGCGCTTGACGGGCTGCGCCGTGCTCGTCAACACGTCATTCAACGTGCGCGGGGAGCCGATCGTGTGCACCCCGGCGGACGCCTATCGCTGCTTCATGCGCACCCACATCGACTACCTGGTCCTGGGGCCGTTTCTGCTCGACAAGGCGCAGCAGCCCGAGTGGCAGGAGAGCGGAGATTGGAGACGCGAGTTCCAGCTCGACTAACTCCCGCCGAGGGACGGCGCTTCGGCTTCACGGTCGGGGCGGCGTTCGTGGCGGTCGCCGGCCTGCTCTGGTGGCGCGGGCACGGTGCCGCGGCCCCCGTGCCCGCCGCGCTGGGAACGCTGCTGCTCGTTGTCGGCCTCGTCGCGCCGGCCCGGCTGGGCCTGGCGCACCGTACCTGGATGGCGCTCGCCGCCGCGCTCTCCAAGATCACCACGCCCCTCTTTCTGGGGATCGCGTACTTCGGCGCGATCGCGCCGATCGGGTTGTTGTGGCGCCTCGCCCGGCAGAACTCGCTCGTGCGCCCGCCCTCGCAGCCCAGTTTCTGGATCCCGCGAGAGACGGGCGCCCGCCGTCGCAGTGACATGAAGCGTCTCTTCTGAGGAGGTATCACCGATGAGTCAGGCCAGCCTGTGGCGGGAGTTCTGGGCGTTCCTCCGGGTGCGCAAGAAATGGTGGCTCATGCCGATTATGGTACTCTTGCTGCTGGTCGGTGTGCTGCTGGTGTTCGCGCAGGGCTCGGTGCTCGCACCGTTCATCTACACGATCTTCTAGGCGGCGGCGCCGCCCGCGTTAAGCCATCGTCGGATCAAACTCACACAGGCGGGCGGCGCCGGGCGCGGACGATGAATCTCCGCTCCCCGACCCCCATCTTGGGTGGGGCCAGCTCCCCCACGTCGACGAGGCCCGCGCGCTCGACCAGTCGCCGGAGCGCAGCAACGGCATGGGCCCGCTCGGCGTCCCCTTGGGCCGGGTCACGATCCCTTTCGACGAGATACAACTCGCCGCCCGGACGGAGGACGCGGCGCACCTCCTCGAGGGCGGAAACCTGCTCGGAGTCGTGCTCGCTCACGAGCCTCGAGACTACCCGGTCGAAGCATCCGTCGGGCAGCGCAAGATGGTGGCCGTCCCAGGTTTTGAACTCCAGCTTTCCGGGCACGCTCCGAAGCTGAGTGGCGCGCGCGACCAGTCTCGTCGACCGGTCGACGCCGCACACGTAGCCCTTGGTCATCCGGCGCCACGCTTCCTCGGCCACCCAGCCGTCGTCACACTCGAGAAATAGCACACGATCGCCACCGCGGATCGGCAGCGCATCCACGAGAGCCAGCTCAGTGGAGCGCTGCGGGCCCGCGCTGCCGCGATCGGGGCCACTCGGCCGCTCGGGCCGAACGCGCAAGGGGAAGGCGCTCATTGAGGGAGGCCTAGGTCTGCAGCACGACTATTGCAGCGGCAACCACGAGCTCGTTGGACCGGGTGACGTGCACGCGATCAACCCCCACGGACGGCCGCCCGCCCCACCGGGGTGATCGGTTGCGCGAGCGCCCGCACCGCGGATCGGCGCCGGGGTGGTACCCTCTGGAGCAGCGCCTCAGCTTGTGCTCGCCCGATGATTTCGCTGGCGACCGGGAGCAGGTGGTAGTCGAAGTTATTAAAGAGTCGGTCGGTGCCGTGGTATGCCCGTAAGGCGCGCAGGTTGTCGACAAACAGCCAGCCGCCTTCTCGCGCGAAGACCCGAAGGGTGTCGTAGAGCGCCTGTTCCTCCTGCACCCCCTCCTCGTAGGTGATCGGGAGCCGTGCGAGGGTGCGCAGCAGCGCGTCGTCCACGGGTTGCTGCTGGGTCAGCTGGTACGAAGGCAGCGGGCTGAGGATCAACAACAGATCGGGGTTCTCCCGACGGATCATTTGCAGTAGCGCACGCACCCGCCGGATGGCTTCGGCGCGGCTCTCGGGGAATCGGTGGAAGAAGAGCTGCTGATTGAGCATCTGGGCGGCGAGAGCGGCACCGTACCCCACACTGGCTTCCCGGGACTTGTGCAGGTCGTTCATATACGCCAAGACAGTCGGAAGCCCCTTTCCCTGCTCGGACGCCAGCGCCGCGAGCACCCGAAGGCGCTGGACCAACCCGTGAAGCCCAGTCCACTTGGCGAGCGAACGAAACGCGAAGAGGACCCTACTGTGCTTTAGAAGCCAGCTCTGCAGCAGCCCGGGGCTGTCGTACAGGTACCACACCGGCGGGGCCACCGCGTATCCGCTATCGGTGCGAACGACGTGCGGTCGGTCGTCCACGCGGAGCATGTCGTAGAAGTCATTCCCCGTGTAAAAGTTGAGCACAAAGGCGTCGGGGTGGTACTTCAACAATGTCTTCTTGAACACGAGATAGTCTTGGAGCGGGGAATACCGGCCGGCCCCGTATGGCAGGACGACGGCGCGCAAACCGTTCGCATTCAGCACGGCCTCAAGGACGCCGGGGTGCGTCTGCTCGTTGGGCGCGCAGAGATCGGTTTGCGAATCTCCCGTCACCGCGATGAGGTCGCGCTCGCTGTCGGTCACCAGCTGGTGGGCGCTGAAACGGGTGCGTACGCCGTCCTCGTTGCGGGTGTAGGTGTACTTCACGCCGCTGGAGTACTCGGTGCATCCATACTCCCCGATGACCCCCATCGGTGGCGCTGCCACCCATCCCACCGTCGGGTCGCCGTACTCATACGTCGGCGGGAAGACCCCGAGAGCGTTGCACGCCACGTCGGCAACGATCAGCGTGCCAAGCACGATGCCGCCGTATTGCCCGGTGGCCAGCAGCAGTCGCTTGATTCGGGATGCGCGAGACACGGCCACGGCAGCCATCATGGATTACGCGTTCCCAATGGGTGGGCGATTCGTCCGCCAGCTCGTTCCTGACAACGTGCCCCGCAAGTAGCGCACCCAACTTTTCCCAGCGTGGCGGACCATGCGGCTGTCGCGTCCGTGCAGCTGGCCCTCAACGTTGACACCGGCAGGGGGTGGCTTCTGGCGCCACGTCGCGAGCACGCAACTCGCCATCAATGGCCCCGGCGCTCCATGACCATACAGCAAGAAGGTGTGGCGCCATCGCAACGGCGAGCTCGTTCCTGACGACGGGCCCGGCTTATTGCGTTCATCAGCACGAATCTGCGGCCACAGGATCAAGGTGCTGCCCTCAAGGCCGTTATCAAAGATGATGGTGGCCGTTGGTCGGCTCGGTGCGCGGCGTGCAGCCGCCGAGTGAGGGCATAGCCTGCCCCGGGGGGCGGCATTTTCAGACCAACAGAGTGTCGCGAGGGGGGAGCGCCGGGGGCGGCGGTGCCGCCCCCCCCGGCGGGACAGCGAGGTCAGAGCCTAATCCGTACTCCGACCCCTCACTGCCGCCACACGACCACGTTATCCACCCAGATATGTTCTGTGAGGGGAGCCTTGTTCATCCAGCTGGGAAACGTGATCTCGTTGAGCTTCAAATCCGTCGTGGTACGCCAGCGCAGATTCTGCACGTCGATCTTCTTGACGCCGTTCACCCACAGGGTTTCGCTGCCGTCCTGTTGGCCAACCGTGTTCAGCTTGATGTGCATGACGACGGTTTGCCACTGACCGCCCAGCAGCGCCGTCTTGGGGGACGTCTGGTAGAAGTTGTTGCCATAGCTGCCGGTCATATCCGGCCAATACGTGTAAAACGAGAAGGGCTGCACCGTGGGGAGGGACACCTCTTCAGGATCAAGACCGGCATAGAAGTAATTCGTGCCGTTGGGCACCGTCCCGGCCGTCCCCCAGGAGGATTGCGAGTTATCAATCCTATTGCCTTGGATCGCAAAGAAGTGCATGCCCCAGCCATCAGGGCGCAGGTTCTGGAACCCTGCCGCGAACAGCACGTCGAACTTCACGTAGATCTCATCGTAGCCCGGCATGAACCAGGTGGTGATGTTCCCGTACGCATTCGTCGGGGTGAAGAGCACGTCCATGGAGTGCGTACCGGATTTCGCCTGTGCGGTCGAGACGCTGTAGCGGCCGGTATTGGGAAGCTGCTGCCACAGGTTCAAGTTGCCGCTCTCAAAGCCGTCTTGAAAGATGATGGTGCTGGTCGGTCCGGGTTGCGGGCCTGAGTCGGCGCTCGCGACGGTGGTCGCCACCGTGCCGCTCACGCCTTCGCTCGTCGCGGTGATGGTGGTAGTGCCCAGCACGAGGCCCAGGACGAGCCCGCTCGCGCTCACGCTCGCGACCACCGGGTTGCCACTCGCCCAGCTCACCGTGCGCCCGCTCAGGGTGTTCCCGGCGCCGTCCTTCAGGGTCGCGCTCAGCTGGAGGCTTGCGCCCAGGACCACGGTGGCCGCGGCGGGACTGATCACGACCGATGCCACCGATGCCACCGGCGCGTTGGAGACCGTGACCGTCGCCGTTGCACTCTGCCCTCCGCTCGTCGCGGTGATCGAGGCTGAACCCGCCGCCGCGCCCGAAACTAAGCCGCTCGCGCTGACCGTCGCAACGGCCGTATCGCCGCTCGCCCAGGTTACCGTCTGACCGGTGACCGTGTTCCCGGCCGAGTCTTTCGTCACGGCGAAGAGCTGCACCGTGGCGCCGACCAGGATGCTTGCGGTTGCCGGGCTCACGGTCACTGATGCCACTGGCACGTTCGTCCCTGGGGCGGTGGCCGTGCCCGGGGGGTCGTAGAGCACCACTTCCGTGATGCTGTTCCAGGCGTTCATGCTGTTACCGTGCCCCACGATGCGGACGTAGCGGCCGGAGGCCGTCGGGAAGGAGTACGTCTCGAACTGAGTGGTTTGCCCGCTGCTCTGGCCGGAGAAGACCGTGGTCCAGGTGACGGTGTCCAGCGACACTTGGATGTCGAAGCGTGCGGGGCCGTTGACCACGGGGCTGCCCAGGTACCAGGCGATGTCCACGCGATCAATCCCCGCGACAACGCCGAGGTCATAGCGGATCCACCGGCCATCGCCGGACGCCGACCAGCGGGTGGCGAGGTTGTTGTCGAGCGTATTCTGGGGGATGTTGCCGTCATCCCCGCTCGCGACGACGGACGCCACCGGGACGGCATTGGCCGGCGCCACGGCGCTTGCATAGATCGCGACTTCGGTAACGCTGTTCCAGAGGCTGAGCTGCGTCGTGCCGCTCCACTGGCCGTGGCCGACGATGCGGAGATAGCGCCCCGAGACTGTCGGGAAATCGTAACGCTCGGGCTGGAGGGTCCGCCCGTTGCTCCGGCCGTTGAAGACCCGGGTCCAGGTGAGGCTGTCGAGCGACACTTCGATGTCGAACGCGGACGCCCATTCCGTCCCGCGGTACCACGCAATGTTCACGGGACCGACGGCCATGACCGCGCCGAGGTCGTAGCGGATCCACTGGCCGTCGCCGGACGCCGACCAGCGGGTGGCGAGGTTGTTGTCGAGCGTGTTCTGGGGGACGTTGCCGTCGTCCCCACTCGCGACAACCGACGCCACCGGCACGACATCGAGCGGCACCGCGGCGCTTCCGTAGATCGCGGTTTCGGTAATGCTGTTCCAGAGGCTGAGCTGCGTGGCGCCGCTCCACTGACCGTGCCCGACGATGCGGACGTAGCGGCCCGGGACCACCGGGAAATCGTAGCGCTCGGGTTGGAGGGTCTGCCCGTTGCTCCGGCCGGTGAAGACCCGGGTCCAGGTGACGGAATCGAGCGATACTTCGATATCGAACGCGGACGCCCATTCGTTCCCGCGATACCACGCAATGTTCACGGGACCGACGGCCATGACCGCGCCGAGGTCGTAGCGGATCCACTGGCCGTCGCCGGACGCCGACCAGCGGGTGGTGAGGTTGTTGTCCAGCGTGTTCTGCGGGATGTTGCCGTCATTCCCGCTCGCGACGACCGCGGCCACGGAGAGCGTGGGGAGGGCCGTGCCCTGGACGGCCACCTCCGTAATGCTGTTCCACAGGGTGAGTAGCGTCGGATCGCTCCACTGGCCGTGGCCCACGATGCGGACGTAGCGAGCGGCGACCGGCGGGAAGGCGTACGTCTCGAGCTGGAGGGTCTGCCCGCTGCTCTGGCCGGAGAAGACCGTGGTCCAGGTGACGGTGTCCAGCGAGACTTGGATGTCGAAGTGCGTGCTGCGGGTGTCGCCCAGGTACCAGGCGATGCTCACGGCATTAGTGGCCGTGAGCGCGCCGAGGTCGTACCGGATCCACTGGCCGTCGCCGTACGCCGACCAGCGGCTGGCGAGGTTGTTGTCCAGCGTATTCTGCGGGACGTTGGGATCCTGATATCCGCTCGCCGTGACCGAGAGCACGGGGAGCGACGTGGTGACGTCTGCTGCAAGAGGGCGGGGGGGCGGCTGGGGACTGGTGAGGTCGGTGCGATCGCACGCCAGCGCCAGGGCGGTGCTGGCGACGAGCGCTGCTTTTATCAGGGCCAGCCGCCTGGACAGCTTGAACTTGAAGTTCATACTCGGGTTGCTCCTTCTGTTACGAGAAGGGCCGTCGGGTTCGACCACTCAGTCGGTGGCCGGCGGCCCGCCGGATCACACTGTGTCCAGAAAGGAGCACGCGTCGTGCGCCTACGCCTAGTCACGTAACACGTTGTTGCTGTGTAGAGAAATACGACAGTGTCGAACGGTTTCTGCCCTTGGGGAGCGGTAGGATCGCGCTCCTTTGCTGGTAACCGTGCGAAGGCCTATGGCCGCCACACGACCACGTTATCCACCCAGATATGTTCTGTGAGGGGAGCCTTGTTCATCCAGCTGGGAAACGTGATCTCGTTGAGCTTCAAATCCGTCGTGGTACGCCAGCGCAGATTCTGCACGTC
>Ga0209161_10002128_pt1 | contig 16284 bp, 14 predicted proteins | sample GraSoiAngelo_155_FD_186169 | JGI IMG/M metagenome (GOLD analysis project Ga0209161, IMG submission 186169) | Grasslands soil microbial communities from the Angelo Coastal Reserve, California, USA - 14_1009_13_30cm (SPAdes) (version 2) | ecosystem: Environmental > Terrestrial > Soil > Grasslands...
ACTGGGTACAGAGGGATGGAGAAGACCAGCCACGCGGCGACGAACTGTGGATTTCCGAGCGTGGAGAAGGCGGCCATCTTACCCAGCGCCTGCAGCCCGAAATCCAGTTTTCCCGGGAGGAGCGCCTGCGCGATTCCGAGCAGGGAAATCGGGAGGGAGGTCCAGAATACCACCTGCGCGAACCGCGCGGGAAAAGCGGGCGACCACAGCCGAAGCTGGCCGAAAGAGAACAGCAACAGTCCCAGCACCATCAGGCTGTAGCTCAGCCACGCTTCCGGAGGGTTCCGCGCCGCCAGATTGGAAGCCGCGGCGCAGGCGCCGTAGAGCATTGCCGCTCGAAGGCCGAGCGATGGGGCGAAGCCGCTCACCGTGGCGACCCCGCCCTTGTAGAGCCAGTAGAGGAGCGCCGCACTGAACAGGAGCGGTGCGAAGTCCTGCTTCAGCGCGAACGGATTCGAAACCCAGGGGAAGAAGACCAATGCGACGGCGGAGATGAGTACGAGAAAACCGACTTCCCCTGCTGGCAGACGACGCTCCCCGTTCAGAGCATGCCCCTTCCTCAGGCCGATTCCTGTTGGTACGCTTGGGAGCAATGGTGACCCGAAACCTATGACCCGCTCATATTTTCCGCTCGCCGCGCTCGTCGCGGCAGGTGTCGTCGCCTGCGCGGTGAACCCCGCCACTGGTTCGCGGCAGCTCATGCTCATCGGCGAGTCGCAGGAGATCGCGATGGGGCGCGAGTACGACCAGGAGGTCGCCGCGTCGATAGGGCTCTACGCGGACTCGGGGCTCCAGCGCTACATCCAGCAATTCGGCGCGCGGCTCGCGGCTACGTCGGAGCGGCCCAACCTGCCCTGGACGTTCCACGTCGTGGACGACCCTGTGGTCAACGCCTTCGCACTCCCGGGCGGCTACATCTACGTCACGCGCGGGATCCTGGCCCACTTGAACTCCGAAGCCGAGCTCGCCGGCGTGGTGGGCCACGAGATCGGCCACGTCACCGCGCGCCACTCCGTCAGCCAGATGAGCAAGCAGCAGCTCGCCCAGATCGGCCTCGCCGTCGGCACCATCGCGAGCCCTGAGTTCGAGCGCTTCGCAGGTCTCGCGAGCGCCGGGCTCGGGGTCCTCTTCCTCAAGTACTCCCGTGACGCCGAGCGCCAGGCCGATGACCTCGGCCTGCGCTACATGCGGCGCGTGAACTACGATCCCCGGGAAATGCCGCACGTCTTCGAGCTGCTCACCCGCGTGAGCCAGGCCCAGGGCGGCGGCCGTGTCCCGGAGTGGCTCGCCACGCACCCGGATCCGGAGAACCGCCGGGGGCGGATCGAGCAAGAGATCGCGACGCTGCCGCAGACCTTCTCCGGCGTGGCCGTGAACCGGGACGCGTACCTGCGGCGGCTCGATGGTCTGGTGTTCGGGAACAACCCGCGGGAAGGCTATTTCAAGGACAACCAGTTCTTCCATCCCGACCTCCGCTTCCGCGTGACGTTCCCGGAGGGTTGGACCACCAGCAACGGCAAGCAGGCCGGGGTCGCCGTGAGCCCGCAGAAGGATGCCTTGGTCGAGGTGTCTGTCGCGAAGGAGCAAACCGCGGACGCGGCGGCCCGCGCGTTCCTGGCGCAGCGAGGGTTTACGAGCGGTGACCCGGTCCGCGCGAGCGTCGGCGGGCTCCCCGCCGTGAGCGCCGCCTTCGCCGCCACGACCGAGAGCGGCACGCTGCGCGGCACCGCGCTATTCGTGGAGCAGGGTGGGGCGGTGTACCGGCTCGTCGGCTACGCCGCCGACGCGCGCTGGCCCGCCGTTCAGAGGGCTGCCGAACGCGCGCTCCAGAGCTTCGAGCGTCTCACCGATCCCGCGGCGCTCGCGGTGCAGCCGCAACGGGTGGACATCGTGAGGCTCGACCGGCGCACCACGATCGAGGAGATGGCGCGGCAGCGGCCGTCACCGGCCTCCGTCGCCGCGCTCGCGCTCGTCAATCAGGTCGACCCGCAGACGCCGCTCGAGCCGGGCCGGCTCGTGAAGTGGATCGTCGGACAGGCACTCCCCTAGGTTGTCACTCCCGTACCGGGAGCCCGCTCGGCACCCTGGCCGGAATGAGCGCGGTCAAGTCCCGGGCCGACGGATCCGTCAACGCCTTCAGAAACGCCACCAGTTCCTGGATCTCGACCTCGCTGAGGTCGAGCGGCGCCAACAGGCGACCGTCCAGGTTCGTGAGCACCGCGGAGATCGTTGCGGCGTCGCCGTGATACATCGGTTGGAGAGCCGGTGGCAGCTGGGACGCATCGTACTCCCGCAATGCGCGGGGCACGTCATTGTAGTGATGCAGCACCGCTTCGAGCGTGGAGAACGCCCCGTCGTGCATATAGGGCGCCGTCAGCTCGACGTTGCGCAGGGACGTCGCGCGGAAGGCGAACCGGTAAAATTCCTGGTTGAAGAGCTCGCCGCGTCCGAAGTCCAGCGGCGCGCCGGCCCCCGTCCCGGGGCCGAGCTGTGGCACCGCGGCGTTGGCGAAGTCTCCGCCGCCGAGCAACGGGCCGCCGTGGCAGCTGGCGCAGCGGGCCTTGTCTCCGAAGAAGAGCAGGGCGCCGCGCTTCTGCTCGGACGTCAACGCGGCGTCGTCGTGCAGGAGATAGCGATCGAACGGCGAGTTGGTCCTGGTGAGCGCCTGGGTCTCGAAGGCGGCGATCGCCGTCGCGGCGTGCTGGAAGCCGAGCTCGCCGGCTGACGTTTGCGGGAAGGCGGCGTTGAACTTCGACACATACTCCGGGATGGCGAGCAGTCGCCGCATGACCGCCTGCCAGACGGACACGAAGTCCGAGTCGCCGAAATCCGCCAGCTCGTTCGGGTTCCCGAAGCGGTCGCTGTCGCCCCGCGCCCCGCGCATCTCCTCCCGGTTCATCACCGGGAACATGGCCTGCGCGGCGAGGAGGCTGGGCAGGCCGGAGGGGAGAGCGGTGCCCGCCGGCGTCTGGAATCCGAACCTGTTTCCCGACACGCGGCCGTCCCAGAACAGATAGAACGAGCCGAGCCCCGCGTTGACGAGCGTGGGCGCGTTGCGGGGGATGAATTGGCGCCCCGGGCCCAGCGTCCGCGACGGCCCCAGCCCGCTGCCACCCGTGCCGATCGACAGCGCCAGGCCGTCCGTCGCGTGGGACACCGGGTCGTGGCAGGTGGCGCAGGCGATGTCGCGGTTCCCGCTCAAGACCTTGTCGAACATGAGCGCCTGGCCGAGGTCGACGAGCGCCTGCGGCTGGGCGGGTGTCGGCCCGATCGGCACCACACCCCATCTGCCAAGGCTCTGTCGCAGCTCGGCGTCAAGCGACGCCGGCGGTCCCGACGGCGTCTTCCACCCGTCGCAACCGGTCGCCAGCACGAGCAGACCGAGGTACGCCGTTCCGACAATGCGTGTCATCATCGTGCACCTCCTGTCACCCGGCTCAGCGCAGCGGGAGCGAGACGGAGAATTGGTGCGTGACCACGTGAACCCCATCGAGGGTCGGCGAAACTGCTGGCGGGGGAAAGAACCCCACCGCCGTCGGGCTAGCTACGCCGAAGAACTGGTTGGGCGTCGCGACCAGGCGATCCGTCCCGTGCGTCATGCGCCCGCGGTAGCGCAGCTCGAGCTCCGGAAACCGGACACTCAGGCCCCACGTGGGCGTCCATTCGAGCCACGATTCTTCCAGATGCCGGGTGGCACCATCGACGAAGTCTCGCTGGGCAAGGTTGTAGTGGACGGCGCGTACCACGAGACCGAGCTGCAGGGCGGCGGTCTTCGTGAGCGACCGCACGATTTCGCGACTGACGCCCATGCGGAACAGCGCGTTCGAAAAGTGGAAGCCATTGTCGACCGTCCTGCCGCCCACCGGGATCGTATCACCCCGCGAGGTGGCGGTCGGCGTCGCGGCTTCGGCCCAGGTGCTGCTCCAAATCGGCTGATACACGACGTCCACGCCGAACAGCGATGGCCCGTACGTGCGCGAGACGCCGACGCCGAGCTCGAACGCCGCGGCATGCCCCGGGTCCTGCGGGATATTGAGGAGATCGGTGGTCGGCGCGTTGGGCTGCGATGTGCGATTGGCGGTCGCCAGCCACCCGATGCGCCATCCCGACGCCGTGAGTGGGCGCTCGTACTTGACCTGCAGGCCCCACCGCTTGGTGAAATCGCGGTTGTGCTCCAGCCTGGGACGCTGCAAGAATTGCTGAGTGCTCGGATCCCAGAACGCATCGACGAAGGTCACGTCGTGCGTCATCTTGAACCGATCGTGCAGGACGACCGCTTCGAGGGACCGGTCTCCCGCCCATTCCTTCAGGAGACCGAGTCTCGCGTCGAACGTTTCGCCGGACTGATCGACCCGCGTGCTCCCGGGATAGAGCAGATCGACGCCGTCGATCGCGCGGAGCTTTCCCCAGCTGATGCTGCCGCCGATCGAAAGCCCGGACGCCGGCAGCTCCTTGCCGATCATCGCGAAGGTGAGCGCGTTGCCGTGCGACTGCGGCCCGGGGCTCAAATCCTGCGCACCTGGCGCGAGCGGGCCAGTGAGTATGAAAGCCGTGTCGCGGGCCGAGGGCGTGTTCAGGGACGACGAATTGACATGGCTCCCGTCGACCTGTTGCAGCGCGAGCGCGAGGCCGCCGTACCAGGTGCCGGCCGTCGAAAACACGCCGACCGGCAGCGTGCGTCCCGCGCCGGCATCGTGCGACACGCTGTACACCGTGGGGGAGCTGAAGAGGCGGGCGGCCCGGAGCCTCACCCCCTTCGCGGGGTTCACGAACGGGTCGTGCAGCGTGTCCGGCACGGCGATCGACACCCCGCCCATGGCGAGCGCGGAGGACGGGAAGATCTCGAATTGGTCTGCCGGAACGAGTGGGACCGTCTGGATCGGGATGGTCTGCGCCGGCGCCGTCCCGGCGACGGTCAGCAGCACAACGGAGAGAGAGACGACGCGGCTCGTCATGCGACACCTCGCTCGGTGGGGATCGTCCGATACACACGATACCCCGCATACCGTGCGCCGCGTCACTGGCGGCCGTGTGGCTCGCGCGGGTGTGGCGCTCGCGCGACAGAGCTCTCAGCGAGCCGTATTCACCCCCAACAGCCCATTGATCGGGCACTGGCGGGTCCGCGCCGTCTGGAACGCGCCGACCGCCACGAAGATCCCCGCCAACAGGCCCCAGTACCCTTTGTGCACGATCGGGAGCCAGGCGTCGAGCACCGAGAGGATCAGCAACGGGTAGCCGAACGCCGCCGTCCCGTCCTTGAACCCGCCCATCGCGAACAGAATACCGACGTACATCATCGCCGCGCACACGATCCAGGTGAGAAACCCGAGTGCCTGGAAGAAGCCGTCGAGCGCCGTCAGCCCCCCGACGATCGCGAGCGCGCCGGCGACCTGGCGCGCGCGCGCATCGAGCGGGCCGACGTTGATACGAGCCTGTGCCATAATGACACCTCCGCTGAGAGCCCCTTCCTCTATATCCATCGCGAAGCCCGGATAAGGTGGCGCACCCGCCTGTGCCGCGGTAGTATCGAGGATGCCGACTGTCCAGGACATTCTCGCCAGGAAGGGCAGCGACGTCATTTCAGTGAAGCCGGGGGAAACGGTGCTCAACGCCGCTCAGCTCATGAGCGAGCGCGGTATCGGGGGACTCGTGGTGACCGAAGGCGGCCGGCTGGTCGGCATCTTCACCGAGCGCGACATCCTGCGCCGTGTGGTCGCGCAGCGGCGCGACGCCGCCACGACCAAAGTCGCCGAGGTAATGACAACGCCGGTCACCGCCTGCGGCCCCGACACGCCGGTCGAGGACTGCGCCGCTATGATGACCGGGAAGCGCATCCGCCACCTGCCGGTGGTGGTCGGCGACCGCGGCCTTGCTGGCGTGATCACGATCGGAGACGTACTCGCCTTCCAGGTGCGCGAGCAGCAGGCCACCATCGATTACATGCACCACTTCATGTTCGATTTGCGGTAACGTCGCGGTCGCTCAAACACACTTACGATACGCAGCGTGCCGTCCTCGGGTCCGCGGGTGAACCCGCGACTCGGCACGTGTCAGCAAACTGACGTCGAGCTCTGCCGCTTCAGCGGTACACGCCGAGCCGCGGCCTCAGCCGCGAACGCCCCGCGGGTCCCGGTCCGGTTCATATCGGCTCGTCCCGGGGTAGTGCAGAGTCCGGTAACGCACTCTCCTGCAACGCCTTACCCGGCAACGTAGCGCCCGTCGTTGTACGCCCCGCCGGCCGCATTGCATATTGGTGCCCCCTATGACCACCGGCGCGAACGACGTCTGGCTGTTTCGGATCGTGCACCAGGACACCGGCAAGCCCGCCCCGGGCGTGCCCGTGACGGTGCTCGACCGCGCCGGCAATGCGGAGGGTCATTGGGTGAGCGACGCCGACGGGACCGTCGCGATCCCGCGCCGCGAGACGTTCAAGCTGCGCATCCGGGTGGGTTTGCGGAGCGAGGACCCGATCGAGCTCGCGACCGCCACCCTCGGCGAGGGACCCACGCCGCTCGCCGCGCCGACGCAGCTGCCGCTCACCATTGGATCAATCGGCCACGCGGTTGAGCGACCGGGGCGGGAAGCGCCGGCCGCGCAGCCGCCGCCCCCTCGCGCCGCCGAACAGCCGGAGGTACCCGGGCACGTCCTCTACTTCCAACGGCTCGTCATGTTTGCCGAGCGCTCCGCGGCGACGCGTCCTGCGACAGGAGCCGGGGCGGGGCCGCGCGACGGGGCCGTAGACTTCTTCTCGCCCGCGACCGACGGTCCGTCGGCGATGCGCTACGGCGTGCTGATCGAGGTCGAGGAATACTGGCAATCGCTCGGCGTCCTCTGGGGCGAGCTGCTCTACAGCGTGACGCTGACGCCGGGGGACGAGGCCAAGCTCGCCGTGCTCGACGGCCGCTGGCGCCGGGAAGCGGAAGGGCGCGAGCGCCCGCTTCAGATCCTCGCCCGCATGGTGGGGACGTCGATGCTCGGCGACCTGATCACCGCGCTCCGACCCGAGCTGCAGCTCGACCCGCTCACCCTCGCCGAGCCCGGCCTCGAGGCCGTGGCGGCGGACACGGTCCAGATGATCCGCGACCGCACCGAGCGCATGAGTCACGCGCTGCGCCGCCGGCCGCTCGGCGTCGTGGACGCCCCCGCCGACACGCCGGCGACGGGCGCGATCCGTCATGTGCGCAACACGACGCGCGACCGGCTCGTCACCTTCCATTTTTTCGAGCCGCTCGAGCGCTTCAAGGTACTGGTGCGGAGTCCGCGCGCCCGCCCCGTGGTGTTCGTGCCGTTCCGCCTGCCCAACGTCGCGACGCCCGACGTGGTGCGGCGCTTCGGCTACCTGTTCCGGCGCACGCTGCTCGACCGCGGCCTGCTCCCGGACCTGGAGCGCCTGCTCTCCGACGACGAGCCGAGCGCGGCTCCCTCGAGCGCGCCGCGCGGTCGCCTGCTCGAGCACATCGAATCGAACCTGCTGTACTACTCGACCGCGATCATCTCGGCTGGGGATCCGGCGGCGCGGCACGTGGCGCTGTCGAAGCTACGCGATCCCGCGGGTCGACCGCTCACCGATGTGGTGGAGAACACCGTGATCGGGCGGGTCGGCAACGCCATCGCGCTGCCCCTGCGCTCGGCGGGAGAGCTGCCGGCCCAGTGGCGGGAGGCGCTCGCCGCCTACCAGGCGCGGCCGCTGCGGGTGAGCGACGGCTTCGTGGTCACGATTCCGCATCCCGGCGTCTGGGTGAGCGCCCAGGCACACGAGCCGATGCAGCAGCAGGCCGATTCGCACGAGGCCGCCGGGTGAGCGGCCCGCCACTGCGAGCCCCTGTGGCTCGCTTGCGGTGGCGTCACGTCCATCGCTGGTTCTTGTGTTCGAGTCTAGGCGCGGCGCTCGCTGCGTGTCCGCTCCACACGACGCCCCTGACGCCCCAGGTGGCCAAAGACAGCGTCGCCGGCGGGCCGCCGCCACCGCGCAGCGCGCCATCCCGCGATTCGGTCCTCGAGCAGCGGGTCGCGCGCCTCGAGCTGCGGCTGGTCGGGCGCGATGCGCAGGTCGAGGACCTCCAGGCGCGCCTCGACGATGCGCGGCAGGAGGTCGTGCGCGCCCTCGCGAAGCTCCAGACGGTGGCGAGCCGGGCCGAGGCGGCCTCGGCGATGGCGGAGGCGGAGATCGCCCTGCAGGCGCTCCGCGCCGCGACCGGCGGGCCGCCAGGCGGGAGCTCGGACGTCGCGCAGGCGGGCACGCTGGTGCAGCAGGCGAGCGGCGAGTTCGCGAAGCAGAACTATGGCGGTGCGCTGTACCTCGCAAACCAGGTGAAGAGCGTGGCGGGCAGTGGGAGAAGCCGGCTGGCCGGCGCGGGTCGTCCGTCGCTTCGCCCGGGTGAGGTGCCGTTCGCCGTTCCCGTGCGACTGCAGGCCACGGCCCGAGGCAAGGTGCGGGACGGACCAGGCGCAGGGTACAAGGTGCTGTTCACCGTGGCGCCAGGCGCCGGGCTCATCGGTTATTCCTATGTGGAGCAGTGGGTGCGCGTCGCCGATGAAAGCGGTCGCGCCGGGTGGATGTTCCTGAACCTGGTGGGACGGCGGGCGACGGAGCCGGGCGGCCGCTAAGGGATGCGAGGGGTAGCGGGAGGGGGCGGGGGGGGCGCGCGCAGCACGCGATCCCGGCCCTCACGCTTCGCCCGGTACAGCGCCGCGTCCGCGCGGGCGAGCAGCGCTTCGGGCGTGTCGCCGTCGTCGGGGAACTGGGCCACGCCGATGCTCACGCTGAGCTTCCCGCCCACCAGCTCGTCGGTCGCCAGGCGGGTGCGGATCCGCTGGGCGGTCTCGATCGCCCCGGGCGCCTTGGTCTCCGGCATCAGCACCACGAACTCCTCGCCGCCGTAGCGCACCGCGCAATCCACGTCGCGTGTCGTTTCTCGCAGGACGCCCGCAATCCGCGTGAGCGCTGCGTCGCCCGCCAGGTGGCCGTACGCGTCGTTGTATTCCTTGAAGTGGTCGACGTCGGCCATGAGCAGCGCGCAAGGATGGTCGAGGCGGCGCGAGCGGCGCACTTCGTTGGCGAGGGTTTCCATCAGGTATCGCCGGTTGTACAGCCCTGTGAGGTCATCGGTGATGGAGAGCCGCTCGAGCTCACGTCGGCTCTCGTGCAGCCGCGCCACCATGTCGTTGAACACCTCGGTGACGTACTTGAGCTCGCCGCCGCCCACCACGGGCAAGTGCACGTCGAGGTCGCCCCCCGCCACGTTCGCCGCGGCCCGGGTCAGGCGGTCGAGCGGCCGCGTGATCAGGAGCCCGAGGAAGTAGGCGAACAGGCCCACGGCCACGAGCAGCGCCGCCACGATCAGCACGGTCACGTTGCGGAGCCGCGTCACCTGGCGGAATGCCTCGGTCGCGGGCACTTCCGCGAGGACCGCCCAGTCGAGCCGTGGCACGCCCTTCATGGTCCCCACCACCTCCTGGCCCTCGAGCCCGCGGTATTCGCGCGTCGTTCCCTCGTGCTCGAGCAGGCGGCGGACGACGGCGGCGGGCAGGCTGCGGCGCATCAGCTCCGTCGGATCGGAGCGGGAGCCCACGATGGGGCGGCCGCCCGCGGTGATGAGGTACACCTGACCCGCCTGCTCCCCGCTCCCGGCGAAGCGTCGTAGGAGCCGGTGGAGCGCACTGAAATCGAGCTTCGCCGTCAGGGCGCCCAGGAACTGCCCCCCCGTCTGGTAGATCGGGACCGCGAACACCACGAAGCCCTTTTTGAGCGCCTCGTCCCACCGCGCGTCGCCGACCACTGCGTTCTCTGTGCGGATCGTCTTCGTCCAGCCCTGCGGCAGGACAACCGCGGTCGGCTCTGGGGCGGTGCTCGCCACCTCCGCGCCCTCGGGGTTCACGACCAGCAGCTCCTGGTAGTCCGCGAAGCGCTCGCGCACCGACCGGAGATAGCCGGTGAGTCGCTCGTGCGCCCGCGCGCCGCCCGCGCGCGGGATCCGGTCGAGGTTTTCCGACACCTCGTACGAGCTCGCGAACACGCGCAGCTCGTACAGGCGCTCCTTGACCCAGAGGTCCAACTCCCGGGCGGTCTGCACGCTCACGCTCTGCAGCTCGCCCGTGATCTTCTCCGTGATCGAGCGCTTGTTCTGCAGGTAGGAGATCCACGCCGTCGTGAAGGAGGGAATGAGCGTCGCGAAGAGGGCGAATACCAGCATCTTGCTGCGGATGCTGTCGAGCCGCAGCGCCCGCAGCAGCCCCGAGACCGCCTGCTCCCACGAGCTCACGCGTTTGCCCTAGAAGCTCGGCTCGTCCGCAGTTGGCCCGTATACTGCGGGGACTAGGGCGTCGTTGAGCCGCAGGTACACGGTGAGCTGGCCGCGATGGTGCACCAGATGATTGAGCACCGTGCGGCGGTACACGGTGAACTTCGGGTTGGTGGCGACGGTCCGGCCGCCGACCTTGAACGCCCAAGGCTTCTTGAACTCCGCATCGGGGGCCTTGGCGAGCGCAGTGCGCGCCGCCGCCGCGTTACGGTCGAACAGGTCGAGGATGCGCGCCGTGCTCTCGAGGGCCTCGAACTTGGGCGGCGGCCCGCCCGGCGGCATGATGTCGAGCTCGTCGCGCGTGATGGCGTTCACCGCCCACCCCGGCAGCTCGGCGACCAGCGTCGCGAGGCGGCCGAGCGTCATCGACTTGGGGTGCGGCTTCCAGGAAGACCTGCCGTCGGGTACTCGCGCGAGCACCCGGCGGGTGGCGGTCATCTCTTCATCGAACTCGGGGAGGAGCAGCTCGGCCAGCGGCATGCGCGACCTCCGTCACGGGGAGAGTCGCGAAGGTACTCGCCTGACGGCGGGTCCGGCAAGGCGCGGCTTACGCGAGCAGGGGCTCCGTGGCGCACCACTCGACCTCCGCGAGCGCGTCGTGGAACGCAGCCGCCGTGGCCGGCCGGTCGCCGCCGTCGGCCGAGAGGGCGGATCGGAGCAGGTCGCCGAGCGGCCCGGCCACGAGCGGCGGTCCCCCGACGAGCGCCCGGGCGAGCAGGGACTCGGGTGTGGTCGCCGGGTACGGCGGACTTCCCGTGAGGCATTCGCACAGCACGGCGGCCGTCGCGTACAGATCGGTTCGGGCATCGATGGGCTCGCCGAGCAGCTGCTCGGGAGCCATGTACGCCAGGGTACCGCGCGGAGCGCCGGCCGCCCGGGACTCCGGCGTGTCGGGCCGGTCCAACTCGGCGATGCCGAAATCGGTGAGCTTTACGTCGCCGCCGCGCGTGATCAGGACGTTTTGCGGCTTCAAGTCGCGATGGATGACGCCTTGCGCGTGCACGACGCCGAGGGCACGGCACAGCTGCTTGCCGATCACGAGGGTGGCCTCGACGGGCAACGTGCCGCGCCGCTCGAGCAGCTGCGCCAGCGACCAGCCGTCCACGTATTCCATCGTGATGAAGCGGCGGCTCCCCCCTCCCCCCGGCGCCTCGCCGATGTCGTGCGTGCGGACCACGTGCGGGTGCGAGATCCGCCGGGCGACGCGGAGCTCGTGCCGGAAGCGGTCGAGCGCTGCGGCGTCCTCGCTCCCCGAAGGCGCACGCAGCACCTTGAGCGCGACGATCTCGTCCAGCTCCAGGTCGCGGGCCGCGTACACGACGCCCATACCGCCCGCGCCGAGCACGCGATCGATCTCGTAGCGCCCGGCGAGCACCTCCCCGGCGGAGAGCGGGCCCTCGATCCCGGCGAGCGCCGGCGTGCCCCCCCCCCCGATCGCGTCCGTCAGCTCGCGCAGCACGCGCCGCTCCGCGAGCTGCCCGGCGCTCCGCTCCTGCTCGAGCAGTAGGCGCTTGCGCGCGACGCCCCACCGGTAGCCGCCCGGGTCGCCGTCACCGCGCACCACGCGATGGCACGGGATCACCAGCGCGACGGGATTCGCCGCGCAAGCGCGGGCCACGGCGCGCGCCGCGCCGGGATGGCCGACGGCCTCGGCTACCGCGCCGTAGCTGCGCGTCTCCCCGTAGGGAATGGCGCGCAGCGCCTGCCACACGCTTTCCTGGAAGGCCGTCGCGCGCACGTCGAGCGGCACGTCGAGCCGCGCCCGTTCACCCGCGAGGTGGCGGAGCAGGCTGTTCACCCACGGCGCCAGCGGTGCGCCGTCCCGGCGCAGCTCCACGTCGGGATGCTCGCGCGCGAGCTCCGCCTCGAGCGCCGCATCGGAACGCCCGAGTCGCACTGCGCACACGCCGCGGGCGGTGGCGCCCACCAGGAGCCGGCCGAGGGAAAGCGGAGAGTCCACGATGGTGTAGCCGATGACGCGCTCCGGGACCCGGACGGGTCGGGGGACCGGGGGGGTTGCCTGAGCGGTTTCGCTGGTCGCAAACATGTGTGCCTCCTTTCGCGCAACATGCCCGGTTGCGAGCACCGGCGCTATCCGGTTTTGACGTCGAATCCCGGGCGGTGTAGCGTAGTGCCTTGCCTCAACCTCCGGAGCGACCCCGGTGAGCGAACGCGGCAAGCGGCCAGCCACGTGGTATCGGTGGCAGGATCTCCCCCGGGAGGAATTGCACGACCGGTTGTCACGCCGTCTGATTACCGGCGACCGCGTCATGCTGGCGCAGGTGTACCTGAAGAAGGGTTGTGTCGTCCCGAAGCACTCGCACGAGAACGAGCAGTTCACCTACATCCTGGAGGGAGCGCTGCGGTTCCTGGTGGGCGAGCAGGGCGCGGACGAGATCGTGGTGCGCGCGGGAGAGGTGCTGCACCTACCCGCGAACGTGCCGCACGAGGCGCACGCGCTGGAGGATACGCTCGACGTGGACGTCTTCTATCCGCCGCGCGAGGATTGGCTCAACAAGACGGACGCGTATCTACGGAAGAAGTAGGGCCCACGAAAAAAGTAGGGGCGCAGCATGCTGCGCCCCTACATCGTAATCGTGGGGTCAGCGCGCGTGCCCGAGCGCCCTCAGAAACTCCCGGTCCCACGCCGCCGCGATCCCTTCGCGCGGGGAGTAGGGGCCGGGCTGGTAGGCCCGCGAGGCGATCCCCGCGTGGCTCTGCTCGCAGATGTGCCAATCCTGCCGGTTGGTCTCGTCCCAGAAGCGCACGGCATCGTCGGGATCGAAGCCCGGCTGCCCGAAGGCGTCGGGGTGGAACAGCCACTCGCAGGTGATGCGGGTGCGGTCGGGCGCCTGCGGCCACAGCGTGTGGAACATCACGTAGTCCGGGTGCAGCGACAAGAGCAGGTTCGGAAAAACCGTGTAGAAGTAGACCCGATTCTGATCTTCGGCCCGCAGGTCTCCCACCGCCGGGCCGCACGCCCGGCCGCTCATCGTCAGGCTGCCGCCGGGCGCGGTGATCACCATGTAGCCGCCGAGATAGGGCCCGTCGAACAGATCGTTCTCCCCGCTCGTGTACGGCGTCAGCTTGGCGAGTCCCGGGTGGATGATGGGGCAGTGCAGGCACTCGGAATAGTTCTGAAACACGAGCTTCCAGTTGGCGTGCACGTCGTAGTCGATGCGGCCGGCCGAGCGCAGGCTCGCGATGTTGAAGCGGCTGAACCGGCCCGCGAGGGGAGCGAACGCGCGCGCGAACGGCTCCGGCTCCTCTGCCAAGTTGATGAAAAGGAACCCCTCCCACTCGGCGAGCGCGACCTGGTGGAGCGGGTAGTCCCGCTTGTCGAACCCCGCGACCTCGTTCATGTGCGGCGCGCCGATCAGTATGCCATCGAGCGTGTACGTCCACGCGTGGTAGGGGCACTGGATCGTCTCGGAGAGGCGTCCGCGCTCCGTCTCGCACAGCCGGGTGCCGCGGTGGCGGCACACATTGTAGAAGGCGCGCACGACGCCGTCCTGACCGCGCACGACAATGACGCTCTCGCCGCCCACGGTGCGGACCACGTAGTCCCCCGGCTGGGCGAGCTCGGCGGCGCGGCCGACGCAGATCCAACGCCGCGCGAAGATACGCTCCCGCTCTTCGGCCCAGATCTCGGGCGCGTTGTAGTAGCGCCCGGGCAGCGTGCGCTGGCCCTGCTGATACGCCTGGGTGGCTTTGACGAACGTCGTCATCGTGCCTAAGGGTATGGAGAGCCGCGCCCGAACGCCACTCCCCGACGCTCGGGGCCGACCTGCGCCACGATGGCGCCAAGGATGAACACCGTCGCGGCGGTGAGGGCCATCGCCCACGCGTAGTCCAGATGCTCGGCGAAGCGCGCCTCGAGCCACCCGATCGCGCCTGCAAGGGCGACGCCGCACTGGTAGGCGAACCCCGGCAGGAAGCCGCGCACCGGGTCGGGGGAGAGCTCGTTGATGTGCGCCGGGATGACGCCCCAGGCGCCCTGGACGAAGAACTGCATCACGAAAGCGCCGGCCACGAGCGACGGGACCGAGGGGGCGAACGCCCACAAGGGAATGCCGACGACGGCAGCGCAGAGGGCGAGCCCGATCGCGCGCCGCCGGCCCAGCCGGTCGGAGTAGAGACCGAAGGCGACGCCGCCCATCAACGCCCCGACCATGGAGATGATGGTGATGTCCCCACGCTGCTGTGCCGTGAAGCCCCAGTGGCGCTGGAGGAACGTGGGATACATGTCCTGCGTGCCGTGCGACACCATGTTCATCATCCACATCAGCACCGTGATGTAGGCAAACAGTGGGAGATTGGCCCGGATCGCGTGACCGAGCCCGCTCCAGCTCTCGTGCCGCGTCTCCCGCCACACCTCCGACTCCTTCACGCGCGCCCGCACGAACAGCGCGAGCAGCGCGGGCAGGCCGCCGATGAAGAACAGCGGCCGCCACCCGACATGCGGGAAGAGCGAGCGGTAGCACAGGGCGGCGAGCAGGAAGCCCAGGGCGTACCCCTGCTGCAGTAGACCCGACACGACGCCCCGATACCGGGGCGCTACCTTCTCCATGACGAGGGACGCGCCCACACCCCACTCGGCACCCATCCCGATCCCGAACAGCGCCCGCAGCACGAGAAACGTCGCGTAGTTCGGCGCGAAGCCGGTGAGCACCTCGATCACGGAGTAGAACACCAGGTCGATCATCAGGGGCAGCTTGCGGCCGTACCGGTCCGCGAGCAGCCCGAAGATGAACGCGCCCACGGGCCGGAACGCGAGCGTGAGCGTGATCGAGAGCGCGATGTCCTTGTCGGACTTGCCGAAGTCCTGGGCGATCGCCGTCAGCGTCATGACCACCAGGAAGAAGTCGAACGCATCGAGCGTCCAGCCGAGGAAGCCCGCCACGACGGTGGCACGTTGATCGCTTACAGGAGGGCGCGTCGAGGTCATTGGTGTCCCGGTCGAGGGACCTCTAGATTACACCCGTTCTGCACATCCCACGACCCGGAGGATTCGCGTGCACGCAGGCGGTGTTGCCCTTCTGTTGATGCTGGTCTCGGTGACCGCGCCTCCTCTCCTGGCCCAGAGTGGCCAGCCGCGTCCGGCAATCGTGGTGGTGAACCTGCGGTTCGACGGCGAGCACGCCAACGTGCTCCAAGCGAGCGACACGGCGGTCGTGGCGGCGGCGACGAGCAAGCTGCTCGCCACGCTGCGCGCGTCCGAGCTGGTGACGCTGGTCGATTCGAGCGCGGTCGCGGCCGCGGTCGCCGCCGCGGAGGCGGGCGGCAACCCGTGCGGCAACGACTGCGCCGTGGCCGTCGCCCGGCAGCTCGGCGCCCGCTGGGTCGCGAAGGGGACCATCTCGAACCTCTCGAACCTGGTGTGGCTCCTCACGGCCGAGTTGTTCGATGCCACGACCGGGAAGCCGGTGCTCGCCGACAGCTACGAGATCAAAGGGGACGCGAGTCGTATGGCGCCGGCGGGGGCCCACGTGTTCGCGCAGCGTGTCGAGAAGACGATCGGAGGCGCGCGATGATCCGGCGCGCGGGCCTGATCCTCGTCGCGGGCCTCCTCGCCGGACGCGACCTCGCCGCCCAGGCGGACTCGGGGGGGGCCGCCCGCCCGAGCGTGCTGGTGCGCGCGGGGCGGCTCATCGCGGTGCGCACCGGCACGGTGCTCACGAACCAGGCGATCCTGATCGAGGGCGACCGCATCAAGGAGGTCGGCCCCGCGGACGCCGTCGCCGGCCATGCGCCGCGCGATGCGCGCGTGATCGACCTGCGCAACGCCACCGTGCTGCCCGGGTTGATCGACTGCCACACCCACATCACATCCGACCCCGGCGATTACTACAAGCAGCTGTTCCGCATGAGCCCGATCGATGAAGCCGTCCGGGCACACCTCTACGCCAAACGGACGCTCGATGCAGGGTTCACCACGGTGCGGAACGTCGGGGCCGGCGCGTTCATCGACGTGGCGCTGCGC
>Ga0209161_10002137_pt1 | contig 16237 bp, 13 predicted proteins | sample GraSoiAngelo_155_FD_186169 | JGI IMG/M metagenome (GOLD analysis project Ga0209161, IMG submission 186169) | Grasslands soil microbial communities from the Angelo Coastal Reserve, California, USA - 14_1009_13_30cm (SPAdes) (version 2) | ecosystem: Environmental > Terrestrial > Soil > Grasslands...
GCGCGAGCGCGATCACGACGAGGGCGAGATTCAGGTTGCGAGGCGGCGATTTCAGTTGGATTGCGCTTTTCGTGTCCACCACGTTTTGTTCCTGTGTTTGGTTGACGTCGTCTGGCAAGACTCGCAGGCGCATGTACTCGTTGATCCCGATCAGGCGGAACTGCGCCAGCTCGTAGCGCGGGAACGCCGGCTTGGCGGTCGTGTAGTCAACGACCTCCGGCTCGACGACCCGGTAATGGCGACCCAGGTATGTGATCCGCCCCTCGCCGGCGGCCTTCACGTTCTGATACCAAGCGGCGTTGTCGCTGAACGTCCGCGGGATGACGAAGCCGTCGCCCAGTGGCCGCATCCCGATCGGCGTGGCGTACTCGCGACCCGAGCGCCGGCCGCGGTGGCGCAGGATGCCGACGACCGGCATCCAGCGACGTCCTGCAATGAGCAGGACGATCGGGTTGACGAACCGTGCGGCGAACCGGACGATGCGGCGCGCGCGCGGTCCCAGGTAGATGGTGTTGATTGCTGTGCGCATTTGTTTGCCTCCATGGCTGGTTGGTCGCACGCTTGCAGCTACGTGATGTGGCGAGGCCGATGCCTCTGTCCGCCTCGGTGATGAGAACCGTCTTCTTGTTGCTCATGCACCTAGGACGGGGCAGCCGCAGGAATGTGACTTTCTGGGCCGATGTCACGTCTCGGACCCCAGCCCCGTCCTTATATGTGTGGCGGTCTCAGTGATCGAAAGCAACGAACGTTTCACCGACGCGTGGACGAACCACCACCGTTTCCTGCTGGACGTCGCCTACCGGCTGCTCGGCAGCTACAGCGACGCTGAGGACATAGTGCAGGAAGCTTTCTCGAGGCTCCTCCGGACGGACCTCGACCCGATCGAGGACGTGCGCGCTTGGCTTGTGGTGGTCGTGAGCCGGCTGTGCCTCGACCAGCTCCGGTCGGCACGGGTCAAGCGAGAGGCCTACATCGGCCCGTGGTTCCCCGAGCCGCTGCTCTTCTCCGACGACGCGGCGACCGATCCCGCGGACGTCGTGACGATGGACGAGAGCGTGCGCTTCGCGCTGCTTGTCGTCCTCGAGCGTATGTCGCCCGCCGAGCGCGTCGTCTTCGTGCTGCACGACGTGTTCGACTTCCCGTTCGAGAAGATCGGTCCGATGGTGGGGCGAACGATCGCGGCATGTCGCCAGCTCGCGAGCCGCGCGCGCAAGCGCGTTGGCGAGGAGGCGGGATCAGCGCGCTTCGCGATTGACCCCGCTGAGCAGCGCCACGTCGTGGACGCGTTCATCGCGGCGTGCGCCGGTGGCGACATCAAGGCCCTGCTCCCGCTACTCGACCCGTCGGTCGTGGGTTGGGCCGACGTGGGCGGAACGCTGCCTGCGATCAGCCAGCCGAACGTTGGCCGCGAGACGGTCGCCGGGCGGATTATGCGGTTCTTCGGCGCCGGGTCTGGCAACAAGCTCGTGGCGAAGGTCGTCAATGGCGAGCCGAGCGTCGTCGCGCTCTTCGAGGGTACTGTGGTTTCCGTGCTCGCGTTGAGCGTGACCAACCACCTGATCTCCAGGGTCTATGTCGTCTCGGATCAGCGCAAGCTGGCTCACGTCAAGCGAGTGCTCGAGCAGCAGTAGCCACCACGAGGGTGTCGAACCAACCCTGACTGGCTCGCGAGTTCTATCGGTCGGTGTTTCGGCGGGCAGGTTGTGCATGGACTTACCGGACCGAGGCAGCTCCTAGATGCGGGGCAGCTGCTTGAAAACTTCGATTGCCGACCGCCGGGTCTCTTTGATGCTCTCAGGTGACATGAGCCAATGGCGAACCTCTCGGCCTGTCACCAAAGCCGGCGGCATTAAACGACTAGGGCCTCCTTCTGGGACATACGCGTTGCGGGGGGCTCGTGCTGGGCTGGCCGAGCGGAGAAGGCAGCTTGTTGAGCCGACTCTGGACACCAACTTGACGTTGCGATCGGAGCTTTCATGATCGATCCAGTGATTCCGATTCAGGGCAGGTGTCCAGGCGCGGGTAGCGGGGGGTCTATTCCTTGGCGCCCTGCGAGCCATTCAAGCCACCGACGCTCTCCTTATGAGGCAACTGCGCGTCAGTATGTGATCTGACCAGTTCCCCTGAGCGTCGCCGATAAGACGTGACAGCTGCTATCGAAAAACGCGCCGTAATGAACAAGCGTCGCCGTGAAGGTACCAGTCCCCGTGATGCTTAGTCGGAATACCTGGGTGCATGTTCCAACTCCATTGACGGCATAGTCGGTCTCAATGCCCGGGCTGATGGAGCCGCCAGCGAAGCTTCCATAAACCGTGACGTATCTCCAACCCGCGAAGCCGCTCACCCGGAAGCGGCCACCGATAATCGTGGCCGCGACGCCATGAGTCGAGAGTCCCGTGTGACAGACCGAGGCCGACCAAACCCCGCTGATCGTGCCGCTGGCGCCACCGCTGAAGGTGCTCAGGGAATCGCCTGAGCCGCTGGGACCGCAGGCGATGGGAAACCCGATCTCTACTCCAGATATAGATTCAGTCGCTGTTGATGCAGCAAACGCCGTTGTCGGTAGCAAAGCCATCAAGGCGAGGCCCACCGCAATCGCTAGCCGTTGTGTCCCGAACCTCAGCATTTCCGCATCCTCCGATCGATATCCGCCGGAACGCGGGCAGTATAGGGGTGGTTTCGGGCACTTTCACATCTCGATTGACTTCGCTAAGGGGCGTCTCGCGAGGGATTCGAGCTCCCGATCCTCTGCTGAGAGGTTGTTGCTTCGCATGCGCCGCAGATCCGAATGCAGCGGGCGGTTAGATTCTTGGTGGGCCGTATTTTCCGTACCGCGGACCGACCGGCAGTGACCGCGCGGCCGATCAGCGGCGGCGCGCCCGGCGGCATTAGTCAGCGCGGCGGGCCACAGCGGTGACGGTGATCGCGGTTAACAAATCGCTGACCGAACTGGCAATCTCACGGGCACGCCACCCTCCAGTGGCGCCGCAAGCAATCAGCTGAGGACTTGCGGATCTCCTCGATACAGGCCAGAGTAACCCCGTCCCATACGGCAGACCCTGGTCAGTCGTCCCGATCGATAACCTGCCGGCGGCTAGGAGGTGTGAAATGGGGCGGTGCACTGGAGACAGCTACCCGACAGTATTTCGATTTCGTCGACCGAAAGGACGCCGAGGCGATCATCCGAGCAGGAACAGAAGACATTCAAGCGGTCGACGAGATCTCTCGTCGATGGATGCGCGGGATCGACGAGCTTGGCGCTGACATCCGACACGTAGTGAACATGGTCGAGGACGTTCACACGTCGATCAGCAACGTCAAGGAAACCTTGCTGGGAGACATCGGGATTTTGACGTGCTGGATCGAGCAAGACTACACGTTGGAGGGAAAAGCCCAACATGTCTCCGCGCCTACGACGGTGGTGTTTCGGCGAGAAGGGAACGCATGGAAGGTCCGCCTCTTCCACTCACTGCCGCTGCCGCCTGAGGAAAATTGACCGATGCTCGGTGGTCGGGACCGAGCGCAAGCTCTTCCCTCAAAGCTGTGGTGGGCCGCGGTGGACTCGAACCACCTACCTCCGCGCTAGTCCGCCCTAAGCGCTGTGCCTAGCAGGGTGGGAGGCTGAGCGTGAGGCCGGGTGTTATGTGGTGTGGCAGTGCCGAAACGCGCGGGCGCGACATCGAGCGATGCACTCATTCCGCAACGGCCTTCTTAGTAAGGTCGCGGGACACGGCGGCTAGCAAGGTTCCGGCGAGAAAGTACAGCAGAGGCAACCACGCAACTGAAACGACCGCCACGAACGTCCCGCCGGTGCCGGCCGCGCACCGACCCATGGACGAGGAGCAACGCTCGGGGGTCTGGCCAGAAGGTGCCGGATCTCCGGCGCCATGCCAGCTCGCAGAATTCTCAGTAAAAGCCTCGCTCGGCCGCCGAACCGTGGAACGGCTACCCTCTGATTGCAAATGCAGACGATGACGCCGGGCTCGATTCTCGGGCATGCCGTACGCAGGCGCGAGGACCCGCGTCTCGTGACCGGCACAGGTCAATTCGTCGACGATATCCGGCCCGAGCGGTGCCTGCACGTCGCCTTTGTGAGGTCGACCCTGGCGCACGCCAAGATTCGCTCGTTGGACTTGGTGGAGGCAGCACGTACACCCGGCGTGGTGGCCGTGCTGACCGGCGCCGACCTGCACCTTCCGGCACGCGTCGGCTTTCAGACGGTGGCCGAAACATTGGCGCGGCCGCCACTCGCAATTGAGCGCGTTCGTTTTGTGGGCGAGCCGGTGGCTCTCGTCGTGGCGGAGAGCTCGGGTGTCGCCGAGGATGCCGCCCAGCTGGTCGGTCTCGACCTCGAGCCGCTCGCTGTCGTCGTCGATCCGGAAGCCGCCCGCCGGCCTGATTCCACGCTGCTTTTCCCCGCGCATGGCTCCAACGTCGCCAATCGCTTCGACTCCGGTGGCGAGGATGACGTATTCGCCGGTGCGGAAGTGAAAATCGTGGGCCGCTTCGTCAACCAACGCCTGGCACCTGTGCCGATGGAACCGGAGGCCATCCTGGTCGTGCCGGAAGCAGGACGCCTTTTGGTATGGGCGACCAGCCAGACCCCATTCGGGTTGCGCGCCGAGCTGGCGTCCTCGCTCGGCATGTCTCCCGCTGCCATCCGCGTGGTCGTCGGCGACATGGGAGGCGGGTTCGGCGCGAAGGCCGGCGCTCGCCCCGAGCTTATCGTCGTCGCCGCCGCGGCGCGCAAGCTCGGCCGACCGGTAAAGTGGATCGAGACCCGCTCCGAGAACCTGGTCGCGATGACGCACGGACGTGGACAGGTGCAGGACGTCGAGCTCGGCGCCACGCGCGATGGCCACCTGGTGGGCATGCGCGCGCGAGTCGTAGCCGATGTGGGCGCTTACCCGGGAATCGCGACGCTGCTGCCGATGCTCACGGGGCAGATGGCGTCAGGTGTCTATTCCATCCCCGCCATCGATTACGAGGCGCAGTGCGTCGTCACGAACACCACACCGCTGGGCGCCTATCGAGGCGCCGGGCGGCCAGAAGCGACCGCGATGGTGGAGCGTGCGATGGACATGCTGGCGGCGGAGCTCGGAATGGACCCGGCGGATCTGCGACGCCGCAACCTGATCGCGCCCGATCGCTTCCCATACACCACGGCCGGCGGGGCCACCTATGACTCGGGTGACTACGCGAAAGCGCTCGACAACCTGCTAGAGGTGTCGGCCTATCGGACACTGCGCACCGAGCAGGCACGGCGGCGTGAGCGAGGTGACCGCCTGCAGCTCGGGATTGGCCTTTCGGTATACGTGGAGGTCACCGCGGTGGGGATCGGCCCCGAATGGGGAGCGGTTCGCATCGAGACCGACGGTACGGCGACCGTGCGCTGCGGCACCACCTCATTCGGTCAAGGCCACGAGACCTCACTCCCCCAGATCGCGGCGGAGCAGCTGGGCATGCCACTCGAGTCGGTGCGCCTCGTCCATTCCGACACCGACACCGTCGAGCGCGGCACGGGCACCGTCGGCTCGCGCTCCATGCAGCATGGCGGCTCGGCCGTGCACCAGGCTGCTCAGCAAGTGCGTCATAAAGCGCGCGACCTGGCATCGCACCTGCTCGAAGCCGATCCCGAAGACATCGTCTTTGTCGGCGGAATGGTAGGCGTGGCGGGGGTCCCAGGGCGATCGCTCTCATGGACTTCGTTGGCTGCGGCCGCCACCGACGGCAAGAGGCTGCCGGAGGGGATGAAGCCAGGCCTCGCCGCGGAAGCCGACTTCGCTGGTGATGGGAGCTACCCATTCGGGGCGCATTGCGCCGTGGTCGAGGTCGACGTGGAGACGGGCGATGCCCGCCTGGTCCGCTTCTTCGCGGTCGACGACTGCGGCCGCATCATCAATCCGTTGCTCGCGGAAGGGCAGGTCCACGGGGGCATCGCCCAGGGCATCGGGCAGGCGCTGCTCGAGGAGGTCGTGTTCGACGACCAAGGCACCCCGCGCAGCGGCACGTTGGTCGACTACCAGATTCCCAGCATCGGCGAGGTTCCCGAAGTCGTGACCGCGACCACCGAGACCCTCAGCCCCAACAACCCCCTCGGCGCGAAGGGCATCGGGGAGTCCGGAACGATCGGATCGACCCCCGCGATCCAGAACGCCGTAGTCGACGCGCTGTCACACCTGGGCGTTAGGCACATCGATATGCCGCTCACGCCGCAGCGAGTGTGGGCCGCCCTCGCAGCAATTGGGCCTGACGAGGGAAAAGGCCAGACTTAGGCAGTCCCTCGTTGGGAAATTGTCACAACAGGCGATGGATTCGGATTCTCACCCGACCAGATCGCCGGCTTCGCACAGGCCATCACGCACCGCCTCGAAGCTGAGATCCCGGCCTACGGCCGGGTGGCCGGGGCGGCGATCGAGCGTGACCTCATCGATAGCTTGGTCAGTTGTAGTAGGCGAGTATGTGTTGGGTGAACGTTCCATCAGGGTTCGCGACAATGATTGCCTTAAACCTCGTGGCCGTTACGCCGTCGAAATCCGAAAACCAAGGGACTTCTCCAAACGGCGGGACGTTAGCAGTCGGGTGACCGACATAAGTGCCTGCGACGAGACCGGTCGTATCACCCGTAACTGTGCATATCTCGCTGTCTTTGATACTGACGCGATTGACTATGTGCACTCCCGAACAGGTCCACTGTTAGAAACCGCCGTCAGGCATCGGAGCAGAGAAGCTGGCCTTGTACTGAGTGGCTGCTCCTTCGCTGGCCATCGCGGCGGTTGATGTAGCAAACATAGCCACCATGAGAGTGATCACGACCACTAGACCTTTCACACTTCTACCTCCCACGTGAGCCGATCTTGTGGCGTCCACATGCGGTGGATCACGAAAACGTCCTCGATCCCTCAACCCGAGTCGTCCCACCTGGACAGCGCTGGACAGCGAGGGGGACCCGATGCGCCCGATTTGGGTGACCCTGTTCCTTCAATGGATGACCTCATGCTGCCTCTAATACAGCGCGACCATCGCGGAAAAGTAAGCGGGCCGCTCGGCATTTTCCGCCAATTCAGCTCAAAGATGTAACGGGCTGGGGAGCGGTCCGCTATTGCCACCGTACACCTCGTTCCTCAGCGTGCTCAAAAAACTTTTGAGAGCTCTCTACCGCGGCCTTGCCGCGTCACCCAGGCCATCGGGCGGCGATGCCTTTAGCAGCCCCAAAGTTGTCGCTGTTCCGCGTAGCGGCGTCCGACGGAACAGTCATCGTTCTCTTCCTCGAGCACGGCGCCGAGCAAACGGTAATGGATGAGCGCGCGATGACGCGCGGAGCATGCCTAGCGCCCAGCCCCTTTGCCCACGACCGCGCAGACGAAGTAGTGATGGATGTCGACCTCAACCGCCACTGGGGCGCCGTCAGGCAGGCGCTCGGTCAACAGAGCATCAACCGCGGTCTCGGACGTGGCCGGCAACACAGCGGCGAAGGCGTTGCTGACGTCCAGGTTGGAGTGAGTCGTCGACGAGCCAGTGATGAAGTCATACGCCGGGATAACCAAAAATACCTTCCACAGCGGCGAGAACTCACCATGCCCGGGCGAGCTCGGCATCGAGTCCAGAACATGGTCATGAAAGTCGATGAAATCGATCCCCTGGCCGTCGTGATCGCAAGGCTGACACTGCGGGTTCAGACCGCGCGCCGCCCAGTCGATTGGATAGACGACCTGATAGAAGTCCGCAAGAGCCCTCTCGTTCGCCACCTGCGGGACTTCGATCGCATTGATCGTGACTGTCTGGCCCAGTACAAATGCCTGTTCATAGGCTGGCGGTCCGCCCGCCTGCACAGCGTCAGCACCGAAAAGAAACGCAAGCAAAGCCACCGTCGGCAAAGCGAATCGGATCAACGACATGCGTCGCATTCTCGCCACCTCCCCGTGATTAGCGACACGCGCATCGCGGCCAACCGCGTCGACGGCGCCATTCTAATCGGAGTCGAAAGACGCCCCGACCGAGCCGTCACCAGTTCCTATGACGACCGCACGTCGGGTGAGTCCGAGAACCTGAGTCATCAAACAGATCGTCAGGACGTGACTCAAGGTGTCATGTCTCCATCTTGGGACGCAGCGCGTGTCGGCCCGCTCCGTCGGTTGAGTCGTATTAGCAGGTCACCCACGAGCCCCGTCCAGCCCGTTTGGTGGGCGGCGCCGATGCCCGCGCCCGTCTCCCCGTTGAAGTATTCATGGAATGGGATGAGGTCGTGCCATGACGGATCCATCTGAAAGCGCTTGTACGTGCCGAAGACCGGACGCGACCCGTCGGTGTCGACGAAGATCGCAATCAACCGGCGCGAGATCTCGTCCGCCACCTCATCGAGGTTCAACGCGCGTCCTGATCCGGTCGGGCATTCGACCGTGAACTCGGGACCGAGGTAGCGGTGGTAAACCCTGAGCACCTCGACGAGTAGGTAGTTGACCGGCATCCAGATCGGTCCACGCCAGTTGGAGTTGCCGCCGAAAAGGCCCGTGCTCGACTCGGCGGGCTCATACACCAGCCGTGCGGTGTAGCCGCCGACGTCGACCTCCAATGGATGGTCGCGATGCCATCTCGAGAGCGCACGGACTCCATATGGCGAAAGGAACCTGTCCGGATCCAAGACGCGCACCAGGATTCGCCGCAGCCGCTCGGGAGAGACGATGGACAGCATGCGCCAGCCGGCGTGGCTCTCATTACGCATGTGCTCGATCACACCCATTGCTTCCGAGCGGTGTGTGGTGAACCAGTCCGCTCGTCGCGCGAACTCGGGCAGCCGCGCCATGGTTTCTGGGCCGAGCGTAGTCACTGCAAAAAGCGGTACGAGCCCGACCATCGAGAGCGCCCGCAGCGGCTGCATGGATCCATCGGCGAGATGTAGGACGTCGTAGTAAAACCCATCCTCTTCGTTCCACAGGCCCTGGCTGTTGAGTGCCGACGCGATCAGCGCGAAATGCTCGAAGAATTTGACCGCCAGGTCTTCGTATGTGCGGTCGTGCTGGGCGAGCAGCAGCGATAGCTCGAGCATGTTCTGGCAGTACATCGCCATCCACGCTGTCCCGTCCGACTGCTCGAGGTGGCCGGAGACGGGGAGCGATGAGCGATCGAAGAGACCGATGTTATCGAGGCCCAGAAATCCGCCCTGAAAGACGTTGTTGCCTTTGCTGTCCTTGCGATTCACCCACCACGTGAAGTTGAGCAGTAGCTTGTGGAAGACGCGCCCCAAGAACTCGTAATCGCGTGACCCGTCGATCTCGAAGACACGCAGCGCGGCCCAGGCATGGACAGGTGGATTGACGTCGCCGAACGCCCACTCATAAGCCGGAAGCTGTCCGTTGGGATGCATGTACCACTCTCGGCACAGGAGAAGGAGCTGGGACTTTGCAAATTCTGGATCGACCCGGGCGAGTGCGACGCAATGAAACGCGAGGTCCCACGCGGCGTACCACGGGTACTCCCACTTGTCGGGCATCGAGATTACGTCGCGGTTGTCGACGTGCTGCCAGGCGGAATTGCGTCCGGATAGTCGTTCGGGAGGAGGCTTCGGGCCGGCGGGATCGCCTTGAAGCCACCGCTGAACGCTGAAGTTGTAGAACTGCTTCGACCAGAGCATCCCCGCCATCGCCTGCCTCAGCACGAGCGCCTCGTCGGATGGTGTGCCTGGTGGGGTCAAGTCCGCATAGAACTCGTCGGCTTCCCCGCGGCGCTGATCGAGCATGGCGTCAAAGTCGCTGCCGACGCGCGATCCCAATGCGCTTAGCCGGAGCCTGATCGTCGTTTGGGCGCCGGCGTCCACTGCGACGTGACTGTGGAATGCCGCCTTGGTCCCTTGTCGCTCCGGATTGACGGTCGAAGCACCTGATACGACGTGGTCGTTGATGCCGTCTTTCGGGAAGCGGCTGCGTCCGGGGATTCCCCACAAGCGCTCGGTGTTGGTCTCGTTGTGGCAGAAAAGCATTTCTGGCGTACCGTCCGACACCAGGCTCATCGGTCCCAGGTCCCAGTGTTCGGCGAGGAGGCCGGTGTCCGCAGCTCGAATGAGTGGGGCGCGGTCGTCGTCGCCCCATGCCCAGGTGTTGCGGAACCAAAGCGTCGGCAGGACATCGAGCTCCGCGCGGTCGGGGCCGGCGTTGCGCGCCGTGATCCGGATCAGGATGTCGTCCGCGGCCGCCTTCGCGTAGTCGGCGGTGATCTCCCAGTACCTGCCGCTTTCAAAGATGCCCGTGTCGAGCAGCTCAAACTCGGGATCCTTGCGGCTGCGGCGTCGATTCTCCGATACCAACTCGGCATACGGAAAGGCGTCTTGGGCGTACAGGTAACGCCAGCGCATCCAGGAGTGAGTCGGGGTGGAGTCGAGGTAAAACCAATACTCCTTTGCATCCTCGCCATGGTTGCCTTCATTGCCGGTCAACCCGAAGATGCGCTCTTTCAGGATCGGGTCGCGGCCGTTCCACAAGGCAAGGGCAAAGCAGAGAACCTGCCTGTCATCGCACAATCCACCGAGGCCGTCCTCGTTCCAGCGATAAACACGCGAACGCGCGTGCTCATGAGGAAAGAATTCCCAGGCTTGGCCGAAGGGGCTGTAATCCTCGCGCACCGTAGCCCAGGCGCGCTCGCTCAGATAGGGACCCCACCTGCGCCAGGGCATGGCCCCACTCGCAGCTTGCCGCAAGCGCCGTCTCTCCGCTGAAGCCATCTCAGTCAAACCGTCCAATTCCCAAGCAAGTGTCCCTAACGCCCTGCAAACATAGACATTGATGTCCAGGACCGTCGACCTAATGCGGCACGCAGATGCCGATGGCGATGTGCTCACCCCGGCTGGGGTGCAAATGGCCCTGGACATCGGCAGGCGACTGGAAGGCAGGTACGAGGTGATGGTCTCGTCCGGCGCGCAACGCGCAACCCAGACACTGGCGTGCTTACTGGCAGGGATGAGTCGCGGGGTGGCGGGAGGGGTGGTCGTGAACAGCGGCTTCCGTTCAAGCGTCGAGGAGCGTTGGTTCGCCGTCGCGCGCCAGGCCAAGGGCAAAGACCTGGAAGCGTTTCGTGCCGTCGATCCAGAGTTGGTGGAAAAGGAGTCCGCGCTGCTCGGCGGAGTGCTCAGAGATCTGCTCGAATCGCTCCCTGAAGGCGGGCTTGCTTTGGTAGTAGGTCACTCACCGACCACCGAGGCCGCCGTGCTCGGGTTGACGGGTCAGATCATCCAGCCAATCGCCAAGGGCGGCGGGGTCAGGGTGGTTGAGGAAGCGGGTCGCTACCGAATCGAACCGCATGGTTGATCGCGGATCCCAGCCGCAAGGCACGAGCGGGGCAGACGCGTGAACAGGTCCGCGGCGCTCTCGCCGGTTCTACTCATGGAGATCAACTGCAGCTACGAAGTCCCGTACTACAGAAAGAGGACGCGCGAACTCAGCCTCAAACTGGCTCCGAGACGGGACCGCTTTACTTTTGCTCCGTCACGATCATCTCCCTCATGCGCGGGAGTGTCAGGTATCAGCCGAATGATCGAAACTTAGTTGTTGTAGTATCCAACTACAATGCTCACCGTCCCGGAGGCAGCGCGCCGCACGAAACGCGACCCCGAAACGGTGCGTCGCTGGATCCGATCCGGCCGGCTGCGAGCGACCAAGGTAGGCACTCAGCACATGATCGATGAAGCCGATCTGGCAGAGGTCGCCGAGGCGAAGTCGGTCCTCCCCTTACCGTCTGGCTGGCGTCGAACCGCTACGCATGGACCGATGCCCGATGTCATCGCCACCATCCGCGCTTCCCGTGCCGGTCGCTGAGTGCTCGTCGTCGACGCGGCGGTTGTCGTAACAGCGTGTCTGTCCGAGGCCGGACTCGACCCGCTGTCGAAGGAGCAACTCGTTGCCCCCTACCTGATGTGGTCGGAGGCGTCCTCCGTGCTTCATGAGCTGCGCTGGCGAAAGGAGATCTCGAGCGAGCTCGCGGCGACCGCGGTTCGGCGTCTTTCGCAGGCGGATATCAGCCCTCGACGTCCGAAGGGCCTGACCGACGAGGCGTGGCGGATCGCTGATCGCCTGGGCTGGGCGAAGACCTACGACGCTGAGTACCTCGCGTTGGCGCGGCTCCTTCGTTGTCAGTTGCTGACGACGGACGCGAAGCTGAAGAATGCGGGCACGAGGGTTGTCGGAGTGATTGGACCAACTGAGCTCTAGTCGGAATGACCGACCAGGCGCGGCGCGGCGAAGCGGCTCCTCGGGCGCCATTAAGCTCATCGTCGATGCGTCTACCGGTGCGGGTGCGTACGCAGGCGGAGTTCGTGTTGGCCAAGTTCTGCCGCGAGCAGATCGCTCCTTCGGTAGCGGACCAGGTTCGTCTCGAGTACGAGGTACATGGCCTCACGGCGATCCTCGTCGAGCGGCGCCCGCCATGGCCGTCCCAGACGCCGGACGAGGAATGGCAGAGAATCCCGATCGCTCGATTCCGCTTTACGGTCGACTCTGCCGGTGGACTCTCGATTGGCCCGACCGCGACGACAGGTGGCATCGCTACGAATTCACAGGTGCCAAAACGCTGGCCGGCCTGTTGCGAGAGGTGGATCGCGACCCTACCGGAATCTTCTGGGGCTAACAGATAGCAGAGGCCCTTCACAAATCGCGATCCGAACTCGCTGACGGCCACCGTGTGCACCAAATTCCATCCTTTGGCATCGACACCGAGTCTTTGCGGCCAGCGGACATCAGCTGACCGGCGCCGAGAGGAACGCTTCGATCTCAGTCGCACAGCGGTCTGGGTCTCCGACCCACGGCAGGTGCCCCTCTTCAGGCAGTTCGACCAGCCTACAGTGAGGTAGCGCCGCGGCGACCATCCTCGCGACTTGGAGACCGCCGAAAGGATCCCGGTTGCCCCAAATAAGCAAGGTTGGCGTCTGGACTCGCGTGAGGTCCTCCGTGCTAAACCCCAAGCGAATCCCGCCTACCCGCAAGCAGACCTCGAGCAGGGATAGCCAGGCGGGCTCGAAGTCGGGCATCTTGCGGGCCGCTTCAAAAGCCTGAGTCAAGGCTCGCGGTGCCTTGGCCGGATCTTCGCCCATCAGTTCCAGCACCGGCGGGCTGGGCAGGCGATAGACGACCCGGTTTAGACCGGGCACGGAAAGCAGGCGCATCGGAAAGGGCGGCATCGTGCCTTCGACCAGGGCCGGTGATCCGAGCTGCGCCATCGATGCAACTCTGTCCGGCTTGTCAAGCGAGAACCAGAAAGCCCAGAGCCCGCCCATGGAGTTGACGACGAAGTCGGCCCGGTCGAGGCCCAGCCCATCCAGCACATCGTCCAGAAACGCCTTCGCCATCTGGCGCAGGCCACGATGGTGGTCTACGTATGGGGTCAGACCGAAACCAGGCCGGTCCACCGCCAGCAACCGGCGGTGTTTGAACCGCGCCATCAGCTGCGCCCAGCTGGCGGCGAACGCGGCGCCTCCGTGGACGAACACCAGCGGCTCGCCTTCGCCAACCTCCAGGATCCTCGCTTTGATACCGAGCGAGGGGACCTCAACCCATTTGACCTTGTAGTCGAGCCCGAACTCTGCCAACAGCTTCTGCTCGGCCGCCTCGAACTCTTCCCGTGCGCCCATGTTCAGCTCGCCTCCATCCCACGACCTGCTGATGACCGTCATCCTGACGGCTTGGAGCAAGCTGGGCCAGCCTGTGGGCTTGCCCATTACCCACACACACAAATGTCTGGGTCCTGTACGGGTTGATGTAAGGCTCCGACAACGTGAGGCGTAAGACGACAGGTCTGAACTTTTGGCTCCGGTGTCTTGGCTCCCCTTAAAGGGGGCTGTACTGTCCCGCCAGGTATAACTGCCCCAAATTCGACCTGGAGGCGAACCGGGGCCGAAAGGTCCGCCGAAGACCCGGCACGCGATCGCCAGTCCCGTCGGTACCCTCGTTCGCGCAACCTCTTAACAGAACATCACCGCCGGGCTCACATTCGGATCGGCCGGGCGACGCGAGAAAGGCGTCACCGTAGGCCTTTTGCTGCGAGGCGACGCTCGTGAACCAACCGTACGGAGACGTCGACGGTCCCCAGCCACCCATTAGCGACTACGCGATGGTCGGCGACACCCGCACGGCTGCCCTCGTCTCTCGAGACGGCTCCATCGACTGGCTGTGTTGGCCGCGATACGACGCTGATCCACTCTTCGGGCGCCTTCTCGACCCGCCCAATGGCGGCCACTTCAAGCTTTGGGCGAAGGGTGGCCACGCCGCGGTTCGCGCCTACCACGACCGCTCGCCGGTCCTCGAGACTTCGATCAACGCCCCAGGTGGAAAGGCTCGGCTTGTAGACGCCATGCCTTTCCGGCGCCAGCGGGGCCCGATCGTGGTTCGGCGGCTGGAGTGCCTGGCGGGTCGTATCGAACCTGTCCTCGAGTACGCGCCGGCACGGCGCAACCTGGTCAAGCTCGTGGGTTGGGAAGACAAGCCCCTTCGGGCCGGTGAGTCGATTACGGCCATCCTCATCGACCGTGGCGATGAGTACGCGATCGACCGCGCGGTGAACTTGGTCCAGCGCTCCGAGCGCTGGTGGAATCAGTGGTGCGCAAGGATCAGCCCGGGGGTCACGCAGGCCGACCTGCTCATCCGTTCGCTGATCACGCTGCGTCTGCTCACCTACACCCCTTCCGGCGCGCCAGTGGCCGCCCCCACTACCTCGCTGCCCGAGGAGATCGGTGGCGTGCGCAATTGGGATTACCGCTATGCCTGGCCGCGAGATGCCAGCGTCGGTGTAGCGGCGATGATTTCAACCGGCCACGCGGACGAAGCGGAGAGGTTCCTGGGCTGGCTCGTCCACCATGCATCAGGTCGGCGAGGGCTTCGCGCGATGTACCGGATTGATGGCGGCAAGGTTCCGCGCGAGCGCGAGCTGGCGGAGCTGGCCGGGTATCAAGGGAGCCGGCCAGTCCGCTTCGGCAACCTGGCCGCCGATCAGATTCAGCTGGACGTGGCCGGCTGGGTTATCGACGCGCTCTGGACCTTCGTGCGCACCGGCCAGAAGTTGCACCCGAAGTCGTGGGCGATGGTTGCTCGTTACGCCGACCAGACCGTGAGGCATTGGCGCGAGCCGGACTCCGGCCTTTGGGAGGTTCGTGACCGGACCAGACATTATTTGCACTCAAAGGTTTGGGCCTGGATTGCGCTGGACCGCGCGGTGAGAATGGCCGAGATGCTCGACCTGGCGCCACGCAAGCGCTCATCGTGGACGGTCGAGCGCGACCTGCTCCACACCGAGATCCTCCATCGTGGATTCAAGGCCAAACTTGGCTACACGCGCTCATACGGTTCGAGCGATCTTGACAGCGCGATGCTGCTGCTTCCTCTGACCGGTTGTGAGCCGGATCGGAGCCGGCTCGAGGTGACCGTGAAGGCGATACGCAAGCAACTCTCGGCTGGGGGCCCTCTCATCTATCGCTATCCACCGGGCGACGACGGTCTTCCCGGGGGCGAGGGCGCATTCGTGCCGTGCACCTTCTGGCTTCTGGAGGCTCTAATCCGCCTGGGAAGGCCCGACGAGGGTAGGGAGCTGTTCGAGCAGCTGTTGGGGCTTACCAACGAGCTGCATCTGCTGCCGGAGGAGATTGACCCCGTGTCCGGCGCATACCTGGGCAACTACCCCCTGGCTCTTAGCCACGCGGGCATGGTCCACGCCATCCTGGAGATCCAGATCGCTGCGGGCGAGCGCGAACCGCAGTGACGCGGACCGGGACCTGGTGGCCACCGGCAAGACGCTGCGCGGCACTTATCAGCATGTCATAGGGTTTCATCAGCGATTGGACGCGGGCGCCGCCGCGGCGAGCCGCTCCAGACCTAGCAGCAGAGCCCGCCTGTCCTCGGCCGAGATCTTCTTCAGCGCGGCCGCCAGCGGTGCCAGGTCGAGGACGCTGTCTCGTGTTACGCGGGCGACCCCCGCCTCGGAGAGGACAATCGAAAGTCGGCGCTCGTCCGTCGGGTCGCGACGGCGGGTGAGAAAGCCCCGCCGCTCAAGGCTCTTCACCTGCTCAGATGCTGAGCTCTTGGGGATGCCTAGGTGGCGTGCGACGACGCCGAGCGGAATGCCTTTCTCGCTTCCGATGTGGTGGAGCAGCTGGCGCTCGTGCTGGGTCAGGTCTTCGGCGTCGGCCTTGAAGAAGGCCGTCCAAAGACGACCGTACAGCTTGTCGAACTGTTCGGCATACGATTGGTTCGCCAACCCGTACAAT
>Ga0209161_10002138_pt1 | contig 16233 bp, 14 predicted proteins | sample GraSoiAngelo_155_FD_186169 | JGI IMG/M metagenome (GOLD analysis project Ga0209161, IMG submission 186169) | Grasslands soil microbial communities from the Angelo Coastal Reserve, California, USA - 14_1009_13_30cm (SPAdes) (version 2) | ecosystem: Environmental > Terrestrial > Soil > Grasslands...
GCGATCAGGCCAACGGGGCGCTGCGTGTCGTAGGAGCACGTATGTAGGAGCACGTATATGGAAGCGAAAGAGCTGCTGGACAGTCTCGACGTCGGTGTATTGGCGATGGCTCCCGATTGGACGATCGCCGAATGGTCGGCGGCGGCCGCTCGCATCACCGCGCTGCCGGCGGACCGGGTCCTGGGTCAAAGCATCTGGATCGCCTTCCCGGCGGCGAAGGGCACCGAGCTCGAACGGGTGTTCGGAGACGTACTGGCCGACGGCAGGCCGCGCACGTTCTTGGCGCCCGCAGGAGCGCCGGAGGCGCCGGGGACCGTGCTGGAGACCCGAGTCACCCGCGGGGCGGCGGATCATCTCGCCGTGGCCTTCCGACCCGTGCACGAGGAGCTGGCGCCGGAGTCGCGCGCGGCGCAGCTGTTGAGCGCGCTCGAGGCCGAGCGGCGGCTGTATCTGCAATTGTTCAGCTCGCTGCCCACACCCGCTCTGGTCCTCACGCCGGACGGTCAGATCCTCGATACCAACTCTGAGGGAGCGAAGCTCTTGGGCGGGAGGGACGCGGCGGCGCTGCGCGGCCGCGCGCTGGCGGAGTGGGCCCCCGCGGCGCAGCAGGGCATGCTCGCCGCTGCGTTGCGCCACGCCGTCACGCGGCGGCAGGACGTGGCGCTCTCCTTCGAATTCGCCGGTGAGCCGGCGCGGGAGGTGCGGGCTGTCGTCGTGAACGTCGATCCAGTGCGCGCGGCGCCGAAGCTCCTGTTCCTGGCCCTGGACGTGTCGCGCGAGATGCTCCTACAGCAGCGGCTGCTCCAGGCCGACCGGCTGTCGCAGCTCGGAGCCCTGGTGTCGGGCGTGGCGCACGAGCTCAACAATCCGCTCGCCGCGATCGCCGCCTTCGGGGAAGCGCTCGCGCTGGACCCTCATCAGGCCGATCTGGAGGAGAGCGCCGAGGTGATCCGGAGCGAAGCGATGCGGGCCGGTCGCATCGTGCAGACCTTGCTCGATTTCGCCCGCCAGCGGCCGCGTATCCAGACCGCCGTCGATCTCGGGGAGATCGCCGAGCGCGTGCTCGCGCTGCAGCGCAGCGCGCTCAAGAAAGCGCGCATTCGCACCACGGTGTCCGTCCCGAACGACGTGCCCGCCGTGGCAGGCGATCCGCAGGAGTTGCAGCAGGTGATGCTCAACGCCGTGGTGAACGCGCGGCAGGCGATCGAGGGCACGGGCCGCCCCGGCCAGATTACCATCGCGGGGCGTTTGAGCGACCACCACGTGCTGGTGACGGTCGACGACACGGGCCCCGGCGTGCCGCCCGGGATCCTCGACCGGGTGTTCGAGCCGTTCTTTTCGACTAAACCGGAGCACGGCACCGGGCTCGGCCTGGCAATCAGCTTCGGGCTCGTGCGGGGGATGGGCGGTCGCATGTGGATGCAGAACGTCGAAGGGGGTGGGGCACGGCTCTCGTTCGAGCTCCCCGTGGACGCAGGCAGCCCCGACGCCACGGCGCGGGCCACCGGCCGGCCGGCCGCGCAGCGGCTCTCGCTGCTGGTGGTCGAAGACGAAGAAGCGGTGCGCCGCGCCATGGCGCTGCTCGCCAAGCGGCTCGGCCACGAGGTGACGACGGTGGGCCGGTTCGCCGAGGCGACCGCGCGTCTGGCCCAGCCGGGCGCGCGCTACGATGCGCTCTTGGTGGATGTGCACCTGGACGAAGCGCACACCGGCTTCGATCTGTTCGATCACCTGCGGACCGAAGGTCGGGGGCTCGAGCAGCGTATCGTGTTCACGACGGGGGATTCCATCTCCACGCAGACACGCGACGCGCTGGAGCGCGCCGACCGGCCCGTGCTGCGGAAACCCTTCAGCCTCGACGATCTGCGTGAGATGCTCGAGCGCGTAGCGGCCGGCTGACGGACGGGCGAGGTCTCAGGCCGCCCGCACCACCGCCCGCGGGCGCCGCCGCCGCCGCGCCTTGCGGCTCTCCCGGTAGTACGCCACCGTCTGCCGCAGACCCTCGTCGAAATTCACGACGGGTTCGTATCCCACGAGCTCGCGCGCCTTGTCGATCGAGGCGAGCGAATTGCGGACTTCACCGGGCCGCCCCTCGGCATACTTCGGCAGCACCGGCACGCCGGCGAGCTCCCGGATGCGGTCCCACAGGTCGTTGACGCTCACGCTCTGGCCGCATCCGACATTGAACACCTGCCCGGCGACCCGCGCGACCGGCGCGCGGGTGGCGAGCAGGTTCGCATGCACCACGTTGGCGACGTACACGAAATCGCGGGTCTGTCCGCCGTCGCCATAAATAGTCGGTGGCTCGCCGTGCAGGGCCGAAGCGATGAATCGCGGCACCACCGCAGCGTACTGGGAGTTCGGATCCTGACGCGGCCCGAAGATATTGAAGTACCGCAGCACGACGGTTTCGAGGCCGTAGGTCGCGTGGAACGCCGAGCAGTACTCCTCGCCCGCGAGCTTCGACGCGGCATACGGCGACAAGGGTCGCGTGACGTGATCCTCGGAGTTGGGCAGCGTCGCGGGGTTCCCGTAGGCCGACGTGGACCCGGCGTAGACGACCCGCCGCACATGCGCGTCGCGCGCCGCGAGCAGGACGTTCAGTGTCCCGGTCGCGTTCACCTCGTGCGCGGCGAGCGGCTCGTCCACTGAGCGTTGGACCGAAGTGAGCGCGGCCTGGTGCAACACGTAGTCGGCTCCCTCCACGGCGCGACGACACGTGCTCAAGTCCGTCACGCTGCCGCGGATGAAGCTGACCCGACGCCGCACCGCCGCGAAATTCTCACGGCGGCCCGAAGACAGGTCGTCGAGGATGACCACGTCCTGCCCGGCGGCGACGAGGCACTCGACCAGGTGCGAGCCGATGAACCCTGCGCCGCCCGTGACCAGATACCGCATGTGAAGCCCGACCTTCGATGAGTTGCCGAGGGGCCTTTGCAAAACTCCCGCCACCCGCCCCAAAGGCGAGAGCCGGAAGCGGAAATGCCGCGCGGCGGCAACGGCTGGCCCTTGAGCGCACGACGGCCGTGGTGTTGCGTGCCCACGACACCAGCTCGCTGCTTTCGCAAGCGCGGCGGTACGTCGTTTGCGAGGGCTCGCCAATCGGCGCGTGAGCCGGCGTTCAGAACGAGGGGGCGTGTGGGACCGATTCGACCTGCGACTCGAGACGACATCCCTCAGATTGCCGCCCTTCGGAGTCGAGTCTTCTCGTGGCGACGGAAAGACTCGGCTGAGGCGCGCGAGACCGCGTTGCAGCGAGTCTTCTTCGACAATCCGTTCTGTGACGAGAGGCTTCCGTCGCTGGTATGCGAGAACGACCGTGGCGGCATCCTCGGCTTCATCGGAGTGTCGGCGCGGAGGCTGCGGTGGCAGGGCGCGGAAGTGTGCGCGGCGGTGTCCCACGGGTTGATGGTGGACCCGGAGTCGCGAGGCGTGACGGGCCTGCGACTGTTGCAGCGGCTCCTCGACGGCCCGCAGGACATCACGTTCGCCGACTCTCCGAACCAGGTGGCGCGACGGCTCATGGAGCACCTGGGCGGCGTCACCGCACCCCACGACAGCCTGTTCTGGGTCCGGCCGCTCAGGCCCGTGCGCTACATGCTCGGCCAGATCCGTAACGGCGGCCTGCTGTTCTCGGTCCGGCTCTTGGCTCGGCCGGTCGCCAGCGCCATCGACGCGCTGGCCGCCCGGTATGCGCACAGCCCCTTCTACGTGAAGGACCCCGGGAGCCGCGAGGAGCCGCTGACGGCGGCCGACCTGGTGCGGTGCCTGTCGGAGCTGGGCAGCGTCTGCTCGCCCACTCCCTCTTACAGCGAGGCCGCGTTGAGCTGGCTCCTTGGCTCGCTCGGGCGAGGGCCGCAGGCCGGAGCGCTGCGGCAGGCGCTCGTGCGATCGAGCGCCGGCGAGGAGATCGGCTGGTACATCCGATTCACCAATCGCCGCGGCACGAGTGAGGTGGTGCAGATGGGCGCCCGAAAGGATCGGTACGCCAGTTTGCTCGATCACGTCTTCCACGCCGCCTGGCGCGAGGGGTCCGTGGCTGTCTCGGGCCGGGTCCAGCCGCCGTTTCTGGAAACGCTGGGTCAGAAGGGCTGCGTCTTCTCGACCAACGGACCGCCCGTGCTGATCCACTCCCGTCAGACCGACCTGCTACGCGCCATCGAGGGGGGCCGCGCGTTCCTATCGCGCTTGGAGGGGGAGTGGTGGATGAGTTATCTCAGCGAGGGGTAGCGGCGCGTTTCGAGGTCGCTCACTCGGCCTGCGAGGGGAAGGGCGTGCCGGGTGCCGAGCGCACGGCCTCCAGGTCGTGCTTGCCGCTCGCCAGGAGGGGAAGGGCGGCGCGGACTTCGACGCGCGCCGGCTGGAGGTATCGGGGAAGCTCGCGGCCGTAATACGCCTGGAGCCGCTCGAGCGACCCCTGCTCGGCGAGAACGACGTAGGCGACGATGCGCTCGCCGCGCGCCTCGTCGGGCTCCCCGACGACCTCGGCGTCCGCGACCTCGCCCGACGCGTACAGCACACCGAGAATCTCGTCCGGGCCGACGCGGTATCCCATGGTCTTGATGATCCGGTCTCTCCGCCCTACGAAGTACAGGAACCCCTCGTCGTCGCGACGCACGAGGTCGCCCGAGAAAACGACACGGTCCGCGTCGGAGGGCGGGGCGCCGGATGGTCGCAACGGATTGGGGCGGAACACCCGCGCGGTGACCTCCGGATCATTCCAGTAGCCCAGGGTCACGGTGGGGCCGCGGTATACCAGCTCGCCGATCTCGCCAGGCGGTGCCGGGGTGCCGTCCTCCAGCAGGACGTAGGCCTCCCCGCCGGGAATGGCGCGGCCCATCGAATCGGGCCGGCGATCGAGCTCCGCGGGTGGGAGATAAGTGCAGCGCAGCGCTTCGGTCAGACCGTACATCAGGTAGAGCTGCGCCCCGGGCTGGGCGCGACGCAGCGCGCGCACCGTTTCGACGGGAAGGTGCCCGCCGGCGTTGGTCATCACCCGCAACCGGGGGAGTGGCGCCTCGACGAGCGCCGGCACGCGCAATAGCCGGTTCCACAGCGGCGGCACGGCCGCGAGCACGGTGACGCCCTCCGTGCGGACCGACTCGATCATCTGCTGGGGAAGCGGGGACCGCTCGACGACGAGCGCCGCTCCGGCGCCCACGGCGCACAAGAGCTGACCCACGCCGTAGACGAAGCTGAACGGCAGGAGGCTCGCGAGCCGGTCCACGTCCGTCAGGCCGAGGTAGGAGACGACCACGCTCGTCAAGGCCCAGAGGTTTGCGTGACTCACGACCACGCCCTTCGGGAGGCCGGTGGACCCGGACGTGTACACGATCTGGGCCATATCGCTCCCGAGCCGATGGACCGGCGCGAGCGGTTCGCCGCCCGGGCGGATCTCGCTCGCATCGAGGACGCCCGCCGCCGTCGAAAGCCGGCGCGGCTGCCGCGCGAGCACGTCCCCCGTCGTGATCAGACAACGGGCACCCGAGTGCGCGAGCACGTGCTCGATCTGGCGCGGGCGGAGCGTCTCGTTCGCCACGACGGCGATCGCACCCGCGGCCAGCGTGCCGAAGTACGCCGCGGCAGCGTCCCGACCACGCTCCAGCAGGATCGCCACGCGGTCGTCGGCCCCAACGCCGGCGGCCCGGAGCGCGGCACCGATCGCTGCCGCGCGCTCCCGCAGGGCGGTGTAGGTGACGGCGCTGCCGCGCTCTACGACGGCGGGCCGGTCGCCGTGGCGCCCGGCGCTATCCCACAAGAGGAGCGCGGCATTGCGGGGGGAGGGGGGCGACACGCCCGGCGCTCCGACATCGATCGACAGCGAGCACTCCCGGTGAATGGCTTTGTCGCGGTATTGCAACGAGCGTACCAAGGGACCCCGCCGGGAAACGGCGGCACGACGCGCGTTGCGCGGGCGCGACAGGTGTGCAACATGACACCTCGGGGCGGTCCGAAGACGTTGGCAGTTCATCCGATAACCGGTGCCGGGACGATGTCAGCCGGCGTCTGGGCGGACGCCATTCCGAGGGCTCGAACTTTGCAATCGGAGACGTCGGGCGAGCCGAAGACGACGTTTTCCCTGTAGCATTTGAGGTGCGGTGGCCACGACAATCGCAGACCGGCTGGAGCTCGATGCGGCGGCTGAGACTCGACGGATCGCGGAAGCGCTCCGGGTGCAGGTCGGGCAGACGCTGCGGCGCACCGGGATCGTCGTCGCGATGAGCGGCGGCGTGGATAGCTCGGTGTGCGCAGGCCTCGCCGTGCAGGCGGTGGGCCCCCGGCACGTGCTCGGGCTCGGCCTGCCCGAGCGGGAGTCGGACCCCCAGAGTCTCGCGCTCGCGCGCGACTGGGCGGAGCGTCTCGGGATCGAGTTCCTGGCCGAGGACGTCACCGCCATTCTCGAGGCGAGCGGATGCTACGAGCGGCGGGATGCGGCCGTACGCCGCCTCGTCCCCGAGTACGGCCCCGGATGGCGCTCCAAGTTGGTGCTCGACGGCGGCGGCCTCGATTCCGACCGGCTCAACGTGTGCTTTATCGCGGTGCAGCCGCCGGGCCAGGACGTGCGCAAGGTCCGCCTGCCCGCGCGCGAGCTGCGCGAGATCGTAGCCGCCACGAACTTCAAGCAGCGCATCCGGACCATGCTGGCGTACCACCACGCCGACCGGTTGAACTATGCGGTGGTCGGTACGCCCAACCGTCTCGAGTACGACCAGGGCTTCTTCGTGAAGGGCGGGGACGGGCTTGCGGACGTGAAGCCGATCGCCCACCTGTATAAGAGCCAGGTCTACCAGCTGGCCGAGTTCCTGGGGGTGCCGGTCGCCATCCGGGCGCGCACGCCCACCACCGACACCTACTCGCTGCCTCAGACGCAGGAGGAGTTCTTCTTCTCGCTCCCGCTCGGCACGCTGGACGTAGTGCTGCAGGCCCGGAACGAGGGGCGCAGTGCGGCCGCGGTCGCGGCGGAGCTGGGGTATCGGCCCGAGCAGATCGAGCGCGCCTACCGTGAGATCGAGCACAAGCGCGCCGTCACACGTCCGCTCCATCTCACTTCCCTGCTGGTCGCGCCGGTTCCGGACGTCGGAGGGAACGCCTGATGTGCGGCATCGCCGGGATCGCTCGCCGACGCCCCGAGGGCGTCTCCGCTGAGCTCCTGGCGCGGATGGCGGGCGCCATCCGACACCGCGGCCCCGACGGCTTCGGGCTGCACGCGGACGAACGGGTGGGCCTCACCAACGTTCGGCTGAGCGTGATCGACCTGGCGCGCGGTGCGCAACCCATGACGAATGAGGACGGCAGCGTCTTCATCGTCTATAACGGCGAGATCTTCAACCACCTCGCGCTGCGCGGCGAGCTCGAGGCCCGCGGGCACCTGTTCCGCACCCGGAGCGACACCGAGGTCCTGGTGCACGGTTACGAGCAGTGGGGCGAGCGGATGCTGGAGCGCCTGAACGGCCAGTTCGCGTTCGCGATCTACGACCGTCGCGCGGGGTCCGTGTTTCTCGCGCGGGATCGCTTCGGCATTCTGCCGTTGTATTACACGGAGCGCGGCGGCGACCTGTATTTCGCGTCCGAGGCGAAGGCCCTGCTGGCGACCGGCGAGGTGGAGGGGGCGCTCGACCCGGAGGGGCTGGACGAGGTGTTCACGTTCTGGGCGGCGCGTCCTCCCCGCACCCCCTTCCGGGGGATCCGCGCGCTCGAGCCCGGCTGCTGCGCGCGGTGGCAGGACGGGCGCCTGACGATGCGGCGCTACTACGCGTTCGAGTACGCCGAGGCCGCGGCCGAGCCGGCGGATGCGCTCGACGCGCTCGACGAGCTGCTGCGCTCGGCGGTGCGGCTGCGCCTCCAGGCGGACGTGCCGGTCGGCGGGTACCTGAGCGGCGGCATCGATTCGAGCATCGTGTGCGCGCTCGCGGCGGCGGGCTCGACGCACGCGCTGCGGACCTTCTCGGTGACCTTCGAGGACCCCGCGCTCGACGAGAGCGGGTACCAGCTGGCGGTCGCGGCCGATGTGCGGAGCCGCCACGCGGTACAGCGGATCGAGCGCGGTGATATCGCGCGCGTGTTCCCGGACGTCGTCCGCCACACCGAGACGCCGCTGGTCCGCACCGCGCCCGCCCCGCTATACCTGCTGTCGCGGATCGTCCGGGAGGAGGGCATCAAGGTGGTGCTCACCGGGGAGGGGTCGGACGAGGTCTTCCTCGGCTACGACCTGTTCAAGGAGACCCTCATCCGGCTGTTGTGCTGGCAGCGACCGGAATCGCGCTGGCCGCCGCGCCTGCTCGACGGGCTGTATCCGGGGATCGCTCCCGCGTCAGGGAAGGGCGATTTCTGGCGCGGCTATTTCATGGCCGTCGGCTCCGCCGACGACCCGCTGTTCTCGCACCTGCCGCGGTTCCACCTGACCGCCCGCATCAAGGACTTCTACTCGGCCGAGTTCCGCGCGGGGCTCGGGCCCTTCGACCCGCTGGCCGAGCTGCGCGCCCGGCTGCCGGCCGGGTTCGCCGGGTGGTCGCCGCTGGCGCGGGCGGCCTACCTCGAGATGACGACGCTGCTCTCGTCGTATCTGCTCAGCTCGCAGGGCGATCGGATGGCGATGGCGCACGGGATCGAGGCCCGCGTCCCGTTCCTGGACCACCGGCTGTTCGAGTTCGCGGCCGCGCTCCCGGCGCGCAGCAAGCTGCGGGGCCTGCGGGAGAAGGACATCCTGCGCCGCTGGGCCACCGGCCTTTTGCCGCCGGCCGTCACCGGCCGGCGCAAGCAGCCGTACCGCGCGCCGGACGTCCCGGCGTTCTTCGCGGGGCGGCCACCGGAGTACGTCGAGGCGCTGCTCGATCCCGCGAGCCTGGCTCGCACGGGCATCTTCAATCCGCAGGCCGTCGCGGGACTGGTGCGGCGCTGCCGCGCCGGGCGCGCGGAGGGGTTCCGTGAGAGCCAGGCGCTCGTGGCCATTCTGTCGACCGAGTTGTGGCACCGGGAATTCCTCGGCGCACCGGCCCGGGGCGCCGGCCGTACGGCGCTGACATCGCGCGTGCCGCCAGCCGCCGCGGAAGCGCCCGTCGCGGTCTGACGTGTGACTGGAAGATAAGAACGATGAGTGACGAGACACCGGAATTGACTGCTGCGAGGATCGCGGACCGTGCGCGCACGTACGTGCGCGAAAACTTCCTCTACATGCGCCCGGACTGGGCGCTGCAGGACGACGCGCCGCTGCTCGGCAGCGGCGTGATCGACTCGATCGGGGTGATCGAGCTCGTGGAGTTCCTGCAGCGCGAGTTCGGGTGCGCCATCGCGGAGGACGAGATCACGGAGGCGAACCTCGGGTCGCTCGGCGCCATTGCCCGGTTCGTACACACCAAGCGCAACGGCAAGGGAGGCACTGTACGGCCGCACCAGGCCGCCTGATCCACTCGTCGCCTCCGGAGGTCGGGTCGGGGCGCCTGCGCGCGTTCCGGCGCGACGATATTCCGGACGTCGTCACCCTGCGGCAGCAGGTGTTCCGCTTCAGCGAGCGCCGGAGCGCCAGCGTGCTGGGCGCCTACTTCGAGCGGATCTTCTTCCAGCATCCCTGGCCGGACGAGGAGCTGCCCTCCTGGGTGCACGAGGACGCGAGCGGCCGCGTGGCCGGCTTCCTCGGCGTCATGCCTCGCCGCATGCTCTGGCGGGGGCAGCCGATCCGGCTCGCGGTCGCCACCCAGCTGATGGTCGAGCCGCTGAGCCGGGGCTTGGTCGGCCGCTCGCTCGTGCGCGCGTTCCTCGCGGGTCCCCAGGACTGCAGCCTCTCGGATACGGCGAACGACACCGCGCGTCGGATCTGGGAGAGCCTCGGCGCGGGCACGTCGATGATTCACAGCCTCGTGTGGCTGCGGGCGCTGCGCCCGTGCCGCGACCTCGCGTCTCGCCTCGCGCACGGCCTGGCGGCGCGCGGCGCAGTGTACGCGGCGCGACCGCTCCTGGCGGCCGGAGACGCGTTCGCCGCGCGCCTTGCGGGCGGCGCGGCGCGGAAGCCCGCGGGAACCATCCAGCCGCTCACGCCCGCCCTGATGCTCGCGCATCTCGATGTGCTCGAAGGTCGCGCCCTGCGACCGTCGTACGAGCAGGGCGCGCTCGATTGGCAGCTCGAGCAGGTCGCCGAGAAGCGGCAGTTCGGCACACTCGAGCGGGCGCTGGTCCGCGATCCGGCGGGGGAGGCGGCGGGCTGGTTCCTCTATTTCCTGAACCCGGGCGGTGTCAGCCAGGTCGTGCAGCTCGCGGCCCGGCCTGCCGCGCACACGCTGGTCTTGCAGCACCTGTTCCACCACGCGTGGAGCCGAGGCGCGGCGGCGCTCGCCGGGCGGCTCGAGCCGGGGCTCGTGCCGGAGCTCGCGGCGCTGGGATGCGGGTTCGGCCGTGACGGGCCGTGGGTCCTGATCCACTCGCGCCGCCCAGAGATCCTGCCCGCCGTGGAGCGGGGCGACGCCTTTCTCTCGCGCCTCGACGGGGAGTGGTGGCTCAGCTTCTGAGGCAGCTGCGCCGTGTGCCCGACCGGCTGCTGCACGCGTCGCGCCGGCGCGCTGCGCTCCTCGCCCTCGCCGCCCACCGGCCGCTCCGGTCGGTGCTCGTGGTATGCAACGGCAACATCTTCCGCAGCCCGTTCGCGGCGGCCGTCCTGAAACGCGCGCTCGAGCGGAGCGGCGTGGCGGTGGACTCGGCCGGGTTCATCGGACCGGGCCGACCCTCGCCGGCCGACGCCGTGGCGGTTGCCGCGCGCCGCGGCATCGATCTGCGCGGGCACCGCTCCCAGCTCCTCATGCCTGACCTGGTGCGCGCCGCCGACGTCATCCTCGTCATGGACGCGACGCAGCGCCGCACGATCTGTGAGCGCTTCGGCCCCTCCCCGCAGGACGTGCTGCTGCTCGGTGACTTCGACCCGGCGCCAATCGAGTCCCGGGCGATTGAGGACCCCGTGGAGCAGGGGCCGCACGTGTGCGACGTCGTGTACGGTCGGATCGAGCGCTGCGTCGGCACCCTGGTGCGGGGGCTGCGTTCCGTCGCGATCAAGTGATCCACGCTCAGCGAGCGGAATCGAAGAAGCGAGCGATCGCTCGCGCCGCCGCCAAGGTGCCGCTCCCGAGGCGCTCCCCCACCCGCCGCGGACTCTTCGCGACGGCAAGCCCTCGACGCGCGTTGTCGCGCGACACGCGCGCGTGGTCGTACGCGACCCGATGGAACGCAACCTCCCGCGACTCGCGGTCCACCACCGCATACGCCGCTCGCGGATCGGAGTCCCGCGGCTGGCCGACGCTGCCCGGATTGATGAACCAAAACGAGCCCGGCGTGAGGCGCAGCGCGGCCCCGATGTGTCGCACGACGCCGTCTGGGCCGATCTCGACGGCGCCCGGTCGGTGGGTGTGCCCGGTGCAGCAGATCTCGAGTTGCGCGTCGAAGCGCCGCAGCTCGAGGAACACCTCGTGAAACCCCGCGCGGCCGCGCACCCGGCCGACCGGGTCTCCGAGCATCGAGTGCATACAGATGACGCCATCGGCGGGGCGCACCTCGCCCGGTAGCGCCGCCAGATAGGCGAGCTCGGCGGGCGAAAGCGCGTCCCTCGTCCACTCGATCGCCAGGCGGGCGAGCGGCCCGCAATGATCGAGGGACAGCACACCGCAGGTCATCAGGTCGTGGTTCCCGTGGACGCCACGGATGCTGCGGGCTTGCACCAACGCCAGAGTCTCGCTGGGGAAGCTGTTGTAGCCGACCAGGTCGCCCAGGTGGACGATGTCGTCGACGCCGCGGGTGTCGATGTCGGCGAGCACGGCCGCTAGGGCGGCGACGTTCGCATGGATGTCGGAGACGATCGCGACGCGCATGGGATCGCTGGGTTCATGGCATACCCGGTGCCACGGGGAGGGGTGTTGCCGTGCCCACCCGTTGCGGCCGCGCTACTGCAGCCACGCGACACCGCCAGCCGAGTCGCTCTCCCCGTGACGGGCACACGCGTTGCACTAGGAGGGTGGCGTGACGAGCCACCACTTTACCGTCGACGTGGAAGAGTACTTCCAAGTCTCGGCGTTCGAGCGACACGTGCGCTACGCGGATTGGGACGGCTTCGAGTCCCGCGTGAGCGGGAGCGTTGACCGGCTGCTCGACCTGCTCGCCCATTCGCAAGCGCGCGCGACGTTCTTCGTGCTCGGCTGGGTCGCGGAGCGGCACCCCGGGTTGGTACGTCGCATCGCGACGGCGGGGCACGAGATCGCGTCGCACGGCTGGGATCACGCGCGGGTGACCGAGCAGTCGCCCCTCGCGTTCCGCGACTCGATTCGCCGGTCGAAGATCTTCCTGGAGGATCTCGCCGCGACGCCCGTCGTCGGATTCCGGGCGCCGAGCTTCTCGATCGTGCCGGGCCACGAATGGGCCCTGGACCTGCTGATCGAGGAAGGGTACCGCTACGATTCGAGCCTGTTCCCGGTGCGCCGCAACGGGTACGGCTACGCCAACGGCCACCGCGACCCGCACTGGCTGCGCCGTCCCACCGGACGGCTCGCTGAGGTGCCGCCGGCTACACTGCGGCGCTGGGGCGCTCAGGTGCCTGCCGGCGGCGGCGCGTACTTCCGGCTACTGCCGTACGGCGTTGTACGTGCGGCGCTGCGGGACTGCGAGCGTCGCGGCGTGCCCGGCACGTTCTACATCCATCCGTGGGAGCTCGATCCCGAGCAGCCACGACTCGACGTGCCGTGGCTCACGCGCCTCCGGCACTACGGCGGCCTGGGCCGGACGCTCCCGCGGCTCGCGCGCCTGCTCGACGAGTTTCCGTTCACGGCCGTCGCCGATACGGTGGCCCGCCTGTGATATCGGTCGCTCTGCTCAACGGGCGCGAGTCGGCATGGGACGCGTTCGCGGCGTGCACCGCCGACAGCACGTTCTGCCATCTCTCGGGATGGCGCCGCGTCATGACCGACGTCCTCGGCCACGCCTGCCACTACCTGTCGGCGAGCGACGAGGACGGGGTTTGCCGCGCCGTGCTCCCGCTGGTGCGGGTGCGCAGCCCGTTGTTCGGTGACTACCTGGTGTCGATGCCGTTCCTCAATGCGGGCGGACCGGTCGGCGCCCCCGACGGCGTCGCGGCGCTGGTGGAGCACGCGGCAACGCTCGCCCGCCGGCTCGGTGTCGATCTCCTCGAGCTCCGCGCGCGCCAGTCCCTGCCCGTCGACCTGCGCACGCGCCAGTTTCTGCCGGCGCCGCTGCGTGTGTCGTCGCGCAAGATCACGTTGCGCCTCGATCTCCCCGACTCGGCCGGCGCCCTGTGGGAGCGGTTCGACCCGAAACTCCGCAGTCAGATCCGCCGCCCACAGAAAGAAGGGCTCGAGGCCCGCTTTGGCCCTGATCAACTCGACCCGTTCTACGAGGTCTTCGCCATCAACATGCGCGCCCTCGGGACGCCGGTGCTGCCCCGCCGCTTCTTCGAGCGGATCGCGGAGCGGTTCCCGCAGGTCGTCGTGTTCGGGGCCGTGTATCGCGCCGCCCAGCCGCTCGCCGCGGGATGCGGCTTCGCGTGGCGCGAAGAGTTCGAGATGACGTGGGCGTCGTCGCTGCGTGAGTACAGTCGACTCGCGCCCAACATGCTGCTGTACTGGTCGTTCCTGGAGCACGTCATCGGCCGTGACGTACGGGTGTTCGACTTCGGCCGCTGCACGCCCGGCGGCGGCACGCACCGCTTCAAGCAGCAGTGGGGCGCGGCGGACGTCCCGCTTTCCTGGTTGCAATGGTCGTCGCGCAACGTCGCCGCGACCCCGTCGCCCGACCGGCCGGCGTTCAGAGTCGCCTCCGCGGTGTGGCGGCACCTGCCGCTCGCCGTGACGAACCGCATCGGCCCGCTCCTCGCCCGACAGCTGCCATGACCGTTTGCCCCGTACAAGAGACGCCGGCGGCACTCGGCAGGGCGTCCCGCGCGTGGCCCTGGCACCAGCTGCCGGTCCACTCGCCCGTGGCGCTCGGGGCGGCGTGGCGCAGTGCGCGACTTGGCCTCGGCGCCGGCGAGGATTCCCGGCCTCGGGTGCGGGCGCTCGTCCGGGTACTGTACCAGGCGGACGATGCCGTGCTCGTCGGGAGTGGCACCCAGGCGCTGACGCTCGCGCTGCGTGCGGCCGCTACGACACTCGGGGGGCCGCAAGTGGTCGCCCTCCCGGCCTACACCTGTTACGACGTCGCGACGGCGGCGGTGGCGATCAACGCGCGCATCGCCCTGTACGACGTGGACCCCGCCACGCTGACGCCCGACCTGGCGTCGCTGACGACGACGCTGGCGGAAGGCGCACGGATCGTCGTCGTCGCGCCGCTCTACGGCCTGCCGGTGGACTGGGATGCGATCGAGCAATGCGTGGCGGCGTTCGGCGCGGTGGCCATCGAAGACGCCGCCCAGGGGCACGGCACATTCTGGCGTGGCCGTTCGCTCGGGAGTCTGGCCCGCCTGAGCGTGCTGAGTTTCAGCCGGGGGAAAGGGTGGACCGCGGGGCGGGGGGGAGCGCTGCTCGTGCGCGGCGACGTGCCCGTGGTGGACGGCACGCCGCCCGAGTGCGGAAGCATGGCTGAGATGACGGTCGCGCTGACGGCGCTCGCCCAATCGGCGCTCGGCCGGCCGGAAACGTACGGGCTGCCCGCAGCCATTCCGTGGCTGCATCTCGGCGAGACCCGCTACCGCGAGCCCGAGGAGCCACACGCGATGAGTCGGACGGCCGCGGCGCTGCTCGAGCGCACGCTCCCGCTCGCGACGCGTGAGGCGGAGGCCCGACGGGCCAACGCTGCCGCGCTGCTCGGCCGCCTGGGCTCGCGTTCCGGTGCCCGCCCGATCACGCCGCCCGCGGGTGGCACGCCCGGATTCCTGCGGCTGCCCCTCCGACTCCTGCGCGGGCTCGACGCGCTCGCCGACCACGCTCTGGCGCGTCGGGTCGGCGTGGCGGCGGGGTACCCGAGCACCCTGGCCGCGCTGCCGCAGGTGCGACAGCGGTTGGTGCACGCGGGCCGCTGGCCCGGCGCCGAGGAGCTGGTGCGGCAGCTCGTCACGCTCCCCACCCATTCATTAGTGAGCGCGGCGGATCGAGAGAGCCTGCTCCGCCTCTTGGAGCGCGCGGCCTAGGGTCTCAGATGACGGCACCCCTTGCGGCGATCGACACGGACAGCGCGCTGCGGCGCGACCTGGATCTCTGCGTCCTCGACGTGGCGAAGCTCCAGGCGTGGGAGCGATTGCTGTTTGTCGGCTGCGGCGACGGGTGGATCGCGGAGGAAGCCTGGCGTCGCGTGCTGCGGGGCTACGCCTGCGGTGTCGACCTGTCCGCCGCGCTCGTCGCACGGGCCACGGAGCTGCGCGGCGTCCCGGGGCGGCTCGACTTCACCACGTGGGACGGTAGCCGGCTCCCCTACGCGGATCGCTCATTCCATCGGGTCTTCTCGACCTTCGCGTTAGGTCGTGCCAGCGACCTGAGCGGCGTGTTGGCGGAGATGCAGCGCGTGCTGCACCCTGAGGGAGAGGTCTATCTCCTGGAGCTCGATCGTCGCTCGGACAGCGTTTCGAGCCCTACCATACCCCCGTTCGCCGCAGCGCTGCAGCGAGCGGGGTTCCACGGGGCCGAGGAACTCCTCAGGCGGGACCTCGGGCTCGACTGGAGCGGGCACGCGACGAGTGTGATCGTGCGGGCCCGGCTCGGAGCGCGGCCAACACCTGCGGCTGCGCCGCCTCGGCGGCAAGGCGGTTCGCCAGTTCATTCGGGTGCGCGTCCAGCGCGTTGACGATCAGCTGGGATAGTCGCCAGCCCTCGAATGCTTGCCCGATGGGCCACACGGGCAGACCGGCAGCCAGGGCTCGCCCGGCGAAGCGCTCATACCGATGGCGATTGGCGGTGTCCGCCGCGACGGTGTGATCGAAGGGAACGATCCCGACGACGCCCCCCGTCCGTTTGGCCAGGACGACAAATCGCGCCAGATCGGCGAGATGCCGGCGCACAGCCACCGTGTCCCCGTAGGGGTCCTCCGCTGCCGCGTCCGACAGGGAGACGAGGCGGGCGCGAACGTATGCGGCCTGGAACAGGTAGGAGTTCTTGAACAGCACGCGCACTGGGTGCAGCCGCTGCAGGATGTTGCGCGGTGCTTCGGCTAACACGGAGCGTGGCGTCACGGGGTGTATGTAGTCGATGTCGTTGAAAACGTAGACGAGCACGACCACGTCCGGCCGATACGGCGGTACCGACTGGAGGATCGCCAGCT
>Ga0209161_10002139_pt1 | contig 16230 bp, 13 predicted proteins | sample GraSoiAngelo_155_FD_186169 | JGI IMG/M metagenome (GOLD analysis project Ga0209161, IMG submission 186169) | Grasslands soil microbial communities from the Angelo Coastal Reserve, California, USA - 14_1009_13_30cm (SPAdes) (version 2) | ecosystem: Environmental > Terrestrial > Soil > Grasslands...
CGACGTCCAGCCTTACGGTGGCTGTAGCTCAATTGGTTAGAGCGCCGGACTGTGGCTCCGGAGGTTGCGGGTTCAATCCCCGTCAGCCACCCTGATTGCCGAGACGCCGAGAGGAATTTCCCTGACCGACAACAACCACATCATTCGCGTGCAACATCTCGTCCGCACGTTTGGCACGGTTACGGCTGTGAATGACGTCACCTTTAACGTGCGCCAGGGCGAGACGTTCGCGTTCCTCGGCCCCAACGGCGCCGGCAAGACGACGACGATCAAGATGCTGACGACCGTGCTGCGACCAACCAGCGGCACGCTCGAGCTCGATGGCCTGAATCCCGTCACGCAGAGCACCGAGGTCCGGAAGCGGTTCGGTGTCGTGTTCCAGGACCCCAGTCTCGACAGCGAACTGACCGCGTGGGAGAACGTCGACATTCACGGCGTGCTCTATCACGTGCCGCGTCGCGTACGACACGAGCGTGCTGAGACGCTGCTCAAGTTGTTCGAGCTGTGGGACCGCCGCAACGATCTCGTGAAGACGTTCTCGGGCGGGATGCGGCGGCGGCTCGAGATCGCGCGGGGACTCTTGCATACCCCCAAGGTGTTGTTCCTCGACGAGCCAACGCAGGGGCTCGATCCGCAAAGCCGCAATCAGATGTGGACGATCGTGAAGAACCTGAATGCGACCGAAGGGGTGACGGTCTTTCTCACGACGCATTACATGGACGAGGCCGATCGCGTGGCCGACCGGATTGCGATCATCGATCACGGCAAGATCGTGGCGACCGGCTCGGCGGCCGAGCTCAAGCACCAGACCGGCGCCGACTCGCTCGAGGCGGCGTTCCTGAAGCTCACCGGCGAGACGATTCGCGACGAGACGTTCAGCGCGGAGGACCGGATGCGCCAGATCTCGCGCGTGTGGAGGAGATAGCGGCATGAACGTCGTCTACATCCTGTGGCTGCGCGAGGTGAAGAAGTATCTGCGCTCGCGCGCTCAGATCGTCGCGTCGCTGGGGCAGCCCTTGATGTACCTGGCCGTCCTCGGGTTCGGCCTCGGCCCCGTGTTCCGCAAGGCGGGGCAGGGGAGCTATCTCCAATTCATGGCGCCGGGTGTCATCGGGATGACGGTGCTGTTCACCGCGATGTTCTCGGGGATCGCGATGTTGTGGGACCGGCAGTTCGGATTCCTGAAGGAGACGCTGGTCGCGCCGGTGCCGCGCGTCCAGATCATGATCGGGAAGACGCTCGGCGGGGCGACCGTGGCGATGCTCCAGGGGACACTCGTGTTCGCCGTGACGCTCCTGGCGGGGTTCCGTCCGGTGAGCGCGCTCGTTGTGCCTGTGGCATTTCTCATCATTGCCTTGATCGCGATCGTCTTTTCCGCGCTCGCCACGGCAATCGGATCGAGTCTGAAGGAGATGGCGGGCTTCCAGATGGTGATGAATTTCCTCGTGATGCCGCTGTGGTTCCTGTCCGGCGCGCTCTATCCGCTGCAAGGACTGCCCGCGGCGCTGGCCGTGTTGACGCGCGTCGATCCGCTCACGTACGGGATCGACGGCGTGCGCGGGACGATGATCGGTGCATCGCACTTTGGCGTGGCGCTGGATGTGGGCGTGCTGCTGGGCGTCGGCGTGTTGTTCGTAACGGCGGGGGCGTGGCGGTTCTCGAAGATCGAAGTCTAAGGTCGTCCAGGTCTTCCTGTTTCGGTCCGAAACGTGGCGGCCGCATCTGGCCGCCGCGGGGTACGCCGGGGCGAGGAGGATACGACCATGACAACGACAACCAAGTTGCTTCGGATCATGGTGCCGGCGGTGGCCGGCGTTGGTTTGGTTGCGGCCGTGATGCTCGGCCGCGCCGGTGACAAGCGCACGGCGACGCTCCCCAGTGGCACGGAGATCGTTGCGTCGCTCGACGGCTCTCCGTCGACGGATCGGAACAGCGTCGGCGATGCTGTGGAGTTGCATACGGTGCAGCCCATCCGGCTGGAGGGTGATGCGTCAATTGCGGAAGGCGCGACGCTGCGCGGCACGGTGATGCGCGTGAAGAGCGGCGGCCGCATCAGCGGCGCGCCCGAGCTGGCGCTGAAGTTCACCGAGCTGGAGATCGACGGCCAGACCTATCCGATTGAGGCGGACGCGTTCCACGTGAAGGGAGAGAGTGACGCCAAGGAAAGCGCCCTCGAGATCGGTGGTGGCGCGGTCGTCGGCGGGCTCATCCGCGGCGTGAAGGGGGCCGTGGTTGGAGCCGCGATCGGCACCGGCGTCGCCGTGGCGACGAAGGGCGACCAGCTCACGCTCGCCGCGGGCCAGCGGATGCGAATTCGTCTGGCTCAGCCGGTCACCGTCCAGTACCGGGCGCACGCCGAGAAGACGAAGTAGTAACGGTGGACCGTCGAGCCTGCGGGAGCGAGCCGGGTGCAGATTCCCGGCTCGCTCTGTTCTTGGTGGTAGCGGGCGGACGCGGCGGTTCTCGAAGATCGAGGTGTAGCTTAGATTTGTATTTGATTTTCTGGGCGTCTCGGCCCCTCGGGGTCTAGGCGTCTAGTATTTAGGTCCGTAGCTCAATTGGTAGAGCACCGGTCTCCAAAACCGGGGGTTGCAGGTTCGATTCCTGCCGGGCCTGTTCAGGCCGCCCCATTCGGGGCGGCTTTTTCATGCCCGGCCCTATCAGCGCTCGCCCCCGGCGCTCGCCAGCAATTCCTGCCGGGCCTGTTTGCATTACTTCGTACGACCCCTACGGCCGATCCCCGCGAAGAACCGCTACCGTGCCGCTCCACTCACGCGCCGGATCGACGTTCCGTGGATGGTAGGCAATCACGGCCGCGCCGTGCCACGCGAGGCACGTGTAGCCCCACGGGATCCGGGGCATGTCCCACGGGGTCCGCGACATACAGTTCGCGCCAATGACCGCTAGCCGCGGCACCCGCAGCGTGTCGCTGACGGGGAGGATTTGCACCCCGAACTCCTTTCGCGAAGGCGGGATTTGCCAGCTGCGCTGCTCACCGGCGCCGAGGCGCACGGGCAATGCCAGGTGCTGCCCGACGCGAATGCTGTCGAAGGTCGCCGCAGGCTCGAAGACCCGCACGTACCAGTGCGCCCATCCGTCCCCGACCCATACGTCCACGCCGGTTGTTCCCGGCGCGCGTGCACGGATACGCCATCCCTCACGCCTTACAACCATTGTGTCGTCAACCGTGAGCACCGCGGTCAACGGTCTCACCCGCCGGCCGGCCGCGTCGACGGCTTCGAACCACAGGTCGTAAGGAGGATCACCCATCACGAGGTTCACCGGCCCGCCGCCGAGCACATCGTGGACCGGTCGGCAGCGCACGAGCGCCGACTTCACCAGGGGGCCGAGCGAGGCCCGGAACATGGCATCGCCGGCGCGATTGCACGTCAGCACGCCACTGGGTGAGATCGGCACGCTCGCCCCGGACGTCCATTCGAACCGGACGCCTGTATCCGGTAGCGTACGCCCAGCCGCGTCGAACACCTGCACCGACAGCTGCACCGGTCGCACATTATTGACCAGGATGGTATCGCCGAACCCCACGATGAGGCGTGCCGGTGGTCCGTTGCAGGCCGCCAGAGTGAGGAGCACCGAGGCTACTTTCGCTAGCATTTTGTGTTTCATCATACCCCGATTGAGGCTAGGCGGATAGAATCAGCACTATAACCTCGCGAGGTGTTATGTCGTTTCGTGCGGCTGCCCTCACCCTCTTGCTGGTCCTTGCTTCCGCACATGTAGCGGCGCAATCGAAGGAATTACGCATCGGCGTTGACCGTCGCGTCGAGCTGATCGCGATCATCTTCAAGCTCGCCGGCAGTGAGGAGTTCAGTCCGACCCATCTTCCCCGGTACAGCGCCGACATCGATCGGTTCTTCGGTCCACTGCGGAACCACGAAGCGGTGACGCTCGCCCGTGGGCTGCGCGACCGTTTCGGCGTGGCACAGTCGCGGGTGATGGCCATCCCGATCCGGTTGACCGATCCGCCCGAGCTCAAGGAACGCGTTCCATTCGATTCGAGTGGAGGGTGGCCCGCGCCCGCCGCCGAAACGCGGCGCTTCGTCGAAGCAGCGCGGAAGTTCGCGATCGACAGTCGCGCGAACGACTTCTTCGAGAGTCATCGCGCGCTGTACGATTCGGTCAACGGCCGCATCCGGCCCGCACTGGAACGCGCCGTCGATCTCGCCTGGTTCGCGCCATACTTCGGCATACCGTCGGACCGGATGTTCGTGGTTGTGCCGCTGCTCGTCGCCGCCGAAGGCAACTATGGGCCCTGCATACAGCCGCCGGGCACGCCGCGGGAATGCTACAGCATCGTCGGCAACACGCCGCCTGATTCCACCGGGTATCCGAAGTACGACGCCGGAATGGCGGGGTTGCTGGTTCACGAATTCGGCCACGGGTTCGTGAATCCGCTCGCGTTCGCGCAGCGCGCCGAGTTCGAGCGCTCGGCGCCGCGGATACACGCGCTCGTCGCGGCCGCGATGGATATTCAATCGTATCCGTGGCCGAGCATGGTGAACGAATCACTCGATCACGCGACCGAGGCACGCTATATCGTCGCCCACGGCGACAGCGTGCAGCTACGCGACTTTTATCGTGGCCAACTCCGCGGCAGCTGGTTCTGGACCGAAGAGCTGGCCAATCTGTATGCCCAGTATGAGGCGAATCGCAACGCCTATCCGACGTTCGCCGCGTTCATGCCGCGGATCATTGCGTACTTCGATTCCCTGCCCGATCGCGTTCCCGCGATGCAGGCGCGCTACGACGTGCTGCGGCCCAAGATCGTGTCACTGTCCATCGCGAATGGATCGGACTCCGTGGATCCGGGCCTACAAGAAATGGTGATGCGATTCGACCGGCCGGTGCGGGACGACGGCTGGAGCGTCCTACCGGTGCTGGGACCCTCCGGCCCAACGGTCGAGTCGCAGCAGCGCTTCCCCAAGTTCACGTGGCGGGCAGTCGACTCCACGCGCGTCCCCTTCTCCATTGGCAAGGGGGTGGACTCGCCAGGCACGACGTTTCGCTTCGGCCTCGCGCTCGAGCCCGACCGCGAGTACGAGCTGCAATTCGGTACGCCGCACGGCTACGGCTTTCGAAACGTCAGCGACGGCGTGCCGCTCGCGCCGTACCGGCTCCGATTCAGGACCCGCCCGACGAACGCGACGGTGAAGCCGTAGTCGTGACAAGTTCGATTCCTGCCGAGCCTGTTTTCTCTTCCGTCGTTTCATGCAGCGACTTTTTCCCCGCGCCCGCGACGGGTGTGCGCCGCGTCACACCCGTGACCACGGCCCTCGTATACCGTCTTCGTTAGCAGCGCCCTAGACTCGCACACTCGGAGGTTCGATCATATGCGTCGCCTGCCCAGGAATGTCTGGCGCCTCGCCGCCGGCACCGTCGCCTTCGCGGCGTTCGCCGCATGTAGTGATTCGACGTCTCCCAGTACCACGCTCACTCAGGCCGAAGCCAACAACGTCGCCGAAGTCGTCACGACGGACGCCGCCCAGCTCCCCGCGGGCGCCACATTCAATAGCGCCACAGGGACACCGTTTGCCTCGAGCCTGATTCCGGGCACGCCCGCTATCGATGCGTCCGCGGCGAGCTGCACTCCCACCAAGACGCCGGCCTCGCCCGCGAACTCGGACGGCGACCCGGTGCCCGACTCCGTACACGTCGACTTTGCGGGCTGCACGTTCACCTTCGGCACGTACACCGCGTCGCTCGGCGGCGCGATCGACTTCATCGATCCGACGCCGACCGTCACCGACCGGGCGCTGCGGACCCGCTACACCAACTTCACGCGCAGCATCACCAACTCCGCCACCAATGAGACCCGCTCCGTCAAGGACAACGGCACGCGGGCCGTGGTGGGCAGTGCGAACGCACTGCAGTTCGCCGATACGATGCAGACCGACTACACCTTCGCCACCGGCGCTACGGCCACCCACATCCGCAAGTGGGCAGCGAGCTTCACCGCCGATCAGGCGGGCTCGATCCAGATGGGTTCGCCGCTGCCGAGCGGGACCTTGACGATCAACGGGTCATCGACATACACGTCCGGCACGAACAACTACTCGCTGTCTGTCTCGACGAGCCCGCCGTTGCACCACAACGCCAGCTGCACCGTCGAGCCGCGTTTCGACGCCGGGACGTTGACAGCGAGCGTGACGAAGAACGGCACCACGTCGAATGTGACCATTCAATTCACAGCCTGCGGCCAGTACACGGTCACGCGGTCGTAGCTGACGGCAGTCTCGCCACAACCCGAAGCCCGATCCGCCGTTGCCGGATCGGGCTTCGCCGCTTGTTAGCCCATTCGGCCGCCGGCGAACCGGGGAGTAGCTTCAATGTCCGCCCGTACGATCCCAACCGAGGAGGGTCTCCATAACCGGGGGTTGCAGATTCGATTCCTGCCGGGCCTGTCAAGAGGATGAAGTCTCGTAGCGGGTTGCCATCCCGCTGCGAGGCTTCTCATTGGTCAGACGGAGTCTCACGGAAGCGGCGTTCCCCGCGCCCACACCGCAGCCGAAACGCGCTCGCAGTGGAAGGTCTCCTGCGGAACCGGAACCTCGATCGCATCGCCCCTCGCAACCGCCGCCTCGATCTGGGCATCGGTGAGGAGGTGCTCGTTAGCGGCGGCCTTGCTCGTGAAGAGCACCAGGATTGGCTCCCACGCCACGTCGAAGTCCGCTCCGCCGGGGAAATCCATCAGGTGGTCGTGGCCGACGACCCCGCTGCCGTCGCCGGGGCCGTACACGGAGGACATGATCGCCGCCGCAGCGCCTGCGATCAACGGCCCGTGGTCGGGGCAGTTCTCTACCGGCTTGTGCTGGCAGAGGACCGGTCCAACGGTTGACCCTACGGGATAGACGGGCACGTAGAACGGTGACCAAGCTCGAGGATTCGCGTGAAGCGGCGCGTGCAGCGGTGTGCTCACGAAGCCGATGACACCGGCCCGCTCGTCGTCGTAAACGGGCTCGAGCACGCTCTGTCCCAGGAGCCGCTCGCCGCTCGGAATCGAACCCGCGGTACCCGACGTAGCCGCAAGGGCGGCGGCAAGCTTCTCGCCTTGGAACTCGGTCGGCGCGTCGTGGCAGCTCAACAGAACCAAGGAGGCAACGACCGACCCGGTGATCCGCGATATGTAGATTCCCATAAGCACTCCCTGCTAAAGGAACTTGCTGAGATCCGTTATCGCTGGTACGCTCTGAGATCGGCGACAGCGTACGCGCCCGCGCCGAGGTTGTCAACGGCGTTCGGGCCCACTGCTTCGAATACTGTGCGCGCCCACACTCTGTTCTTGTGGCTTGATTGGTCATCGAGCAGTTTCGGACTAGGAGGCGATCACATGGCCGGCCCTTGGGTCCAATGTCGGTCCAGAACACTTGCGCGGTGGGTCACTAAACGGTTCTGGTGGCTCCGCGCAAGTTCTTGTCTCTGCTACCATTCTGCTCCATCGTTCCCCGGTGTGCGCGTGGAGCTGATGACTCCGAAACCGGGGGTTGCAGGTTCGATTCCTGCCGGGCCTGTTTGAGCACTGCACGCGAAGACCTGGTCCGCGCGATCAGCACGGCACGGGACCAGGCGAAAAAGCTGCTCACGGCTTTAGAGCAGATAGGCCACCCAGAAACGAGCCGATCGAGCTCGCTCTATTTGGCGCTCGTGTCCATGCGAAAACGCCTCACAAAAGACGAGCAGTCACCGAGCGCCGTCGTCACGGAGCTCGAGCAGCTCGTGACGCTCTGTGAGGGGAAGCTCGCGCGGATCAAACCGGACCTCCAGGATGCGTTGAAGATCGCCCGAGGCGCCTGACCGCCGTACCCTCTCGTCTCACCCCGTTCACAATTCAATTGGAGACGTGCGACGTTACCTCGCGGGGCGCTTGTCCGTCTTCAGAGCATATCAGCGCAGCCCACGGAGGAGCGCCCATGTTTAATCTGAAACGCGCGCGTATGCTGCCGATCGTGATCGGCACATTCACGCTGTTCGCCTGCGATTCGCAGAACAGCACCGGCCCCGCAGGGGCCCCGCAGTTCTCCCGCACCATCACACTCCCTGGATTCAACTCACTGCTCGGTGCAGGCCCCGCCCGCGTCCGGATCTGGCTCAAGCCGGGCACACTCATCGCGCGGCGGGTCGTCGTGAGGCAGGGCGACCAGCTCACGCGCGACGAGCGCGTGGATGGTCGCGTCGCTGCCATCACCGCCTCGGCGACCGAAGACACCGTCACCCTGTCGACCGGAGACCTGAAGATCGTGGTCAACGGGAGCACGAAGTTCTGGGGTGAGCGTGAGGAGGGCGACGACGACAATCCGAGCGCGCCGACATCGCTCGCGGAATTCACGCTTCGCTTGCAAAACGCGCTCGCCGCCGGGCGGCATCCAGCTGTCGAGGCGCGCCGGCCCGCGCCAGGAACGCCGCAGGCGCCGACCGACGCGGCCTTCACCGCCGCCTTGGTACGGCTCGACGATGCGGCCGACCGCCCCAGCATCGAGCTGAATGTCCAGAGTGCGAACCTGCTCTCCAATGCGAGTCCGCCGCCGGACGCCTGGCTCCAAGTGCTCGACCGCAAGATCGAGCTGCGGATCAGCGACGGGACAACGCAGATCCGGCAGCAGACGCCTGAAACCCTGGGCGAGCTCCAGTTCCGGGGCAAGGTCGCATCGGTGGACGTCGGTGCCCAAACGGCGACGCTCGCCGATGGCACCATCCTGCACCTGGTCGCAGGGACCGACATCGAGACCGGTGACGACGGGGACGACTCTACGTTCGCGACTCTCGCCGACGTGAAGGCTGCGCTCGCGGGCGGTGACTCGGTTGTCGCCCGGGGCGAAGGGTTGCTCGTGACCGCCACGCCGCGCACGCTCGACGTCATCGAAGTGCGGTTCCGCAAGGAAAGCCCGGAGGAGCCGGAGCATGAAGGCGTCGAGTTCGCCGACTCGGTGACCGCCGCCGATTCCGTCGCGGCGACCTTCACGTTGCGCGGCGGCACGCTCGTGAAGGTGACGACTCACACCATGATCGCGGCGTTTGGCGACTTCCACACCCTGGGAGCGGTTGCTCGCGCGATCGTCGGCCACCAGAGCGTGAGAGCGGAGGGCTTCGCCATGGTGGAGGCAATCGGACCCCCGAAGGTGCTGGACGCGATCGGCGTGGAGTTCGAAGCGGGTCATTGAAGGACCGGCTGGGCGCGCCGCTGGCGTGCCCAGCCGCTTCCCGGCGTTCCAAACCTGCTACACCTTCGTTTCAAGTTGATGTTGCAGCACGACACCGGCGGCCATCAGGAGTCCCCCGCCGCCGGTCGCAATTCCTTGTGCGATAACGGATTCCTCCGCGGGACGCTGGCCCGCCAGATGCGGCGCGCTTTGGCCGTCCCCCGTCAGGAGCCCGCTCATGCAACCGGTCCGCTACTCGGCCGTCGGCGCCAAAGTCCTCGGCGCGTGCGCCGTAGTCCTTCTGCTGCTCTACGCTTGCCGACAGGTCGACGAGACCACATCGCCCATTACCGCCGGCGTCGTAAAGCCGGTCAAGATCGCGCTGTTCTACGTGTGCGACAACAAATTCCGGGTGACGAACGCGAATCCGACAGCGGTCACGGTCACGTATAAGGTCGTCAACACCGCCGAGCAGGGCACCTTGAACCTCCCCGCGAAGCAGGCCGGAGTTCCGAGCGAGACGGTGTTCACGACGCAGAACACGGGCACCGTCCAGATCTATGTTGGGACGACGCTCGTCGACGCGCAGACGAACGACGGGGTCTCGTGCTCGCCGACACCGCCGCCGCCCCCCCCGCCGCCCCCCCCGCCGCCGCCGCCACCGGAGGCAACGGTGGGTCAGTGGTCGTCTGTGATCCCAGCGCCGATCGTGCAGCTGCACCTCCATTTGAATTTGGACGGCACGGTCCTGAGCTGGGGCCATGACGGCGCTCCCCAAGTGTGGAACCCGGCTACCGGGACGTTTACGGCGGTGCCCAGTCCTTCCTTGATGTTTTGCGCCGGTCACAACTTCCTCCCCGACGGGCGCCTGCTCGTGGCCGGAGGGCACATCACGGACGGACATGGCTTGCCCAATACCAACCTGTTCGATGCCGGGACCGACTCCTGGCTGACGGGTGCGCCCATGGCTCAGGGGCGCTGGTATCCGACCAACACCACCCTTCCGGACGGCGAGGTCGTGACGATCGCGGGGACTGACGAGGGCGGCGCGACTGTCCTGATCCCCGAAGTTTGGAACGGCTCCAGCTGGCGCCAGCTGACGGGTGCGAGTCTGAGCCTGCCGTACTATCCGCGCTCGTTCGTAGCGCCTGATGGACGGGTGTTCTACGCGGGCGAGCAGCAGCAGTCGCGCTATCTCGACGTCACCGGGACCGGCACCTGGACGAACGGTCCGATGAGGGTATTCGGGACGCGCGATTACGGATCGGCGGTCATGTACGAGCCGGGCAAGATTCTCTACGTGGGCGGCGGCCCGCCGACTAACACCGCGGAGATCATCGACCTGAATCAGCCGAGTCCAGCGTGGGCGTACACCGGCTCGATGGCGTTCGCGCGCCGTCAGATGAACGCCACCGTATTACCCACGGGCCAGGTCCTGGCGACCGGCGGCACGAGCGGTAGCGGGTTCAGTAATCCTGTGGGCGCCGTCCACGCGGCCGAGCTGTGGGATCCTGCCACTGGGGTCTGGACGACGATGGCCAGCAACGCGGTCACACGCATCTACCACTCGACGACGTTGCTGCTACCGGACGGACGCGTGCTCCACACGGGCAGCGGTGACGCCAGTGGGGCAGTGGACGAGCTCAGCTACGAGATCTACTCACCGCCATACCTCTTCAAGGGCGCCCGCCCGAGTATCACCGGTGCCACGCCCGCGGTCGTAGGCTACGGCCAATCGCTTTCCATCGGCACCCCTGATGGCGCCAGCATTACCAAGGTGTCGTTCATTCGGTTCGGTTCCGTGACGCACGCGTTCGACGCGGGCACACGGCTCGTTCCCCTGGCCTTCTCGCAAGCGAGTGGGGGCCTCACGGTGACCCTCCCCGCGAGCGGCTCGATTGCGCCGCCCGGACCCTACATGCTGTTTCTCGTGAATGGCAACGGGGTTCCGTCGGTCAGCCGGATCATGCTGTTGCAGTGACTCGGTGGCCTTGAGGTGTGATCGTGGAGGGGCCTCGGCGGCCCCTCCACGGCGTTTTAGCGGACTGCCCAGGTGATCCCGGTGTTGGCCTGAACGCCCCAGTCCTGTTGCGGGTTCACGAGCTTGAACACGGGACCAAGGAACTGGAGCTCGGCGTACGGACGCAGCCGTCCGATGGGAAGCTCGAGGCCGGTGATCAAAAGATCGTAGCCTCGACCTTCGTGCCCCCAGTTGATACCAGCAAATCCTAGTCCGAGATAAAGCGGGGAAGAGCCGTCGCGCGCGCCAAGCGGCCGGTAGCGCAGCGCCGCACTGACCTCCCACTCAGCCCCATCCAGAAACCGACTGACAGCAGGATAAAGCGCGAGGCGCGCTCCGACCGGAATCACGGCTTGGGCACCGACGCGATACATGTCGAATGGACCGTTCATCATGTTGCCGGCGACGTGTGTGCCGAATCTGAAGGGGGGCAGCGGCTGCTGACCCTTGGCTGGGACGGTCGCCCATGAGCCGAGCATTAGGGCGACGATCAACGTCCGTCTCATGCTTCACCTCGGGGGGGGGGTGGTTTTTGGGGCGTCGCGAATTTGATACACACCACGGCTTCCGAGGTTCTAGGCCTCAAGCCCGGCGAGCATGTTGTCGAACATCGGCATCGCATCCGCCGGATTTGCCGAGAGCGACACCCGCCATCCGCCCGCGCCGGCCAGCTGCCGCAGCGCGTCGTCCAGGGAGGCGCCGAACCGCGCGCGGCTCAAGCCTAATCCGTCCTTGAGGAATGCCTGCACTTCCGCCGAGGAGGCCGGCGCTTTCGAAACCGTGGCGGCCCCCTCTGTCCGCTCGAGCAGGCAGACCCGCGCTCGGGTCGCGACCGGAGCTGGGGCCGTCGCCGCGGGCCACTCACCGGCGCACTGGACCACCAATTTCTCGTCCCCGTTCGCGAGCAACGTAGGCGATCGCCCCGCCAACTCCGGAAAGTGGGTTACGGCCGTCGTGAGCAACCGCACCCGGCCAGGCAGGCCCCACACGCGGAACTCTGGGTCGAGCTGCACGTAGACGGCGTCGTCAGACAGCACTCGCAGGCCGAGGCGATGGGCTTGATAGGCGAGCGTACTCTTCCCGGTGCCCGGAGGGCCGGCGAGGAGGAGCGCCACCCCGCCGCGGGCGATCGCCGCGGCGTGCACCGGGTAGCGGTCACGCGCCGTCACGAGGACGAGCGTCAGGCCTTCGATCATGCTGTACTGGACGTGCGCGCGGTCGGCGAGCAGGGCCGGCGTGAGGTATGCGGTGGCCTCCTGCCGTCTCGTATCCGCGATCCCGAGGCTCCCAGGGGTGTGCACGATGACGCGGTCGGCGTCCGGCATGCGGCACGTCACCGGGGCGTGCGATGCCACTCGGGAACCGTCTCGCTCGTCTCCCTCGTGGACGATCAGCCGGACGCGCACGCCCCGGGGTGCGATCAGATCGGGATTCGTGCGCAGCCCGCGCCAGATTCCAAAAGCTTCGTCGACCACGGCCAGCGCCGCCGCGCTGTTCGATTCGAAGCGGACGGGGATGCCGAGCACGGGCAATTCCATCACGTGTCGCAGTGGTACGCGATGATAGAGCACGTCGGGGGACGGGTCGAACGCCATTGCATCGGTCATCGAGACCCGATCTTACCGGCCGCCTCCGGCCGCCGCTAGCTTCGTGGACATGCAGTCTGAGAACGACATCCCCGCGCAGCTCGCGCGCTACGCCATGACCAAGGACGCGGGTGACCTTTGGCCCGAGGTGAGCGCGTCCGCGTTCCGGGCGGCGCAACGCGAGATGGCGCGCGTCACCGCCCGAGTGTTGGCTGGCGCGCCGAGTCCCGTGCGCTTGGAACTGCCGCGTGACGCGGATACGCGGGCGCTCGGCGTCGCGGCCTCGGCCGCCGGGATGGGGCCGCTGCTGGGGTTCTGGTGCGCGACCGGGCGAGTCGACGCCCAGCAGTCCGTGCTCGACCTGCTCGCCCGGCATCTGGACCATGGGCGGCAGCGCGCTGCCCGCCTGCGGCGGGAGCTCGAGCGGATTCTCGTCCCCTTGGCCGACCGCGGCATCGAGGTGCTCGTCCTGAAAGGCACCGATACGTCTTATCGCTATTTCCCGGAGCCCGGGACCCGCCCCTCGTCAGATCTCGACCTGCTCGTCTCGCCGCACGACGTCGCAGCGGCCCGTACCGTTCTGCGGGACTTGGGGTTCGCCGAAGAGGGGCCTGGACATGGCGACCGATATCGGAGCACGTGGACTCCTCCGGGGGTCGGCGGCGTCCGCTCGCTGGAGCTCGCGCACGTCGACAACCCATGGTCCGTGGATCTCCACGTGTCGCTCGACCGCGAAATGTTTCCGGCTCGGCCGATGACTTTCGGTACGCCCACGCCCGAGCCTCGAGACGGTGAGGTCTGGCAGGAGTTCTCGCGGCCCGTGTGGGTTCTGCGAGAGCCTCTCCTGCTCGCCTACCTGGCGGCGCATACATCTAGCCACTTCTACGCGATCACGCTGGTGCGGTTGGTCGAGCTCGTGCTCGTCGTGCGACGTGATTTCGGGGAAGACGACTGGCCGGCCTTCGCGGACCTCGTGCGCCGTACGGCGACGGGCCGATTCGTGTTCCCATCGCTTTACCTTGCCGAGCAGCTCGCACCGGGTACGATGGATGCTGTTACGCTGGAACAGGTAGAGGCCGTCGCCCCGCGGTGGCTCCGCAAACGGGTGCACGCCACGACGCCGGCGTCAGCGCAGCGGCTGCATCCCTACCCGTTCCGCGAGCGGTTCCTTTGGGCGACCACGCTCACGGAACTGCTGGTCGAGCTGGCGTGGCCGCATGAGCAGGATGGAGGGCGCGGGGGGCACGGGGACATGCGGGTATCTCTTCGACAAATCCCCGGCGTTTATTGGCAGCGAATCCGCAAGCGCTTCCTACGGTTTGTCCGGACCAGAATTACGTGATCGTCACTTGGCGCCGCCCCAAGCGTCCGCCCGCGATTAACCCGAGCCCCCCGACGAGTCCGATCGCGGCGGCGGCACGGAACAACCAATCGAACCCGCCTGTGGCGAGCACGTAGCCGCCGCAGCTTGCGCCGATCATGCCGCTGAGGTCCGCCGCCACCTGCCGCCAGCTCGACACGAGCCCGTGGCGCTCGCGCGAGGTCTGCCCCAGCAGCCATTGGTCGATCAGCGGGTTGGTCACCGGACCGATCAACCCCTGGAAAAAGTAGAGCGCCACAGTCAGTTGTACGCTCCCAACCACTGACAACCCCAGCATCGCCGGCGCGAACAAAAGCAGCGCCGCGTTGAGCACTCGGCCTACGCCGAAGCGACGCGCCGCTTCTCCGCTCGCCAACACAACAAGCGCCCAGGCCCCGTTGACCGCGGCGAACACGACACCGATGCGCGCGATCGGAAGCCCGTGCTCGCGTGAGAAGAAGATGTTAAAGAAGGGTGCGGCAAGCGCCGAGCCCAGCATCCAGACGGCGACAAGGCTGACGAGCAGGAGCATGCGACCGTTGGCAGAGGCAGGGGCGGGGGCAGCCGCGGCTTTGACGTCGGCCGTGTGCGCGAGCGGTCCGCGCAGTGTGCGGAATAGCACCACGCTCGCGGCACTGCCGACGGCGCCGACGATGAGGGCTCCGCGCATCGCGGGCAGGTGCGTGAGGCCCCAGTGCTGTTCGAGCCACCCGGGCGTGAGGCCCGCGATCGCCGTCCCCAGTCCACCCCAGGCGACGAGCAGCCCGACGTTCCAGGCGAAAGCGCGCGCGCGGGTGCCCGGCTCCGTGAGTCCCATCAAAATCGGCGGCGTGGCCACGCGCCAGATGCCACTGCCGGCGCCAGCAACCGCCGCCGCCGCAAATACCGCGAGTCGTGTCGTGGCCAACGCGCCGAGGGTCAGTCCGATGCCAAGGACCGCGGCGGCGATCGTGATCGAGAGTTTAGGTCCCGCTCGATCGGTCAAGATTCCTGCGGGGAGCAGCATGACCAGGCCGCCGGCTGTCAGCGCCGCCGCGGCATGGCCCATCACTTCCGTTGGGAGATGCAGGGCGTCGAGGTAGAAGTTGTAGAGAAAGGCGTGGAAGATGAGGCCCGTGCCGAACAGGAGGTTGCCGGCAATGACCGCTGCGATCGTGCTCCCTTTCCCGAGTCCTTGACGCTCAGTCTGGAACATTGACGGCGTCCCTGTCCGGGAGACAGTTTCCCCGCTTCACCCAATCCTTGCGAGCGTCACAATGCCCTTCGTTCGTCGGGTCCAAACCGCTCTCGCCGTGCTCGCGTTGATCGCGGGCCCGATTTCCGCCGTCGCGCAACGTGCCCAGCCGGCCGATACCACGCGGAGCGATACGCTCCACGGCTACAACCTCGCGCCGCTCATCGTGACGGCGAGCCGCAGGCCGGCCACGGCGGAGGAGCTGGGATTCGCCGTGTCGGTCCTCCAGCGGCGGGACCTGATGGCCGAACCGACGCCGTCGGCGGCGCGGGCACTCACCTTCCTGCCGGCGGTGTCGATCAACGAGGCCTCCGGGCCCGGCGGTCCGACGTGGCTCCACCTCCGCGGCGGCGACGAGCCGTTCACGCAGATCATGTTCGACGGGGTCCCGATCAACATCAGCGGCGGCTACAGCGACATCAACGGGCTGTTGCTGACGAACGTCGAGCGTGTCGAGATCGCTCGCGGACCGCTCAGCGCGTTGTGGGGCTCGTCCGCCGTGGCCGGCGCTGTGCAATTCATCACGCACGAGGGCCAGGTTGGCGAGCCTCGAGTCGAGGCCCTGGCGGAAGGGGGGGGCGGGGGAGGTGGGACGGAGCGCCAGGGCGCGCAGGCGCACTCGGAGCTCACGGTGTCCGGAGGCACCGAGCGCCTGCGCTATTCGAGTGGTGTGGGCTTCGGGTATGAACGCGGCATCTATGCGCTCCCCAATGACCTCCTCACGAGCGACGCCTCGCTGCGGCTGGACGCGCGGCCGGCCGATCGCTGGACGCTGACGGCGACGGCGCGCTATATGGCGACGCAAACGCACCTGCCGGTCCGCGATCCCGGCGCCTCGCGGGTGCCGCTCGACCCGGATCAGCGCGACCGCCAGT
>Ga0209161_10002141_pt1 | contig 16226 bp, 8 predicted proteins | sample GraSoiAngelo_155_FD_186169 | JGI IMG/M metagenome (GOLD analysis project Ga0209161, IMG submission 186169) | Grasslands soil microbial communities from the Angelo Coastal Reserve, California, USA - 14_1009_13_30cm (SPAdes) (version 2) | ecosystem: Environmental > Terrestrial > Soil > Grasslands ...
AGATACCGGTTTCGAGACACATCAGCAGAAGGGCCAGTGGCACGATCGCGCTTGAGGTTGGAGGGAAGAAGTTCCAGGTTAGAGTAAAGAGGGCGCTTACATCGACCGGTCATTCCGTGAGCGGCAAAGTGGAGTATGAAGATCTTCGAAGAATATCGAACGAAACTGGATTGAGTATAAGGGAGCTTCAGCAAATCGTTAAGAACCGTGCCATTGGGCGCGACACCTGAATTCATGTGACTGGAAGAATGCAAATTCGCCAGACCAGATTCGATACTAAACGGATAACTCTAACGGCATCTCTAGCCGCACTCTATATTATTCCTCGGACCATACCGCTTGACAGGCTCATAGGGATATCCGGTTCCATCACGTTCAGCGGAATCATAACACCAGTCTTGGGAGTCTTTCTCGCTCCTTCCTACGGAATACTCGCAGTTTTCTTGGGAACAATGATTGCTGCCTTCATTCCGGGTTCGGCTGGGACCTTGAAATTTGGCGGGCTTGATTTTCTCGGCGGAGCACTGAACGTGGCGCTGATCAGTCTTCTCATTCGTGGTCGGAGGACTGAGGCGACCCTAATGTACATCACCACCTTAGGGCTCTTCGTCATCAATTCGAACACTGAGGTCTTCGTCGGAAATAGCTTTCCGAGTTTGCCAGTTCCATTTCAATGGCTTCGTCTCCCCAGTCCACCGATTCCATATCTCTGGCTTCATCTAATCGCGCTGGCAGTATTGGTGTCTCCCTTGACTCGCAACCTGCGCGATAGTTTCAGCTTTGGAGCGCGTAGAGAACTAGCGAAGGCAGTGATCGTAGTTGCGTTCATCGGTACCATGATCGAACACGTCATCGGTGGGGTCCTCTTTGCGAGTATCGTTGGAAAAGGTGCGTTGGGTCTTTGGCCATTGATATTCCTCGTTTATCCATTCGAACGAGCAGTCATTGTGCTCGGAGCTGTGCTGGTCTGCACTCCCTTGTTGCTTGCAAGTCGAAATTTGATCGCGAGATATCGTTTGCAGGAAACCTAGAGACTAACGTAGGCGAACGGTCAGGACGACTGGACTTCCCTCTTCGACTCTCGCTTGGCTCTCTTTCTGTTTCTCGCGGGAGTTACTAGAGTGGTTTTGTGAGCATTAGCCTTCTGTGATTTCAGAGCTTCCTGCTTAACAAGCTCGGAGAACTTGTCCGCTCCGGTTGCAATAGATGCGAGGGCGAGGCTAGTGGTTTTGGCGGCGACGGTTCCGAAGACTGCTGCAAGCTTCAGTCCCGAAGCGAATGCGGCGAGAGCAAGGTCCTCTGCTGCCTTGATGGATTCCTTGGACGCAGAGACCCCACGGTTGCCCTGAGATTCGCTGTTTGTTCTTGCGCGTGTCTTCGTCGCGACCTTGCGCCGCTTTCTCTGGGCCAAAAGATGGTCGCAAGGATCGTCGGTTTTCGTTCTTATTTAAGATGAAAAAGTCACACACATGACGATCGTGGTCAAGGACCAGAACGCTGCCTTGGAGTTCTATGCCAAGAAAAGTGATCTTCGAGAAGAAGGTCGACTACCAGAATCCCGGCTAGCCAAAGTGAGCTCGCTGTAGCTCCGAAAGGGGGGCCATCGAGATGATCCTGTGTTAAGCTGGCTCAATAACCCAAAGATGCCTACGAGTCTCAATCTGCCGAGAATCGGGACACGTTGGGTGCTTGAGGTCGATGACTGTAGGAAGACATTTGCTGTGCTGAAGGAGCAAGACGTGAGGTTCTTGGAACCGCAGCCTCGTGAAGAAGGCTGGGGCTTTGCCGCTGATTTGGTCGGTCCTGACGGGAACCGTTTCACAATTCATGAGACGCGCAAGCCCTCCGCGACGACGTATTGGGCTTTGACGACCAAGAAGGCGTAGGGAACCTCACGCTCTAAACGAATTTCTGCAACCATCAGAACATGTGTACCCATCTTCCCAGCCGCTAGGTTGGACTACCCTATTATCCATCGTTCCTCAGACCTTAGGAAAGGCAATCGGATTGGGAAAAGAATCTGAGCAGACCCAACACGAGAAAGCCGAAAAAACTCTGCTTGCTATCAAGGAGTTCAAGCGGTACCTGGAAGGTGTAGAAGGGGAGCTCGGTCGCATGTCAAAGAAATTCTCGAATAAGGAGATTGCTCAAGGTGTCGGATTCGCAGTGACCGGAATCCATGAAGCGTTAACCTATCTGGGAATAGTCAAGAAGGTGGTCGAGAAAACAGAGCGCATAGTTGCCAAGAAGAATATTGTTTCTGGTAATGAGGCGGGCGCACTGGTTGACAGCCTTCCAGATGGACGAACAAGCGTTTCCGGAAAGCCTTGAACCTGCGTGCTCGATGGGCGCAACCGGCACAAGATCGACCGAGGGGTTCAGCGATAGCCGTGGATGAGGAGAGGAAGATGAGTACAGTCTAGTCGAGGCGTCGGTAACAGATCAGAAATTAATTCTCCAAGCGCAACTTAGGGGGTTGAAATTTGGCGTCGGATACTAAGAGTAGGGAGTCGTGGAGTGAACAAGAAGAGCCTTCGAGCAGAAGCATTACCCGGTCGAACCCGCTAAAGCTCTCAAGGGTTTACAGATTCGACGATTCGCAAACAGGTGCTCCGCAGATCTCAGACTTTCCAGATTCCAATCCCACAGGGGATACCCCGCTGGAAGTTCGCATGAAACACTTTACGGAAATCGAGAACTTCACATTTCTTGCATATGTTCTCGGGCATGAGCTTGGAGGAACTACTCCTAAGCCGATTCGGACAGTTACTGATCTACAGGTCCCTGATGAGGAGTTTCAGAACTTCGTCAACACAGCGAAAACTGTCAGTGTAACTGATGAAGAGCTCGCGGATTCAGTTCTTGATGTTGGGATAAACTGGGAGCACTTCGTTGCATCAAACGACAATCTCCTTCTCCCTGATCATCCGCTGAAGATTAGCGACGTTCTAATGCAGGAGAAGATTGACTCCCTCGATATCATCACGGAAGCATTTGTCAGGGAGATCAATCTCCGCAGCATTGAGAAGCAGACAGGGACCAAGGCGAAAAAGGGTCACGACTAAGGGTTTCCGATGGGATAATCCGGGTTCCTCATCTCCCCTTTTCTTTGTTCGGGAAGCCCGTTATCGAGTGTCCCGCGTCTCTTCCCGTGAATGAGCCAAAAAGGCTCGGAGTCCGGCTTAGTGAGAAATAGTGCAGCCGATGCTTTGATTCAGTTTTGAGTTCGGTTTCGAGTGGATTCTCGCGTGGCCTCGCCTTGTTCGCCCATTTTGGATTACTATTAAGTAGTCGAGCGCCTAATCGAGAAAGCTAAACACGAGGTTTGATGGGAAAGAATTGGCCATACCGAAACCTACGTCACCTGTTGAATCAGAGATTTTTGATCTCTTCAAGGAAAATGATCCTTCGGGAGCCTACATCAACGGATTGAAGGAGTATGTTGGTAAGATTTTCGTTCCTTCGAAGAGGAATCTTGAGAAGTTCTCTAGACGTGTAGACGAGCTGCGGTTGAAGGTTGAGAACAAGTCCCAGCTGAAGGTTCTCGACTCTCTTGCTGCCTGGTATGGTCTCGCGGAGCCGCATATGGTTCCCGAGTCGGTGTTGAACGCGTACTTTGGCTACATGATCAAGGAAGGCATTGTCGACGGTCACATGAAGGCTCTGACGCGGAACGGGATCAGGGCTATGCAAGCTGGAACCATGGAAGCTGCTGGTCGGAACTGGCCGACGGGTCTTCGTCTTCTCACGCTGATCCGTTGCGATGGTCTGCAGGAGATTATCAGAACGATCAAGAAGGAGACGCAAGATAAGCAGCTGAAGGAGAGTCTGGATGATCTTTCGGAGGTGACGCGGAAGTTTGCGTCGATCTTCCGGGTGAAGGGTTTCAAGAATCAGGGTTTTGACGAGGTCTACAAGATCATCAAAAAACAGGGTGCGGATCTAGGCCGGAAAGGAATCTATGGGCAGGCCCTGCAACGTCTCTGGGATTATTCGGAGACGCCTGGCGAGTTAGAGGCGAAGGGTCTCAAATATCTGGATCGAGAGTTGCCGAAGTTCCAGCGGGTGACAGCGAAGCTGGCGAAGAAGCATGGTGTTCCGGCGAGGGCGGAGGAGGTGTCGAAGGTCATCAAGGCGAAGAGGGCGGTCAAGGTTAACGAGATCATTCCGTATCTTGCGGATCTTCGGAAGAGGGTTGTGAAGGTCGCCAACAAGAGGATTGTCAAGGTGAATCCGCGCTATGATGCGAGGGTTATGGAGACGCCGTCGTATCTGACTGCGATATTTCCGAGCGGTGGCGCGTTCTTCTTCGACACTTTTACAGATAAACCGCAACAGGTGTTCATCTGTACTACGGATCCGCGTCGTGATCCGAGTACGGCTCCTGGCGAGCTTCTCAATTTGCTGGTTCACGAGGAGTATGGTCATTGTGTTCATGCGTCGAATTCTTCTTTCGGTTATGGTGCGAAGCCGTCGTTGGTGGATATGCTCTGGTCTCCTCTAGGAGGAGCGATTTCCGAGGGGATATCGTTTCAGCGGGAGGTGGAGTTCCAGGATGTGATGGAGAAGCTGCAGACGAGAAAGGGCTTGAACGCTGATGAGAAGAGTCTGGTGAACTTCTACGAGAAGCACGGTGGTTTTGATAATATTGTGGAGGAGTACGAGTTCTATACGTGGATGTGGCGGATTGTGAGGTTCTTGCGGATCGTCGGTGATGCGAGGATCAATTCTGGGAAACAGGGTCTTGTGGAGTTTATCGAGTGGGCAAGCAAGAAGACGGGCCTGTCAAAGAGCATGGTCTACCACCAGCTCTTCCCCGCGCACCAAGGAAACGGGCCGGGATACGCGTCCACGTACGCCATCGTAGGCGAGAGCATAAGAGAAATTCAGAACAGGGCTGTGAGGAACGGGAAGAAGCTGTTGGACTTCAACACTTACGCTTGCTCGATGGGCTTTCCTGCGCGGACGATATTCGAAGATCGACTACGAGCTTTTGCTTCCAACTAGAGGCTAGTTTAGGGCAATTCGGCAAAATCAACGAGTCTCGATAATGCCGCTGGGGTTATGCTGTGAAGACCAGGCTGTCGAAGCAGAGTGCTGCTATCCCCGCGTCTATTATGCTGATGACGCCGTTGTCTGCTAGGTCATAGTTCGGGTTCCACCGGGGGTCACCTGGTCGTGTGCCGTAGGCATAGTAGACCGCGCCAACATCTTGTATGCTCACTATGCCCAAACGAAACACATCCGGTGTCCGCGCGAAGGTGCATGAGTTGAAGGAGGAACCTATGGTATATTTGCAATCGAAGGAGAGCCAGGGTTGAGCTGGGTTCGTCGTTGTGGTGGTGTTGATCTGATAGACGAACTCGAAGCCATTGTTTGTCTGGGCGCCGTTCAAATAGGTGGCGCTGTGGGTGACGTAGACTTGGGCTGTGCTTGTGTTTGTGGCGGTGATCCAGGCGATCGGTGTTGTCGTGGGATCGGCGCCGATGTAGGCGCTCATTGTCGATGTTACGCCTTCGAATGTGGCTCTGACTGAGAATCCTTTCTGGATTGGTTGGGCAGAGTTGATAACGAGATACTTGTCTTTGTAGACGTGGGGGCTGATGCAGGAAGCAAAGTTGCCTAGGGGTCTTTCTCCGTCTATGCAGAAGCTCGTATCGATGTTGGTCTGGTTGCCTGCGGCGTTGAAAGTGAAGCTTACCCATCCATGGCCTGGACAGGTGGTGGAGTAGACCGTATTATTGCAGGGCGTGTTCGAGCCCATCGACGTGGCTAGGTAGGGTGACTCGAGTACGTTGTGGGGCCCTGCGCCGAGCCTGTCCCATCGGCCGTTCCCGTTGGTGTCGATAAGTTTCACGTCCGTGTCGTTAAAACCCGCGTTTTGTTGTGTGGCCGGGACTGGACCTGCGAATACTGTTTCGCCAGGGTCATATTTGCCGTTGCACGCGGTCGTGGTGCTGCAGCCGTCGTTACTGTCTGCGTCCTTGAAGAGAGTCTCGCCGGGGTCCCACTGGCCGTTCCCGTTGGCGTCTATGAACCCTATGTGGCTATTCGATGCTTGGACGCCAGTAAGAACAGCTCCCGGGGTGGGTTCGAAGCCCCCGATGTATGGCTCCCCGTAGTCGTAGACTCCCTTGCCGTTCGAGTCTTTAACCAATATTTCCCCAGGGTTCAAGGTGGCGTACAACCCTGCGCCGAAGGCTGCGGAGATGATGAGGGGCACACCTTGGCCAACAAGGCTGGGCCAGGGAGTGTAGGGTTGTCCGGGATTCTGGGGGTTAGCGAAACAGGCTGAACTGTACTCAGGAAATAGGTCGGCAGGGGTATCATAGGAGTATTTCGTCAAGGGGAAGCCGTGGCTGCCCGTCGAACTGTCCCAGAGGCAGCCCAGCCCGTCGGTGGCGAACGGGGTCCCGGGATGAGTTGCTAGAGGATAGAATCGGGCGTAACCCTTGTCCTCTCCTTGCACCAGATAGGTCAGCCTCGTGCCTTGGGGACCGAGGCTGTCCAATAATAGGGATTGTAAGTCAGCCTCAAACTTGGTTCCTGATGAGTCGTATGGGCTCTGGTGGTGATAGCTTTGTCCGCATTCTTCTACGGTAGTGCCTAGGCACTGGTCGAAGCTGACGACCATGGTCTGGGGGATTGCGGCGGCTCGGGCTGCTTGTATGGTGGCGTTCACCCAGTTGTAGTGGGGGTCGTTCTTCTGGTACAGCCAGACGTCTGTTCCGAAGGTTATCATGTGGCCGGTGATGTTTTGTACCGTGGGGCTGATCACTATTATGCGTAGTTCGGGTGTTGGGTACCCGTAGTCAAAGTAGTATTCCCGGCCGTAGCAGCTGGGGAAGGTGTAGCCGGGTTCGCCGGGAAGGTGGTTGGTGCAGTTGATTCCGCTCCCGTGCCAGGCTCCTAGTGACGCGGGAAAGCCGCAGTTGGCGACGAATTGTTCGAAGTCGTTGTTGGTCTGGGGGCGAACGTAGAAGGCGTTGCTGTCCCGCTGGAAGTACTTGAGCTTGGAGTCGAGGGATAGAGGGACACCGGTGGGAGGTATTGGTCCTACCAGGACGGGGTAGTAGCTCTTCATCCTGCCCGAGCCGCTGGTGTCATCTACGATGGATTCGCCGGGGTCGTACTGGGCGTTCTGGTTGGCGTCCCAGTATAGGAGTTTGTTGTCGTTGGAGATGGGGCTTCCGTTGACTGGGCCCTGTAGTTTGCTCCCGCCTCCCCAGCCGTTGAAGAGGATACTGTCGGGCCCTGAGCCTGAATTGTCGTATGCTCCGTTGTTGTTGGCGTCGTAGATTATGTCATCGTAGGGGACGCCTGTCCAGCCGGTGTCGGTCTCACCGGCGACGAGGACGATGTTGCTATAGTGGGCTTTGAACCCGTTGCACCAGGCTGCCTCGTTCCGGTAGTAGTAGCCGTCTGCGAGCCATCCGTCCGCGATGAAGAAGCTGAGTCCTGTCGTGTTGCCGAGCCGTAGTAGGCTCTGTCGGGGTGCGTAGAATGAGTTGTCGCTGTAGCCGACTCCGATGTTGCCGATGTCGCTGGCTATGCCGAAACTGAAGGGGTGGTAGTTGGTGGTGATGACGTTCTGGGCTTGAAGGGTTTGTTGTTGGAGGGAATCTGTCACGGCTAGAGTGACCGTGTAGGTCCCGCTGGAGGAGTAGCTGTGGGACACGGTGGAGCCTGTTGCCGTTATGCCGTCCCCGAATGCCCATGAGAAACTGTAGGGTGGACTGCCTCCGTTTGCGGTGGCGTTGAAGCTGATGGTTTCGGTTCTTGCTGGCTGTGTTGGCGTGTAGGTGAAGCTGGTTGTGAGATTCTGGGCTCTGGTGGTGTGAAGGGCGATTGGTGTGATGGTGGCGAGTAGGAGTATGATGGCGATTATGTCTCTCGATATCCTCTTGCTGTTGAGTTTCATGCGTCTCTTTGAGGGCACTCTATTCTGCACCGTATTTGTCGATGACTAGGTGTGCGTGTGAAAGCTGGTGTTGTATTGGCCCTATTTTCATCATACTGGTTATCGGGGTTGTGTGTTGCTAATAGGTGTAGATGCTGATGAGTTCTCTCGCGCTGATAATGGGCGAGTGCAGTTGAACGGGGCGTAATACGGGCTTAGCTGGTAAGGTGAAACTTGCCCTTTTTCCGGTGGATCAAGGAGGGTCAGACCGCGAACCTCTCGGACGGTATTTCAGATTCGAGATTCGGGCTGATAACGGGCGATTTCACGTTCTGCCGATTTCCAGGCCATGAAGGGCGGGGCGCGGGAAAAATCGACCCCCCGGGGGGTCGAGAAAAGAATGCTTATTTTTGATCTGTGAAAGAGAAGCGTTACGAGAAAAAAATGAGTATGGAAAAAGAAATGTTACGAATCGTCTAACGTGTTACTGTAAAGCTGAACTGGTTGTTTCTGGATGTGACAATTACGATGGTGTAGGAGAATCCTGGGTTGAAGGTGAACGCTGATCCTACTATCGTGCAGCTTGCGCAGCTGGACCCGATCAATATCATCGCTGGCGATGTGCTGTTCGGGTTGATTGTTGGGCCTGCCCAGGTTGTTAGAGCGTACTGGTTGCCTGAAGAGTCCTTGACGTAATATGATACGAGGCTGACAGAGACGTTGCCGAAGTTTCTGATGAACAGGGTAAGATTGGTCCCGGACGTGAAGGTGTAGGCTTCGAGGGCGAGGGCCTCGCGCGTGCCGCTGGGGTATGACACGGAGAATCGGTAAAGATTGTTCCGTGCTGAAACTAGGGATATCGTGTAGACATTGCCCGGTGTAAACTGGTTGAAGGCTCCAGGAGTACCACTATAGGTGCACGCGGGACAGCTGACGCCGATGGTTAGGAAAACGGTGCTGGTGGAGTTCGGCCCGATCGTGGGTCCCGCCCAGCTTGTCCTAGACCAGGTGTTGCCAGCTTTGTCTTGCGCATAGTAGATAACGAGGCTCGCGGCCATGTTTCCCGTATTGTGAACTTGTAAGGTTACGTTGGTCGGCTGGAAGGTGGCGCTGAGGAGAAACAGGTTCTCGGCTGGAACAGTTACTGTAAGTGGAATGACAATAGTGTGAGTGTTGCCGGTGCTGGATCCGGTTACTGTTATGCTGTAATTGCCGAACGGAACGGGGATTGTTGTGTTGGTGAATACGGCTAGCACCAGTGTGGTTGTTCCGCCTGGAGCGAGGGTGACCTGGTTACTTGCTAGGACTAAGAATGGTCCAAGGGGCGAGACCGTGGCGGTCAGGCTTACGGTTCCGGAGAAGCCGTTGATGCTGGTTATATTGAGAAAATCCCGGTCTTGTGAGCCTTGAGGGATAGTAAGAGAGCTCGGGGTCGCGGATAGCGTAAAGTCAGCCGTCGAAGAGATTGTTACGGTGAAGGATCCGACTACTTGGTGGAAAAGGGAACCACTCGTGCCTGTTACGGTGTAGTTGTAGAATCCTGTCGGTGTCGTGGTGTTTGTGATTAGACTCAGCAAAGCTGATCCTGTTGCGTTCGGGCTTACGAAGATGCTGGATGGAGAGACGACTGCGACAGGGCCGCTTGATATTGCTGGAATTACGGACCCTGTTATGGAAACACTGCCCGCAAAGCTGCCGATGCTGGAGACTGTGATATTGACGAATCCGACAGAGCCCTCAGGTATTGTCAGGAAAAGGAGGTTGGTGGTGATGCTAAAGTCGGGGACTGCGGCCGCGGAAATGGTCAGCTTAAGGGTGGCGGTGTGGGATAGAGAACCGCTGGTTGCTGTGAAAGGTATCGAGTATGTCCCGGGAGCGGCGGTGGAGCCTACGTTGATGAAAATGTTGCCTGTAACGTTTCCACCAGGTAAGACGGTTACCTGTGAAGTGCCCACTCCGACGTTGACAGGTATGTTCGAAGGAACAAGATCGACAGTTCCAGCGAATCCGTTTATGCTAGCTATGCCATAGAATGAGGTTCTAGAGGAACCTAATGCAACGGTCTCGGAGTTGGGTTCAAGGACGAACTGAAAGTCACCTGGAAGAGCAACTAGCACGGTAACGAATGTGGTATGCGTGATCCTTGGGGCTTGGGCTATGATTGTGACTGTGTAGGTTCCAATTGCGGTTGCCGTGGTTGTCGAGACTTGTAGGATGGATGAAGCGTTGACTCCCGACCTCAACCTCACGCTAGAAGGGGTAACAGTGACTGTCGGGGCTGTCCCATTTGATCGCGATATAGTCGCGGACAAGGAGACTATTCCCGTGAACCCGCCGATACTCGTTAGAATCAGGTTTGAGGAGGCGACTGCTCCCGGCTGAATGACGAGTTGGTTGGGGACAGGCGTGACTGTAAAATCTCGCGGACGTGGACTGGGTGTCGAAGAAACAGCCTGGCCCCCAGGAAAAGCGATGGCAACGGCACTAATTGTGAGGATTAGGAGAACGAGGCTCGATACTGCAAGAGAATACGTCGGCCGGAACAAAGGAACCATTCACAGCTACTCTTCAATGTAAACCCCCGATATAAGACAGGCAGGTGGGCGGCCCGGAACTTATTGTGGGTTGTTAATATCCTGTCTTGTAGGCCCAGTTTCTCGATTGAGTACTGACTTTCGAGTCATTTGCGCGAAGGCGAAGAAATAATATGATAAAGTTCGCATGCACGTGCCCTAGTCCAATTTCTGACTTTAGCCATGCCAAGAGATCCGCGTGCTTTGCAACGATCTTACCCTGCTTCACAAATAGCTTCTTGATGGCTAGCTTCCAAACGTCCTCCTGCGTCCTGCCGGTTTTCGCCTGAATGTTGTCCACGTGCGCCTTGAATGTCATGCTAGGATACCGGACAAAGTGCTGGACTCTTAGCTAATTCAAACTTGGGTTTCAGACAGAACCCGATCTATGAACCTTCAAGTCTAGTAAAATTGCAAGCTCTCTCCATTGTGGCGAGTAGAGGCCGCGATGCGCGTGCGGCCAGAATAAACAAACTAAACGATCAAGTATGATATATCCAAGGACTGACAATTATATCTTTTTATGGGTGGAATCTAACATGTTTAATAATCCCATGGTGGAAAGTCTCGTGCGAACCGGATGCGACGTGTTCTTCCTCTAGCTATGCTACTGCTGACTCTGTCAGTGTTCTCGTTTCCGACAATCTTTAACAGGATTGTTCCACCAGCGAACGCGGTCTCTGCCAGCTTCTCGTTTGCCTCCTCCGGAGACATGGGCAGCCTTACTGTTAGCACTTCTGTGAACAGCTTGAACCGCCTGGTGACTGCCAGTCCAAACTTCTTCTTGGGATTGGGCGATTTCAGCAATGATCCATCGGTCACCGGTAACACATGGTGTAGCCAGTTCAAGTCTTCCTTTAACGGTATCCAGATTCTCCCCGGCGACCACGACACCGGCGGACACAATTCGGCGCCGTTTGGGGAAACGCACAGTTATGAGAGATATGTCAACGGCTGTCCCCTCACCCTTGGGGTCCCTATTGTCTGTGGTCCAGTTTCGGGTGCTTGTTATGGCAAGGAATACTATTTCGATTATCCTGCAACGAATCCCTTTGCTCGCTTCATCTTTGCTTCTCCGAAAATCTATAACATAACAGGTGTTTGCACCTCATCCCCCAATTGTAGCTCGCAGACCGGGCAGCCTTGTACCGACCAGTATGGCTGCTGGCCGTACGGGAGCGGAGACATTCACTACAACTGGATCTCAAACTCTATCGACGGTGCCAGAGCGACCGGGATCAAATGGGTCATCGTTGCAACTCACAAGCTCTGCATAAGCGCTAGTGACGCGACGTGTTCAATGGGACTAGGATTCTTCAATATGCTCGTTCAGAAAAAAGTGGATCTCATTATTCAGGCCCACGACAACGCTTACGAAAGGAGCAAGCAGATAGCCCTCAATTCGCCCGCGGGATGCGCAAGCATCAAGACAGACAGCAACGGCTACGCACTCTACAATTCAGGATGCGTCGTCGACGACGGAACCCGGGGCTACTATACTCCCGGTGCAGGCTCAGTCGTAGTGGTGCAGGGGGCCTGGGAAAACGATCTCTACTCTGTAAACAACACATCATTAAACGGAGGGGCCAACTCTGCAGAGGCGCCATACTTCGTCAAACTCATGGGCAGTAACACACCTGGTAGCGGACTTGGCTTCACAAAATACACAGTCTCCTCCAACAGAATAGACGTACAGACGAACTTCTCAGGAACCTACTCTGACAGCTTCAGTCTATGGGGAGGTCTCGCCCCTGTACCATCTGTTTCCTGGTCACCTCTAAGCCCGCAAGCTGGGCAAGCAGTGACCTTCACGGCATCCGCATCAGGCGGTGTCCCTCCATACTCTTTCACCTGGGACTTTGGCGATGGCGGCAAGGCCACAGGGACTACGGCCAGCCACGCGTTTGCTTCGGCCAACTACTACAACGTGACCTTGACCGCTGTCGATTCTGCGAACAATGCCGGGTCATCACGAGCCATTGTTGCGGTGGGTTCTTGGAACCCTAACGTCGCATGCGTTCCATCGCTCACGGCTCTTAGCTCTATCCTCGGCAGCGCATATCCATCGCAGAGCCTTGCAGGGAGCCAGTGGCAGACAAACTCGACGGCCGGGGGCATACCGAACAAGCGAGCCCTCAGTTCTCCATGTACGCTGACTAACATTAACGGCCGATCAGTCCCCTCGTACGTAGAGGTGGACAATGTCTATCTAGCATCAACCTACACGTATAGCAATGACTGCACCAACCGTTACGACCCGGTAAATGGAGGGGGTAGCTACGGTGGAAGCACCTTCTGTGACAGTGTAGGGAACATTTTCTCCGTAGGTACCACAAGCGGTTATCTCCACATAGAATTCGATCAGGACTGGATGGCCAAAGGATACTGCGGACCAGCCTCGACGATCTGCAACAACAGCACGATAGCCCAGTACACCTCCAATGGTGCAATTTCTCTAGACGTCCAAGGATTTGTCTACTTCGACACGGAACAACCGAATCCTCACTGGGAGATTCACCCGATCACAGCTTGGCGTCTGCACCAGTCAGGCTCGTCCTTGACTACCAGCTTCACTTTCAGCCCATCCTCTCCAACCACAGGTCAGACCGTCACGTTCACCGCCTCGGCATCTGGAGGCACTTCGCCATACGCATTCGGTTGGAGCTTTGGGGACGGAGGCTTGGCAACAGGAAGCTCGACGACCCATGTTTATTCGTCAAGTGGTTCCTATACGGTTACCCTGACGACAAGCGATTCCGCAAGTCACACCGTTGTCGTCTCGAACAATGTTGTCGTGTCGACGTCTGACTTCAAACTCGGTGCTAACCCGTATCTTCTAACGGTTCAGCGGGGCCAGAACAGCCAGTCCCAGATTGCTGTGACGAGCCTGGGAGGATTCAAGGGGACAGTCTCTATGGCCGCTTTTGTCTCTCCCCAGGGATTGACGGTTTCTATGCAGAATCCATCCGTAAACCTCTCCCCCGGCCAAACGGTCAACGACAATCTAATAGTCGCAGTGAGTAAGACGGCGCCGACCGGGGTCTACGTTGCCACCGTGAAGGGGACGAGCGGTCTGCTGGTCCGCGCATTGAATGTGACTGTGCGGGTGCCCGATTTCAATATGACCGCCAACCCAGTCAGTTTGAGTATTTCCCCAGGATCCTCGGGAAGCACTCAGATCCTGTTCCAAAGCCTCTACACATTCCAGGGGGGAATATCCACAACGGTATCGGTGAGCCCTTCCGGACCTAAGGCGACTCTGAACCCGAACAATCCAAGTCTCACAGCAAACGGGACAAAGAGTTCAGTTCTTACTGTTCAGGTTCCGTCTAACCAGGCCGCAGGCGTTTACAACGTGACAATCAAGGCGACCAGCGGCTCGCTACTACACTTGCTTGTTATCCAGGTCCATGTGGGTCAGCATACATCGGCGACCGTTGTTAGCTGCTCGCCCTCCTCGGTGGTCGTGAACCAGGCTTCGACTTGCACCGCGACGGTAAGTGACACCTCGACGATCTCGCCCGTCACCCCCACGGGTACTGTCACATTTGCTGAAACAGGCCCTGCCGGCTCGTTCACCTCTACAACCTGCACTCTAGTGTCAGGTAGCTGCTCTGTTACTTTCACAGCAATGGCAACAGGCACCGCACTGATAACGGGTGCTTATGGTGGTGACTCGACTCACGCCGCGAGCACGAGCGCGGCTTCAAGTGTGACAGTGAATCCGCGTACAACTTCTACTGCCGTGGTCTGCACCACTCCAGTCGTAATCAACCAGGCTTCCTCATGCACCACGACTGTCACAGACACTTCGACCGGAACAATCATCACACCAACAGGCATGGTTACCTTTACAGAAACAGGTCCAGCAGGATCCTTCAGCTCTACGACATGTACCCTAGTCTCTGGAAGTTGCTCTGTTACATTCACAGCAACCGCAACCGGAACGGCACTGATTACAGGTGCTTACGGTGGTGATGCGCCTCACAACGCTAGCACCAGTGCGACAGCAAGCGTCACGGTAAACCTAAGAACGATAACTACAACTGTAAGCTGCTCACCTTCGAGCGTTACAACTGGTCAGAGCACTACATGCACTGCTACTACCGCAGATAGTTCCCCTGGAACTACCTCCACTCCAGCTGGAACTGTAACCTTCAGCCAAGTCGGAGTGACCGGCTCATTTGTTGGAAGTCCATGCACTCTTGTCTCCGGCAGTTGCTCAGTCACCTTCTCGGCATCCACAATCGGTACTGCAAGCATCACCGGTACCTACACTAGCAGTGATACCATTCACAGTGGAAGCACTAGCGCCGCGTTCCCCGTAACCGTGACCTCCCCAGTCAATCACAACACCACGACCAACGTCGTCTGCGCTAGCCCGGTCGTAGTGAACCAGGCCTCTTCGTGCACCGCAACTGTTACGGACACGAATGCCAGTCCAACCACGCCAACAGGCACTGTTAGTTTCACTGAGGCAGGTCCAGCGGGATCATTCACGGGTAGCCCCTGCACTCTGTCTGCCGGAGGAACTGGCGTTGCAACTTGCTCCGTGAGCTTCACCGCAACAGCAACAGGAACTGCACTTATTACAGGCACTTACAACGGTGACTCTACGCACAACGGAAGCATCAGCGCCGCGGCCAGTGTGACCGTCAATCCGCGAACAACTTCTACCGCAGTCGTTTGCACTAGCCCAGTTGTTGTTAACCAGGCCTCCAACTGTACAGCCACAATCGCTGACTCCTCAAGTGGTGGAAGTGTCGTTACTCCGACTGGTAATGTGAGCTTCGTCTCCGATTCTTCTGGAACCTTCTCAACTACAACTTGCACGATCGCAGCCGTTTCCACCGGAGTCGCCGGGTGCAGTGTCTCATACACGCCAGGTGTTACAGGGAACCATCGGATTACAGGGTCCTACGGCGGCGACACAGTTCACTTCGCAAGTAGTGGCGTCTCGACTATCATGGTAGGTAAACGTCAAACTAGTGCGACCATAAATTGCTCTCCAAGTGGTCTCGGTGTCGACCAAGCCTGCACCGCGACAGTTATGGACAACGCACTTGGAACACTTGTCACGCCTATTGGTGAGGTGAGCTTTACGACTAACTCGACAGGAACTTTCAGCTCCAACAGTTGCACTCTCTCTGGTACAGGCACGTCGGGGGTTGCTAGTTGCCAGGTGACCTACACGCCAATAGCGGTTGCGACTCACACCATTACTGGAACCTATTCTGGCGATACGATCCACCTCTCGAGCCAAGGGTCGGCATCGATAGGTTTCGGCAAGGACTCCACGACGACTAGTGTCAACTGTTCGCCCTCTTCTGTTGCGATAAACCAGGCCACCACGTGCACTGTCACCGTTACTGACACGTCCTCTATTGGTCCAACGACACCCACGGGCACTGTCAGTTTCACAAGCAGCGCAGCCGGTTCCTTTACAGGATCTCCCTGCTCACTTGTCGGCCAGACCGGAACGTCCTCAAGCTGCCAGGTCAACTACACGCCGACGAGTGGCGCGGGGACTCACGGTGTCACGGCCACGTACAACGGCGACGCAACCCACAGTGCTAGCACAAGTTCTACAGCGTTCAGTCTCACAGTGACTCTTCGAACTGCCTCAACGACTGTTAGCTGCAGTCCAAACGGTGTTGTCATAAACCAGGCAACTAATTGCACCGCGGTTGTGGCCGACTCCTCCGGTTCAGGCGGAATAACTCCGACAGGAAATGTGTTGCTTACTCCCGGTG
>Ga0209161_10002143_pt1 | contig 16217 bp, 14 predicted proteins | sample GraSoiAngelo_155_FD_186169 | JGI IMG/M metagenome (GOLD analysis project Ga0209161, IMG submission 186169) | Grasslands soil microbial communities from the Angelo Coastal Reserve, California, USA - 14_1009_13_30cm (SPAdes) (version 2) | ecosystem: Environmental > Terrestrial > Soil > Grasslands...
ATCGGAACAACGATGACCTGCACGGGCGCGATCCGGGGCGGCAGCTGCAAGCCGGAGTCGTCTCCGTGCGCCATCACCACCGCGCCTACCATCCGGGTGGACATGCCCCAACTGGTCGAATGGGGGTACTGCTGCTCGTTGCTGCGCCCCGTATACGTGAGGTCGTAAGCGCGGCTGAAGTTCTCCCCGAAGTAATGCGAGGTGCCCATCTGCAGCGCCTTGCCGTCCATCATCATGCCCTCGATCGCGGTCGAGTACTGGGCACCGGCAAACTTCTCGCTCTCCGATTTGCGGCCGGTGAGGACCGGGATCGCGCACCACTCCTCGGCGATCCGGCGGTAGCAGTCGAGCATTTTCGCGACTTCTTGCTCGGCCTCCGGTGCGGTTTCGTGGAACGTGTGTCCCTCTTGCCAGAGGAACTCGCGAGTGCGCAAGAAGAAGCGGGGTTTCAGCTCCCAACGAAAGACGTTGTTCCATTGGTTGGTGAGCACTGGTAGGTCCCGATAGGACTGAACGTAATCGCGCAGGACGGTCGCAATCATCGTCTCCGAGGTCGGCCGCAAGACCAGCGGTTCCTCGAGGTCCTTGCCGCCACCTTTGGTGACGAGTTGAAATTCCGGGGCGAAGCCCGCGACGTGGTCCTTCTCCTTTTGGAGAAAACTGAGCGGAATCAGTGCCGGGAAGTACCAGTTCTCGTGCCCGGTTTGCTTGATGAGACGGTCGAGAGGATCGCGAATGTTTTCCCATAAGGCATAGCCATAGGGGCGAACGATCATGGTGCCGGCAACCGGAGAATTGTCCGCTAGCTGCGCCTTCCGGACGACGTCGTTGTACCAGCCCGGGAAATCCCCAGCCTGCTTTCGAATCTCCTTGACGAAGCCCGTCTCTTTTTCGTCGACAGCCATGGCCTGTGAGTATAAGTTTCAGCATCTCCTCCCCCGCTCGCTACACCGGCGGAGGGGGTTCCGCCTGGCCGGGGCAGGCCGCGCCCACGCCAATTCGCACGGTTTGTTCCGTCTGGCCCGCCTTGACCACGAGCGAGACGCAGGCAGGTTCGGACACGGTGTATCCACCGGCGTATACCAACCAGGCGTCTTGCTCATGGATCGGGTTGACGGTTCGAGTCGGCCGGCAGCCTGGCACGCGCAGGTGATCGGTTGCGGTTCCGGGAGAGCCCCAATTGATGCTGAGCCGGCCGCGCCAATCGTCGGGAACGATGAGATCGAAGGACGCGCCGCGACGGATGAAGAGTCCGTCCTTCGCGAACCGCCGACCGGCCGGATCTCCGGTTCGGTTCGCTTGTAGAGCGCGGGCCGTCGGGAGGGCAACCCGATCGAGCACGATGGCGTCACCCGCCGCGGGCACGGCCTCCGAGCCGATCACGTCCTGGCAGGCCAGCAAGGTTCCTCCATCGGAGGGACTGCTCGAGACTTGCGCTGTGCCGGAAACGCAGGCACTGGCGGCGATCACGAGCAGGCCGGCTGCGGCCATGCGGATCAGTGTCACGTTGTATCTACACCCGTCGAGCCGCGCTAGTTCCAGCGCTGCTCGTACGCTAACTGGCGAGTTTTTGCTCGTCCTCGCGGGCGATGGCGTCCAGCTCACGGAGCAGCGCCGGCACGAGTTCCTTCTCTGGGAAGGTCCCAACGATCTTGCCGTGCTTGAACAGGATGCCCTTGCCCTTACCTCCGGCGATGCCGATGTCCGCGTGCTGCCCTTCACCTGGGCCGTTCACCACGCACCCCATCACCGACACGTTGATCGGCCGCTTGATCTTCTTGAGTGCTTTCTCGACTTCCGCCACCATCGGCAGCATGTCGATTTCGAGCCGGCCGCACATCGGGCAGGCGATCAGGTTTGGCCCGGTCAGCTTTTCGGCGAGCGCGTTCACGATGCCGTAGCCGACCTCGACTTCCTCGACCGAGTCGCCGGCGAGCGAGACCCGGATGGTGTCGCCGATGCCCTCCTCGAGCAAGACCCCGATCCCGACGGCGCTCTTGACCGCGCCGGTGCGCGGCGGACCGGCCTCCGTGACGCCCAGATGCAGCGGGTAGGGGATCTTGTCGGCGATTGCCCGGACGCCTTCATCGAGACCGTGATCAGGTTGTAATCCAGCGACTCCAGGATGTGAATGTGGCCCAGCGCGGCACTGACCATGGCCGCCACCACCTCCTCGGTCGGCGGGCGAACGCCGGCGCCCTCCTTGGGGCGGCCGGGCAGCGACCCGGCGTTGACGCCGATTCGCATCGGCACCTCCCGCTCTTTCGCCTGGCGCGTGATCTCCTTGACCTTTTCCGGGTCCTTGATATTGCCTGGATTGAGTCGCAGGCCATCTACGCCCGCCTGGAGGGCCATCAGCGCCAGCGGCGCGTCATAGTGGATGTCCGCGATGATCGGTAGCGGCGAAGCCTTTTTGATCTCGACCATCGCCTGCGCCGCTTCTCTCGTCGGCACCGCGACCCGAACGATGCGGCAATTGGCATCTTTCAGGCGGGCGATCTCATTGAGGGTCGCCTTCACGTCCCGGGTATCCGCCTTTGTCATCGATTGCACCACGATCTCCGCGGCGCCCCCGATCACCACGTCGCCGACCCGAACGGGAATGGATTTGCGGCGTGCTCTCATGCCCTCATCTCAGCACATCGTTATATGTCACGAGTCCGATCAATCCAAACAACAGAGCGAGACCGACATAGTGCACCACCTGTTCCCGGGCCGGGTCCACTGGTCGGCCCCGGATCAGCTCCAACACGAGAAACGCGGCGCGGCCCCCGTCGAGGGCTGGGAACGGCAGGATGTTGGCCAGGCCCAAGCTGAGGCTCAGAAGGGCGGCCACCTCGAGCACCGGCAGAATTCCCGCCTGCGCCGCGCGGGCGGTCGTCTTGACGATGCCCACCGGTCCCTCGAGACCCCGTGGTCCGAGCAGGCCGCCCAGACTTTTATCGGTGATCAGTAAATAGATGCCGCCCGCGATGCCGGCAATCGAATCACCGGTGTCCCGAACCGCACGGCCGGCCGATTCGACCGGGCCCGGCTTCCACGATCTGATAGCCGGATGAAAACCAAGGATGTAGCCGCCGCTGCTCGGATCCAGCTTCGGCGTCACGGTCAACGTCAGCGGCTGACCGCCGCGCTCGACGACGACGGTGACGGGTGCGTTCTTGGCAGCATCCAACGCGGATCGAAGGTCCTCGAATCGGCTGATCGGATGACCATTTACCGACTGGATCACGTCGCCGTCGCGCAGGCCGGCCGTGCTTGCCGGGGTGCCGGCATCGACCGAGCTGACCTGGATCGGCGTTTTGACCTCGGCCGCACCGACCGTGGTGTAGATGCTGAAGAAAATCAGGACGGGAAGGGCGAGGTTGAAGGCGGACCCGGCAACGATCACAATGAACCGCTGCCAGAGTGGATGGGCGTTGAAGCTGCGTGGCCCGGCGTCCATGCTGCCGTCCATGCCGGCCAGCTTGACGAAGCCACCCAGTGGGATCGCCCGGATGGCGTACAGCGTCTCGCCGCGTTGCCAGCCCACCAACTGGGGGCCGAACCCGACGCTGAACTGCTCGACCTTGATGCCGGACAGTTTGGCCGTTAGGAAGTGACCGGATTCGTGCACGATGACCAGCCCGCTGAAGATCAGGATGACGAGGGGGACGAGGATGACGGGACTCACGCCGGCAGCTCGCTCCGCACTCTGCTCGTCCCACTTGAGGCGGTGCGCACCTGAGCCCGCGCCCAGCGGTCGGCTGCGATCACGGTGTCGAGGGTGAGCTCCTCATCGGGTTCTGCGCTTTCGACAGCCTGCCGCACCGACGGCACGATCTCCACCAATCGCCGCTGTCCCTTGAGGAACAGCGCTACGGCCTCTTCGTTCGCGGCGTTCAGCACGGCCGGGGCGGTTCCGCCGCGCTCGCCGGCCTCGCGAGCCAGGGCGACGGCCGGGTAGCGGATCGCGTCCAGCGCCTCGAAGGAGAGCTGACCCAGCGCCGCCAGGTCGGGCGCCGTCGTGACCCCGTCCAGCCGCTCCGGAAATCCCAGTGCGATCGCGATCGGGAGATGCATATCCGGAATGCCCAGCTGGGCTTTGACGCTGCCATCAACGAACTCGACCATCGAATGCACAACACTTTGCGGGTGAACGATGACGTCGATGGCGGAATAGGGGACGTCGAAGAGGAAGTGCGCCTCGATCACCTCGAGGCCTTTGTTCATCATCGTTGCCGAATCGATGGTGATCTTCGGTCCCATCTTCCAACGCGGATGGGCGAGTGCCTCGGCGATCGTCACGCTCTCGAGTGTTTCGAGAGGACGACGCAAGAAGGGACCGCCGGACCCGGTCAGAATCAAACGGCGGACGGCTGCCTCCTTTTCGCCCCACAGGCATTGCCAGATCGCGCTGTGCTCACTGTCGATCGGAAAGATCTGGGATCCGTGGCGCCGCATCCGTTGACGAACCAGCTCCCCAGCCATGACCAGGACTTCCTTGGTGGCCAGGGCGATGTCCTTGCCCGCGTCGAGGGCTGACAGGGTGGGCGCCAGCGCGGCGGCACCAGCGGCGGCCACCACGACCAGGTCGACGTCCGGGTCGCTGACCGCCTCGGCGATAGCCCGCGCCGCGCGGCCGGCGTCGCTCCCGCCCGGATTGGCCAGCAGTGCGTGGGCTTCCGGATGGCGGCGGGCCACCGCGTCCAGCGCCGCCGCGTCCGTACCGGCGATCACTGCATGCAGCGCGAAGCGATCCGGATGTCGCTCGACCAGGTCACAGACCTGGCGGCCGATGGAGCCGGTCGCACCGAGCAGCGCCAGGCGCCGGGGCGAGGGACGGGGAGATCTCATCTCTTTGGGCTGAAACGCGGGGCGAACGTGAGTCATTGCGCCCGGCCGCTCATGCCAGGTGCAGCGACGTCACGTAATAGTACACGACCACTCCCACGAGCAACAGCGAATCGATCCGGTCGAGAATCCCACCGTGACCGGGGATCAGGTGACTCGCATCCTTGACGCCCGCGGTTCGCTTGATCTGTGACTCGACGAGGTCACCAACCTGCGCAAAGATCCCAATCAGCAGCCCGATGATGAGGTTGTGGGGAAAGCTGATGTTGACAAGGAGCCCAACGATGGCGAAGAACACGGTGCTCGCCAGCAACTCGGCGACGGCCCCCTCGACGGTCTTCTTGGGACTGATGCGCGCAAAGAAGTGATGGCGTCCGAATCGCAGGCCGGCCACCATGGCCGCGGTGTCGCCGACCCAGATGGCGCCGAAGATGGCGATCACGTACCCGAAACCGAGATGGTTCGGATCAGGTTGGTGCAGGAAGTAGAGCGACAGATAGAAGCTCAACGTGAAGGCCAGATAGAGACTGCCTCCAACCGCCAGCGCCCAGCGTGTCAGGCTACCCCGCCAGTCACGGACCAGCACGAGCGTGGTGAGACCGAGAACGGTGGCGGCGGCCAGTAGCACGGCCAGGCTTGCCCCGGCGGGCAGACGGTCACGGAGCAGAAGGGCATAGCTCAGCGGGAACAGCAGCCAGAGCGGGGCGGGCGTCCCCATGGCGCGCGTCAGCTGCCAGTACTCGATCAGCGCGGCGCCCAGCACGACGGCCATGGCTGCGTACACCCAGACGGAGCCCGCGATCAGCGCCGCCAGCACCACCGCGATCAGGACGGCGGCCGTGCCGATGCGCACCGCCATGTTGGAGCGGCGCGCCGCGCTCAGCCCGGGGTCGTCCGATGGCGCGTCAGCGACCTCGATTGGGAACCTCCTCCGGGCGCGCGCCAAAGCGTCGCTGCCGCCGCTGGTAGGAGGCGATCGCCTCGTCGAAGTCGGCATCTGTGAAATCGGGCCAGAGCGTTTGAGTGCTGTAGAACTCGGAGTAGGCGGCCTGCCAGAGCAGGAAGTTACTGAGCCGCATTTCGCCGGCGGTGCGTATCACGAGGTCGGGATCCGGTAAGCCTCGGGTGTACAGACGGTCGGCGAGGCTCGATTCCTCGAGCTGGGTCAGGTCTGCACCGGCGCGCGCCAGCTCGCGAACTGCATCGACGATCTCGCCGCGGCCGCCGTAGTTGATGGCGATGTTGAGCACGGCCCTGGCGCCGATGCGGGTATGTTCGCTGGCCTGACGCATTTGTTCCTGCAGGGCCGGCGACAGCTCCTGAATGCGGCCGGAGAACCGCAGCTCGATTCCACGCCGTCCCAACTCCTCCACTTCTCGGCGAATGGTCTCGGAAAAGAGGCCCATCAAGGCGTCCACCTCATCGCGTGGGCGTAACCAGTTTTCCGTGGAGAAGGCATAGAGCGTCAGCACGCGGATGCCCCGCCGGTCGGCGGCCTCCGCCACGCGGCGGATCGCTTCGATCCCCGCCTTGTGCCCCATTACGCGCGGGAGCAGGCGCTCGCGGGCCCAGCGGCTGTTGCCATCCATGATGATTGCGACGTGTTCGGGAGAGGGCACCTGGCTCACTGGTAGTTCTTGAGTGTTAGACCTCCATGATCTCGGCTTCTTTGCGAGCCGCGACCTGATCGACCAGTCCGATGTAGCGATCGGCAAGCTTCTGCAGCTGCTCGCCACCTCGGCGGGCCTCGTCGGCTGAGATCTTTTTCTCCTTCTCGAGGGTCTTGATCCGATCCATCTGCTCCCGCCGGATATTGCGCACCGCCACATGGGCGCCTTCCGCGTATCGCTTGACCAGCCGGGCATACTCCCGCCGCCGCTCCTCGTTGAGCGGAGGAATCGGCACCCGGATCAGCTGGCCGTCGTTGCCGGGGTTCAGCCCCAGCTCGGATTTCTGGATCGCCTTCTCCACCGCACTCATGATGGTGCGGTCCCAGGGCTGAATGACGATCATGCGCGCTTCCGGGACCGTAATCGTGGCAAGCTGATTCAGCGGCGTCGGGTTGCCGTAATACTCGACCTGGATCTTGTCCACCAGCGCCGGGCTGGCGCGCCCGGTGCGGATCGTCAGGATCTCCTTGGCCAGCGCGTCGAGGCTCTTTTGCATCTTGGTCTCGGCGTCTTTGAGATTGGCCTCGATCATGCTGGTGATCCAACATACGTCCCGATCTGTTTCCCCGCCACCACACCTTCCAGGTTCCCTGCGTGAGAAAGGTCGAAGACGATGATCGGGATCTTGTTCTCGCGGCAGAGTGTCACCGCGGTATGGTCCATGACGCGCAGGTCTTTGTTGATCAGGTCGAGGTAGTCGAGGCGACCGAAGCGCTTGGCCTTCGGGTTTTCCTTTGGATCGGCGTCATAGACGCCGTCCACCTTGGTCGCCTTTAGCACCACCTCGGCCTCGATCTCGACGGCGCGCAGGGCAGCCGTGGTGTCCGTGCTGAAGTAGGGATTGCCGCTGCCCGCGGCGAGGATCACCACCCGGCCCTTCTCCAGGTGACGGACGGCGCGGCGGCGAATATACGGTTCGGCAATCTGGTGCATGCTGATGGCGGTCTGCACCCGGGTCGGCTGGCCCATGTTTTCCAGCGCATCCTGGAGGGCGAGGGCATTGATGACGGTGCCGAGCATGCCCATGTAATCGGCGGTGACCCGATCCATGCCTTGCTTACTCGCGGCATCGCCACGGATGATGTTGCCGCCGCCGACCACGATGGCGAACTGGGTATCGTACGCATTCTTCACCCGCACGATGTCGCCGGCGATGTCGTGGACCACGTCCGGGTCGATGCCGAAGGCTGCCTTACCGGCGAGGCCTTCGCCGCCCAATTTGAGCAGCACCCGTTTGTAGCGCGGCAACGCCGACGGCTTGATCACAGCATGAACTGGTTCGACTAGCTGGCCTCTCCGACCTTGAAACGGGCGAAGCGGGCAATGGTTATGTTCTCGTTGAGCTTGGCGATGGCCTCTTTGACCATCTGATCCACGGTCCGCTTGTCGTCCTTCGCCCAGGCTTGGTCCAGCAGGACCTCGCGCTTGTAGAAGTCGTTGAGCTTGCCCTGGATGATCTTCTCGACCACCTGCGGCGGCTTCTTCTGGTCACTCGCCTGCGCCGCGAAAATGGCCCGCTCCCGGTCCAGTACGTCCTTCGGAACGTCCTCGCGCCGAAGATAGCGCGGCTCCGCGGCCGCGATGTGGACCGCGATCTCATGCGCCAGATGACGGAACTCGTCATTCCGGGCCACGAAGTCACTCTCGCTGTTCAGCTCGACGAGCACGCCCAGCTGGTGGTTGTGATGGACGTAGGTCGCGATGATGCCTTCCTTCGCGGTGCGGGCGGCCTTCGCTCCGGCCTTGGCGATGCCCTTCTGGCGAAGCCAGTCCTTGGCCTTCTCGATGTCCCCGGCAGTCGCTTCGAGGGCACGCTTGGAGTCCATCATCCCGGCGCCGGTGGCGTCGCGGAGTGCCTTGACTTGATCAGCAGAGATAGCCATGGTTACTTCTCGTCGTCCAGGGCCTCGTCCTCATAGAACTCGGCCTCGTCGATGGTCGGCATGCCGGCGAATCCTTTTTCTTCCTCTTCCTCTTCGGCTTCGCCAATCGCGAATTCGGTCACCGGGGCTTCGGGCGCGGCCACAAGCTCCTCCGGACTGATCAGTTGGCGCGCTTCGAGGGCCGCGTCGGCGATCTTCGAGGTGATCAGCTTGACGGCACGGATCGCGTCGTCGTTCCCGGGGATCACGTGATCGATCTCGTCGGGATCACAGTTGGAATCGGTGATGGCGACGATCGGGATCGCGAGCTTGCGGGCTTCGGTGACGGCGATGTGCTCCTTGCGCGGGTCGACCACATAGACCGCGCCCGGCAAGCGCTTCATCTCGGCCATACCGCCGAAGAAACGCTCCAGTCGCTGGTACTCCTCTTCCAACTGGGTGATCGCTTTCTTGCTGCCGGTGAATCCGCCGTCATTGCGGATCGCGCGCAGGCTGTTCAGCCGATCGATCTGGCGCCGCATGACGGTGAAGTTCGTGAGCATCCCGCCCATCCAGCGGTGGTTGACAAAGGGCATCCCCGAACGGCGCGCCTCCAACTCGATGGATTCTTGCGCCTGCTTCTTGGTGCCGATGAAGAGCACCATCCGACCGTTGCCCACCACGTCCTTCACCCAGGTGGAGGCGTCGTCGAGCAGTTTGACCGTCTGCTGCAGATCGATGATGTGGATCCCGTTGCGAGCGGTGAAGATGTACCGCTTCATCTTGGGGTTCCAGCGGCTGGTCTGGTGCCCGAAGTGGACCCCGGCCTCGAGGAGTTGCTTGAGCGTAACGAGTGGCATGGGAACGAACCTCCTGTTTCTACTTCCGCCTCCGTCATCCGACGCGCGGACCTCTTGCGAGGCAACCCGGCGCCGTCAGAAGGCGTGCTTAATGCTCGGGAAAGTATAGCCGCTCAGTCGGAATCTGAAACGTGCTTACGCGGCCGGGACGGTGGGCTTCCGGGAGCTTGGGCGACGACCGCGGCCGGCCGACGTCCGGGCGGCGCGCTCCGGCTTGCAGGTGGGATAGTCGCTGCAGCTCTTGAATTCTCCGTAGCGGCCGGTACGCATCACCTGCGGCTTGCCGCAGCGCGGGCAGGGATCATCGAGGAGCAGTTCACTGGCTGCCGGTGGGGTGACCGTCCGCTTCCCGCCCTCGATGTAGCGGCAATCCGGGTAACCGGAGCAACCGATGAAGCTGCCAAACCGGCCCTTCCGGTTGAGTAGCGGTTTGCCGCACGTCGGACAGACTCGATCCGGGACGATGTCGGCCGGATCGATCTCGCGCTTGACGTAGCGGCATTTTGGATAGCCGGAGCAGGCGACGAAGGGACCGCGTTTCCCGGTCCGCTTCACCAGCGGCTTGCCGCAGCGCGGACACGGTTCGCCGGTCGGCTCCGGCGGCGGCGCCTTTTCCTGGCCCTCTCGGCCCTTGATGTAATCGCATTCCGGATACAGCGAGCAGCCGATGAACTCGCCCAGCCGGCTCATGCGATAGACAAGCCGCCCGTTTCGACCCTCCTCCTTGCACTTCGGGCAGTCCTCGCCTGTTTCGCGCATCGGGACTTTGACCCGGGCGGTCGCTTCCGCTTTGGTCAAGGTCCTGGAAAACGGCTTGAAAAACTCGCGGACGATCGGCACCCATTTGCGCCGGCCCTCTTCGACATCGTCAAGCTCCTCCTCCATCCCGGCGGTGAACTTGACGTCGACGATGTCGGGGAAATGCTCGATCAGCCAGCCGTTCACGGTCTTTCCCAGCTCGGTGGGAAACAGGCGGCGCTCTTCCTGCCGGACGTAGTGACGGGTCTGGATCACCTCGACCGTCGGCGCAAATGTGCTCGGCCTGCCGACCCCGAACTCCTCGAGCGCCTTGATCAACGAGGCTTCGGTGTAGCGCGGCGGCGGTTGGGTGAAGTGCTGCTCCGGCTTCAGCTCCTGCAAGTTCAGTAGCTCGTCGATCGCGAGCGCGGGCAGTTCCTTGTCCTCATCGTTGTCCGAGTCCCGCTCCCAGACACGCGTGAAGCCGTCGAAGACGAGCACCGAACCGTTCGCCCGGAAAACGTAATCGGCGGCGCCGATATCGACTCGGGTCTGCGCGAAGCGTGCGGCGGACATCTGGCTGGCGGTAAATCGCTGCCAGATCAGGCGATAGAGCTTGAGCTGATCCGGCGTCAGGAAGGACCGCATCGAGTCCGGCGTCCGCTCCACATCGGTCGGCCGGATCGCCTCGTGCGCATCCTGCACCGGGCCCTTCGCCTTGAATTCCACCTTGTCGCGGCGGGCGTAAGTGGGCCCGAACTGCTCGGTGATGAAGTGCCGCGTTGCGGTGGCGGCCTCATCGGAGATGCGGAATGAGTCGGTGCGCATGTAGGTGATCAGGCCGACCGGTCCCTGTGTCCCGAGCTCCACCCCTTCGTAGAGTTGCTGGGCGAGGCTCATCGTCCGGTTCGGCTTCAGCCGCAAGCGGTTGGAGGCGTCCTGCTGCAGCGTGCTGGTCTTGTACGGCGGCGGCGCGTTGCGGGTGCTGTCCTTCGTCTCGATGGAGAGCACCTTGTAGCTGGCGCCCTCGAGCTGCCCGATGATCTCGCGCACCTGGCCCTCTTTCGTCAGCTCCAGCTTGTCGTCACTGCCCTGCTTGCTCAGCAGCCGGGCGCCGAAGATCCGTTGCGGAAGGTCGACCTTCGAGAGCATCGCATCGAGCGTCCAGGATTCGACCGGGACGAACTTGTCGATCTCCTCTTCTCGCTCGCAGACCAACCGGACGGCGACCGACTGCACCCGGCCGGCACTCAGTCCTTTGCGGATCTTCTTCCAGAGCAATGGACTCAGCTTGTAGCCGACCAGTCGATCGATCACCCGGCGTGCTTGTTGGGCGTCGACCAGGTCTTGATTCATCGGCCGCAGCGCGTTGAGTGCCTTCTCGACCGCGCTGGGCGTGATCTCGTGTAATTCGATACGCTGCGGATCCTTCAATTGCAAGACGTGCGCGAGATGCCAGGCGATCGCTTCGCCTTCGCGGTCCGGATCCGATGCCAGCAGGATGTTCGACGCACCTTTGGCGGCGGCCTTCAACTCCTTGATCGTCGATTCCTTTCCCGGAATGGTGACGTACTCGGGCTTGAACGAATGCTCGATGTCGATGCCGAGCGTGCTCTTCGGCAGGTCGCGGACGTGGCCCATCGAGGCACGGATGTCGTACTTGCCGCCCAGAAAACGGCCAAGCGTCTTTGCCTTCGCAGGCGATTCAACGATGATCAGTGGATTTGCCATTTCAGTCTTGAGCGCGGCGCGTGACCGCACCGCAGTCGCCGATTATATAGCCGCCAATTTCCAGCAACGTCAAGCGCCGATTCACTTCTTTGATGTCCAGGTTCATCATGACCGCCAGGTCATCATGATGGCGCGGTTCTACCCAATCAAGCAATTCCCAAACGGCAGACAGCTCCGGATCTTGCGGTGCCGAATCCGCGCGCGCACGCGCACGCGTACGCGCGTGTGTATGCGCACGCGTGCGCGCGTATGCGCGCGCGAGCTCCGGAAATTCATCGAGCACGTCCTCGACGGTTTGCACCAGTTTGGCCCCGTCCTTGATCAGCTGATGGCCGCCGATCGCCAATGGGTTCTCGATGCTGCCGGGGACGCAGAACACCTCGCGACCCTGCTCGGCGGCCATCCGCGCAGTGATCAGCGCCCCGCTCCGTTCGGCTGCCTCGACCACGACCACGCCGAGGCTGAGGCCGCTGATGATCCGGTTGCGGACGGGAAAGCGACCGGGCAGCGGCAACGTCCCGTCTTCGGCCTCGGTCACCAGCGCGCCGGTCTGCGCGATTGCCTGCGCCAGCTCGGCGTGTTCAGGTGGGTAGATGCGATCCAGTCCGGTGGCCATGACGGCAACGGTCGGCGTCGGGCCCTCTAGCGCGCCACGGTGTGCCGCGGCATCGATGCCACGCGCCAGTCCACTGACCACCACGACGCCCGCGTTCGAGAGCTCCCGCGCCAACCGGTGCGCCGCGCGACCGCCGTAGGGTGTGGCTCGCCGCGAGCCGACGATCGCGATCATCGGGTCGGTCGGTAGCCGCCCGCTGAGGTAGAGCCGCGGCGGCGGATCGTGGATCTGCTTGAGCAGCGCCGGATAGGTTGGATCCGTCAGCCAGACGGTCGTCACGCTCCCTCCCCCGCTTGCGGGGGCGGGTCCGGGCCCGTCGGCCCACGCGAGCCGCGCTTTAGTGCGATGCGAGCGTTTGAGGCGTCACGGTGGGGGCCGCTCATCCACTCTCGCGGTACTGCAGGGCCTCGGCGATGTGCGCCGGCTCCATGTCTGGTCTCTCGTCCAGGTCGGCGATCGTGCGGGCGACCCGCAACACCCGGTGGACCGCGCGACCGCTCAATTGCAGGCGATCCGCGGCGGTCTCGAGCAAGACGCGGCTGGTGGCGTCGAGCACGGCGTCTCGCCGCAGCTGCGTCCCGGTCAGCGCCCCGTTCAGCGGACCCTGCGGGCGCCGGCCGCGCTGGCGTTCGCGGGCCTGGATGACGCGCTCCCGCACGGTGGCGCTGTTTTCGGCGACGACCTCGGCCCGCAGCAACTCGCCGGCGGCCTGCCGCGGCACCGTGACCTGCAGGTCGATCCGATCGCGAATCGGCCCGGAAAGGCGCGCCCGATATCGCTGCCGCTCGAGCGGCGTGCACTCGCAGAATCGTTTTGGGTCGCCGGCAAAACCGCAGGGGCAGGGGTTGGCCGCTGCGACCAGGATGAACCGACCCGGCATCACGGCATGGCCGCGGATCCGCGCGACGGCCAGCTTTCCTTCTTCGAGCGGTTGACGGAGCGATTCGAGCGCATCGCGGCGGAATTCGGTGATCTCATCCATGAACAGGACACCCCGATGGGCTCTCGTCACCTCACCGGGCCTCGGCGCCGCGCCGCCACCGCCGACCAGCGCCGCCGGCGAGATGGTGTGATGCGGGGCGCGGAACGGTGGGACGTCGAGTAGGCCGGCCCCCGGCGGCAGCATCCCGACGCAGGAGGCGATCGACGTGACCTCGACGGCTTCCTGGTGCGTCAGGGCCGGCAGGATCCCCGGCAACGCTCGGGCCAGCAGCGTCTTGCCCGCACCGGGCGGACCTACCAATAAAAGATGATGCGCTCCGGCGGCGGCCACCTCGAGCGCGCGTTTCGCGTGTGGTTGACCGCGAACGTCGGCCAGGTCGACCTGCAACGGAGCGCCTGGGGCGACATCGGGGCGAGGACTCGGCGCCTCCTTCAGGGCCGCCCCGGCTTCCCAGTGCGCCTTGAGGTCGCGCAGATGATCGACTCCGAGCACCGGCGCAGTGGTGGCGATCCTGGCTTCCGCCACGTTCGCGGTTGGCACGTAGAAACGGCGCACCCCCAGCCTGTCGAGGTGCGCAGTGATGGCAAGCGTCCCGCGGATGGGGCGCACGGCGCCATCGAGGGCCAGCTCTCCGAGCCAGGCCGCATCACTCGGGAGCGGGCGGTCGCCGGCGGCATTGACTACGGCCGCCGCGATTGCCAGGTCAAAGCCGGTGCCCTCCTTCGGCAGCTGCGCCGGTGCGAGGTTGACGGTCACCCGCCGGCCGGGGAACTCGAAGCCGCTGTTGTTGATCGCGATTTTGACCCGTTCGCGCGCTTCCTGGAGGGCGCGGTCACCCAGGCCGACGATGTGAAATCCCGGCAGACCATCGGCGATATCGGCCTCCACCTCGACCCGGACCCCGTCGAGGCCAAACACAGTCCCAGACAGGGCCCTGGCCAGCACTCCGGCCGGATATTACACGATTTTGTGTATCGGTGTGTGCCAGCAACATCGAGTCGACGTGTGGGCGCAGCCACGTCTTCCGCCGATGATGTACACGCACAGACGCCATGGACTGGAAGCAGAAGGCGGCACGCAGTCTCGGCTGGCTCACCACCCTGCCCTACCGGGCTCAGCCTCGGGTGACGATCGGCCCTCGACTCCTGGGCAACGGGCGGCTCCGGATCTCCGGCCCCGGCCAGGTGGTGCTCGAGTCGGACATCAACGCCTGGTCCCACGCGGAGGTCAACCGGCTGGTCACCACTCGACCGGAGGCCCTGATCCTCATCGGACACAATGTCCGGCTGAACGGCTGCACCATCATCGCTGCCGACCGGGTGGAGGTGGGCGCCGACTGCGTCCTCGGGTCATGCGAAATCCGCGATCATCTCCCCTACTCGGAATCCCCAGAGGAGCGGCGGCGGCCCGCTCCGCCGAAGCCGGTGGTGATCGAGCAGAACGTCTGGATCGGTGGCCAGGTCTCGGTCCTCCCAGGCGTGCGGATCGGTCGCGATTCTGTCGTGGGGATCCACACGGTGGTCTTCGACGATGTGCCGCCGGGAGTGATCGCCGGCGGGAATCCGGCCCGGGTACTTCGTGCGCTTGATTCCGGGGTCAGCGGGGATAATCGAGGTCAGTGAAAGCGAATCCGCCCCCGACAATGTGCGACCAGTGCAAGCACATGCCGCGCTGGGAACGGATCCATGGTCCGGACCAGTCGGTGCGGCTCGAGGACGGGCGCCAGGTCGTCCGACGCGGACAGGTCTGGGTATGCACCCACTGCGGCCACCAGGTGCCCGTTTCCTTCGAGGCATGGACCTGACGGCCGCCGCCACCACCCGTCTCGACCGGCTCCGGCAGGTGCTTCACGAGCGCGTCCGGCGCGACATCGATGCCTCCCCGCCGCTGCTGCGCGCCGGCGTCCTGATTCCGCTCGTGTGGCGCGGCCACGGCCTCGAGATGCTCCTTACCCGACGGACGGACACGGTCCTAACCCATAAGGGGCAGATCTCCTTTCCGGGCGGGCAACGCGAAGATGCCGACGCCGAGACGATTGAAACCGCGCTTCGTGAGAGTTACGAGGAAATCGGCCTCGAGCCATCGCGGGTCACAGTGCTGGGCGAATTGGACGACGTCTTTACCGCGGTCAGCAGCTTCGTGATCACGCCGGTCGTCGGCCTGGTTGAAGGCGAGATCGATGATTTACGGCTGGCACCGGATGAGGTACGCAGCCTGTTGATCGTCCCCGTCGATCAGCTGCTCGACCCGCAGGTACATACGAGCGAGACCCGCAGCGTCGGCGAGCAGCAGTATCGGATCCACTACTACACAATCGGCGACGACGTCATCTGGGGCGCCACCGGCCGGATCGTCTACCAGTTCCTCAAGGCCTGGGAAGAAGCCGCCTGAAGGCACTCGGCGCGTTTCTGGACGAGACCCTTCAATCGCAACCTGATGTGGTCGAGAGACTGTTGCGAGACCCGCTGCCTGCGGCCGTCCTATCGCGGCTGTCCGGACTTTCCCGCATCTTTCTGGTCGGCACCGGGACGAGTTACCATGGCGCACTGGTCGGCCAGTATTTGATGCGGAGCGCGGGCTTCGACGCGTGGGCGATCCCGGCCTTCGAGTTCGTCAACTATCCACCGCGCATCAAAGCCGACGATGGGCTGCTGCTCCTGAGCCATCGAGGAACCAAGCGCTTCAGCCAGGCGGCACTCGAAGCCTTTGACCACCGTGATCACTGGTTAGCCATCACGGGCGATGGTTCGCCGCTGCACGGTCCGGGCGTCATCACTACCGTGGCGCAGGAGCGGTCGCCCGTCCACACGGCCAGCCACACCGGGGCGATGGTTCGGCTGGCCCAGTTGGCCGTCGCCCTCGGTTCGCCTCCATGGAAGTATGGGCTTGCCCGGTTGCCCAACGCCATCAGGGAAGCACTTGCGCTTCGCCCGCAAGTCACGCAGGCTATCGACCGCCTACGCC
>Ga0209161_10002144_pt1 | contig 16214 bp, 15 predicted proteins | sample GraSoiAngelo_155_FD_186169 | JGI IMG/M metagenome (GOLD analysis project Ga0209161, IMG submission 186169) | Grasslands soil microbial communities from the Angelo Coastal Reserve, California, USA - 14_1009_13_30cm (SPAdes) (version 2) | ecosystem: Environmental > Terrestrial > Soil > Grasslands...
ACGCTCGAATCGGTCTACCTCAAGGCGATGGAGGCGCCGCTGGCAGATGAACCTCCCCACCCGGGCCCACGGCCGGACCTGCCCGGCAAGCGGGGAGATGAAGCCATCCCGTCGGGGATTCGCGCGCAGCGCATGTTTGGGTCCCTGTGGGAGCAGGGCGACATGCTGCGCCGCTCCCTTCCTTTCTATGTCAGCTCCTGGTGGCGTCGGGGCGACCTCAGCTGGGTGATGTATCTCAACGCGTTCGTGCTTCTGCTCGTCGCGGGCACATCTTTCTTCGGCCAGCTGCCCGGCCCCGCCGGGCAGGTTGCGCAGCGCCTCGCGGGCGGGAACGCGCTGCAGGCGGGGCTCCTCCTGCCGCTTTTCTTCATGTCATTTGCGCTGCTCGAATCGATCAAAAGCTCGATCGGGATCTGGTGGGAAAAGGCGCAGGGCTCGCTGGAAGTCCTTCTCTACACCCCCGTCGACGACCCCTCGCTGATCTGGCTCGAGGTGCTCCCGGGCGCAGTCGTGAGCACCGTCTGGGTGACGCTGTGGATGGGGTCAGGCATGGCCTTGCTGAGCCTGTTCGGACAGACGGCGCCGTGGGATCTCTTGCCCGTGTTCGCCTTCGTCGCCGCCGTCACCTCGTACTGGGCCGCGATGGGCCGGATGCTGGGCTTCATGCTCTTCCCACGCGAGGGCGCGGCGGGCGGAGCTTGGTCGTTCTTGCTGTCGCCCGTGTCGGCCGCCGTGGCCGATCTTCCGCTCGCGCTCTTCGTCTTCCGGTCGCCGCTTGCGCCCGCATCGCTACTGCTCCCGCTCGCCGCCTGCTTCGCATTGACCGTTCTGTGCGGCTCGGCTTTCGACCGCGAGCGATTGATGGAGACGGGCCTGGGGCGCACGCGCCGCCGCCGCAGCTGGCTGCCTGTCGCCGTGATCCGCCGCAACGCGGTCGCTGTCGCGGCCGGCGTGCTGATCGCGGGGGCATCTGCCGGCCTCGCCGGGACGGTAAGCGCCGGCGCCCACTGGCACTCGTGGTCGGACGTGCGCGCCGCGGCGACCGGATCGCCAATCGATCCAACGCCGGTCGCATCGATCACCGCGCAGACCACCAGCGTCCATCCGACCAGCACTACGGTCGCGGCCGCCGGGCTGGCCGGCATCGTGGCCACGCTCGCGCTGATGCTGGGGCTCGTGGTCTTGAGCTTCGCCGCCTTCTTCCTGTTGGGGATTCCGGCCCTGGTCGTCCTCGCCGGCGTAGGCGGGCTGTGGGGACTACAGCTCGGCTTCGGCCCGTCGGCGCCGCTCCAGGCGTGGTTCGCGGTTGCGGGCGCGGGCGTCGTGCTGGCCCTGGCCCTGAACACGGGTGCCGCGCTTCCGATCTACTGGTCCCTGATCTTCGGCTCGGGGCGGCGTCTGGACCGGCTGCGCGAGGCGTGGTCCAACTACTGGGCGATTTATCGAAGCCTCGTCATCCCGGCGTGCGCACTGTTCGGGCTGCTGGTGTTTCGCCTGCTGGCCACCGGCTGAAACTTAAAGCAGGTGCCAACGTTGTTGCGCGTATGAAAGCACTCGGAATCGCGATGCTTCTCCTGGGCCTCGTGGCCTGCGGCGAGGCACAGGGTGGCCCAGCGGCGTCGGCTGCGCCGAGCAGCGCGCCCGCGATCCTCCTGTTCGCCACGCTGCAAACCAATGGAGCCTCCAACACCACTGCAATCACCGGGCTCGACGGCCACGTCAGGGCCAGCGCGACTTTCGCCGCGATGCCGGTGCCGAGCGCCGGCTGCATGGGCGCGATCCTTCCTCCCTTGGCTCACGTCGCCGCCGGCAAGGTCTTCTACGCCGACGCCAAGGGAGTCGTGCGGAGCCTTGCGACCGACGGAACCGTGACCACAGTCGCAACTTTTCCGATGACTTCGAGCCAGCAGATGTTGTCATTCGCCGTCAGCCCGGATGGCACCAAGCTGCTGGGCACGGTCTTCACCGTCCCGACGAACGCCTTCACGTGCGACGGATCATCCCAGGGCGCCACGTTCACTTTTGACGCGTATTCGGCAAACAGCGGCGGACCGAGCCGGCTCGTCTATCACGAGACCTGGATCAAGCCTCAAAACGTCCTGGCCCTGACCGGGTGGGATGCCCTGGGTCCAATCGGCACCTACCCGACCGTCTGGGCGTCTCAAGGCGGAGGGCCCGGATCCACCCTCGGCGTGCTCGTCAGGATCGATGCCACGAGCGTCAAGGCTCTCGCGCCATTCTCCAACCCAAGCTCATGCCTGACGTGGGGTTCGGTGGACAGCGGAGCTTTTGTCTGCACCGGGGAGTCGGTGATGACCGGCGGCGGCACGGCTCAGCAAAAAGTCGCCGAGCCGGTAAGCGTCCGCCGAGCCGATGGAACCCAGCTGTGGGCATTTACGGTCACGGGCACTAACGCACCGTCGTCGCCCGTCTTGGCGCCCGACTCCCAGCACGTGATCATGTGTTGCTCCGACGATGGCTCGGGCGGCGTCGTCAAGCTCCTGATCGGTCGAGACGGCAGCCAGGTCAGCCTGGCGCGGGGCCTCTATGGCTCCGCATGGCTGGACTCGACCACGGTGGCCGGCGACTTCAACACCGATCCCCTGAAGCAGCCGCCCTTTACGCTCGCATATGTCACCACCGGTGCCCCCGCTTCGGCCATCTCGATGGGTTTCTCGGGCGCGATCATAGGGACTGTCAGTTCCTAGTGCGCCTTCGCGCCTGAGGCGCCGACCAGCACCACCCCGCCGACGATCAGGACCATTCCGGCCATCGCCAGGGGAGGCACCGGGTCGCCGAAGATCAGCTTGCCCAGCACTGCGACGAGCGCGATGCCTACGGCCGACCAGATCGCGTAGACGATTCCAACCGGCAGCGACTTGAGCACGATGGCGAGCAGGACGAAGCTGGCGACGTAGCCCGCGACCGTGATCACCGAGGGCAGCAGCTTGGTGAAACCGTCAGATCCGCGAAGGGCCAACGTGCCCGCGACCTCGGTGGCGATCGCCGCTACCAGCAGCACCCAGGGCGTCACCGCGCGCCTAGAGGTCGAGGGCTTGCGCGACCAGCTCGCGATGGTATGTGGCGTCGCCCAGCGTCACCTCTGATGATTTCGCGCGCTTGAAGTACAGGTGCATGTCGTGCTCCCAGGTGAAGCCGATGCCGCCGTGCACCTGGATGCCGTCCCCCGCGACCTTCCGGTACGCGTCGGAGACGTAGGCCTTGGCCATCGAAGAGGCGAGCGCGCGATCGGGCGCGTCCGCGTCGACCGCCCACGCCGCGTAATAGGTTGCCGATCTCCCGCTCTCGGACAGCACGAGCATGTCGGCGAGCTTGTGCGACACCGCCTGGTAAATGCCGATGGGCTTGCCGAACTGCTGCCGTGTCTTGGCGTACTCGGTGGAGGTCTCGAGCACCTTCTGCACGCCGCCCACCATCTCCGCGCAAATGGCGGCGGTGGCCCACTCCAGCGCTCGCCGCAGGCGCGGCCATGCTTTGTCCGGCGCCCCCATCACCGCGTCGGCGTCCAGCTCCACGCCTTCAAACCGGACCTCGCACCACCGCCGCGTCATGTCGAGGGTTTCGAGCGGCTTGACGGTCACGCCCTTCGGCCTGCCTTTGACCAGGAAAAGCGTGATGCCCTCTTCACCCTCGCCTCGGCTGCGTGCGGCCACGACGGTGTAGTCGGCCGTATGTGCGTCCGGGACGAAGAGCTTGACCCCGTCGAGCTGCCAGCCGCCGCCTTTTTGTTTCGCCGTCAACGCCACGCTGCCGGCATCCCAGCGGCCTGACGGCTCGGTGAACGCGAGTGTTGCTTTTGCAGCCCCCGATGCGATGGCGCCGAGCGCGTCTTTCTTCTGCGGCTCGGTGCCGGCTTCGACCAGGACCGGGACGGCCAATCCCATGGTCGAGAAAAATGGCCCCGGCAGCAGAGCGCGGCCGGCCTCTTCGAGCACCACCACGAGGTCGAGGAACGTACCGACGCCTCCGTACTGCTCGGGGATGCCGAGGGCGGTCCATCCCAGGTCCGCGATCTTCTTCCAGATCGCGGCGTCGAAACCGTCGGCGCTCTCCATAAGCTTGCGCACCGTTTTGGGGCTGCATTCCTTGGCCAGGAACTCGCGCGCCGAGCGCCGCAGCATCTCCTGCTCTTCAGAAAAAGCGAAGTCCACGACAAGTCGAGAGTCTAGGTGGTGGCGGAGCTCGACTCGTGAGGCGGAAGCTCAGGGAGCTCCACCTCCTCATGGGCGGGCAGCTCTGGCTCGGGTTCGGATGCCACGGCCGTTGCGACGCGAGCTGGCTCAGCCGGCACCGGGGCAACGACCGGCTGGGCAACCGGGGGGATCTTGCGCACTGGCCGCGACAGCTGCGGAATCACAACGCCGCGGAAGATCGTCATGAGGCCGTAAAAGCCCAGGAACAGCGCGGCGATGCCGAGCGCCGCCGCGGCTCCCATCCCCGTGTTCTCGCCGTCGGTCAGAGGTCGCGACAGGCCGGCTGGACAGGGGGCCGGCAAGGCGGGGCAAGTCCCCAGCACGGCCAGGCGGATGGGCAGGGTGAACATCGACAGCAGGCCGTACACGATGGCTAGGCCGGCTACGAAGTAGATGATCGAGAGGACCGTCCTGCTCTGCTTCCTGAGCAGGCCGCAGGCGCCGATTGCGATGGCCGCGATCCAGAACGGGACGATCACCCCGGCGACGCGGCTCGAGGTGCCTCCGAAGGCGAGCGGCATGAGGCCGCCGAGCGCGACGATCCCGGCCGCAGCCCAGATCGACCAGATTTTCCGCTGTTCTTGCCCCAGGGATGGGATCACGTCCCGGAATTCTGTCCTTCGGGACGCCGCAAGACAAGCGGTTACGGAATCAGGATCTTTCTTGAGCCTGGTCCGAGCCGCCCGCCACCTGCCGCCCGGCAGCCACGTGCGCCGTTTGGCGCAGGGGCACCTCCTGGATGAAGAGGGTGGCGATGAACGCCAGCGCGATGATGGGCAAAAGGGACATGAAGACCGGATGGAGGGCGTCGGCCAGCCCGTGCCGGATGCCTGCTGCGATCGCGGACGGAAGGTGTGCCAGCTGCGCCGGATCGAAAACCGCCGTGGCCGTGGCTCCGCCGCCGGCGGACTGAAGCTGATGCAGGGCTGACGCCGGCAGGTACTTCGCGATCGAGGCGCCCATACCCTGGGTCAGGATCGTCCCGAGGATCGCGAGACCGATCGCTGCGCCCATCGAGCGTGATAGCTGGGTCGCTGAGGTCGCGACCGCCATGTCGGCACGATCGACCGAGTTCTGAACCACCAGCGTGTAGGTCTGCATCGTCAAGCCCAAGCCGAGACCGATGATCACCATGGCCTCGATGGTCTGCTGGTTGGTCGTGTGCACGTCGAACGTCGAGAGCATGTAGAAGCCCGCGCCCATCAGGGCCAGGCCAACCAGCAGAGGGACCTTGTACCTGCCGGTGCGGGAGATGAACTGGCCGCCGGCCACGCTGGTGACGATCATCGCGACCAGCATCGGCACCAGGATGGCGCCCGAGTTCGTGACGCTGTTGCCGATCACGCCCTGGACGAAAACAGGGAGAAAGAAGATCGCGCCGAACATCGCCATGGCGACGCCGATGCTCGCGATGTTGGAGTACGTGAAGATGCTGCTCTTCCAGAGGCGCAGCGGCAGCACCGGTTCAGGCGCGTGCAGCTCGACCCAGACGAACCCGGCCAACAGAAGTGCAGCCGCCGCGTACAGGCCGACGATCTGGCCGGATGCCCACGGATACTGGACACCGCCCCAGACGGTGGCGAGCAGCACGCACGTGATGCCGCCGGAGAGAGTCACGCTGCCCCAGACGTCGATCGCGTGCTTGCGCCTCTCGTTCGGCACATGCATGTAAAACCAGATGACGATGAGCGTGAGAGCGGCGATGGGGAGGTTGACGAAGAAGAGCCATCGCCAGGTGAAGTGCTCGGTGATGAATCCGCCTGCGGCTGGGCCGACGATCGAGGCCAGACCGAATGAGGCGCCCATCATGCCCTGGTACTTGCCTCGCTCGCGCGGCGAGATGATGTCACCGATGATCGCCTGAGAGAGCGGCATGATGAAACCCATGCCCGCGCCCTGGACGAACCGCGCGAACACCAGGAACCAGAAGTTGGGCGCAAGGCCGGACAGCGCCGATCCGACGGCGAAGACGACGATCCCGATCATGTACAGCGGCTTGCGGCCGTAGACGTCCGACAGCTTGCCCGCGACGGGCACCACGATCGTTGATGCGAGCATCGCGGAGATCGGAATCCAGCTGTAGTCGGCCAGCCCGCCGAGCTCGGCGACGATCGTCGGCAGCGCCGGCGCGACCAACGTCATGTTGAGTGACGCGATCAGCGAGCCGAGCATCAGGCCGGCGAAGACGGCCATCACCCCGCGGTCGATGCCCTTCTGTGCGGTCGTGGTGGTCGCCTTGGTGGCGACAGCGGTCATCTAAATCCAGGTTAACGGCTTCGCGGCAAACCCAGTACTCGTTCGGCGAGGATGTTGCGCAGCACCTCCGACGTGCCCGCCTCGATCGTGTTGGCGCGCGAGCGCAGGAACTGGTACTTCCAGCCGTCGGCGTCGCCCACGTGGGATCCGAGGCCTCCCATGTCCATCGCGGTTTCCGTCATCCGCTGGTTGAGCTCGGACCACATCAGCTTGAGGATCGATCCTTCCGGTCCGGGAATGCCGTTTCGCTTGACCGCCGTGACGGCGCGATATCCGTTCAACTGAAGCGCACGTGCCTCGATTGAGTGCTGCGCGATCTTCTGCCGCACCAGCGGGTCCGAACCGCGGCCGAGCTTGCGGGCTCGCTCTGCAAGCTCAGCCGCTGTGATCTGCGCCCGTGTGGCAAGGGCCAGGCCGAGGGTACCGCGTTCGTGGAGCAGCGTTGTCATGGCGACGGCCCAACCCTTGCCCGCTTCGCCGAGGATCTGAGACTTCGGCACCTCCACGTCCTTGAAGAAGATCTCGTTGAACTCGGCGTCACCCGTGATCTGGACCAGCGGGCGGACCTCGATGCCGGGGCTCTGCATGTCGACCAGCAGGTAGGTCAGCCCCTCGCGCGGATTGGCTTCTTTGCGCTCGCGGGCGAGGAGCATGCACCACCTGGCGACATGGGCGAGCGTCGTCCAGACCTTCTGGCCGTTGACGACGTAATGGTCGCCTTTGTCGTCGGCCCGCGTCTGCAGCCCTGACAGGTCGCTGCCGGCGTTCGGCTCGCTGAAGCCCTGGCACCAGATCTCCTCCGCGGACAGAAGCGGCGGAAGGTACCGCTTCTTCTGCTCCTCGGTTCCGTGCGCGATGACCACCGGTCCCCCCATGCCCAGGCCGATGACGTTGATCGGATCGGGAGCATGGGCCAGGATCATCTCGTCGTTGAGAATCAGCTGGTCCATGAAGCTGCGGCCGCGGCCGCCGTATTCCTCGGGCCAGGTGAGGCCGACGTAACCCGCGCCGTAGAGCTTGGCCTGCCACGCCCGCCGGCTGTCGACGAAGGCCTTCATGTCGCCGCCCCCATCCGTGTCGCGAGGCGCGTTGGCCTTCAGCCACGCCCGGACCTCATCCCGAAACCCCTTCTCGGTCGGACTCAGCTCGAAATCCACGGGCTTACGTTAGGCCACAGCGGGAAGGATTTCTTTCGCAATCAGCTCCAGCGCGTCGCGGTCGTCGAGCACGAAGTGCTGAAGCATGAAGAGGTCGACGCCCAGCTTTGCGTGCTCGCGCATCTGCTCGGCGATCTCTTCAGGAGTCCCGACAAAGGCCTGCTGTCGCATCTTCTCGAGGACTTGCTCGGCGTCGAGCTCTTTCAAAGAAGGGATGACCTCGCGCAGCTTGAGGGCGCGGTCCCGAAGCTCTTCCCGATCGCGACCGATGATGTAGGTCGTCATCACCGAGCGCCGGATGGTGGCGGGATCGCGGCCGATTTCGCGGCAGCACTGCTCGAGCACCTCGCGCCTCTGCCGGAACATCTCGGCATCGAGTCGCGAGAGATTCCACTCCGTCGCTTCGCGCGCCACCAGCGGAAGCGTGCGCTTGACGCCTTTGCCTCCGAGTAGAAGGGGAAGCGGATTGCGGCCCGGCTTGGGATAGGTCGTCTCCCAGATCTCGCGCATCGTCTTGATGCCGGCGTCGAGCCGCTCAAACCGCTCCCGCTCCGTGTAGAACGGGATGTCGAACACTCGGTGCTCGTTCTCGTTCCAGCCGGCGCCGACTCCGAGGATCAGGCGCCCGCCCGAAAGGGCATCGACCGAGGCGGCGACCTTCGCCAGGACGCCGGGCAGCCGAAACGTCATCGGGCTGACCATCGGACCGAATTCGATCCTCTTCGTCCATTCCGCGGCGAGGGCGAGCGAGGTCCAGCATTCGACGCATTCCCGGTCTGGCGAAGACATGAGGGAGATCAGGTGGTCGCTCCGCCGGAGCGACGCGAAGCCGAGCGTGTCGGTGTCCTGGCAGATGTGCCGCCAGCGCTCCCAGCTCAACCCCTCCTGGCCCTCGATCATGATCCCGATCTGAGTCATCGCTTGCTGATCGTAAGCCGCCCCGTCACGCGAATTCCGCACGGCTGACGCCGGACGAGCGCAATTCGGAGCCCGATGACGCACGGCTGACGCCTGACGTGCGGAAACCTAATCGAGCGCGGCTGTCAGCTCATCGAGCGGCCGGAAGTTGAGGATGCGGTCCTGCGGGATCCCGGCCCGACGGGCCATCCACAGCCCCATCGGGACATAGGCGAATTCAGCCGGCGCATGTGCGTCGGCGTCGACCACGAAATTGCATCCGCACTCGTAAGCGAGGCGAGCCATCTCCGGCGAGAGGTCCATCCGCGCGGGGTCGCAATCGATCTCCAGCGCGACGCCATTCTTCGCCGCCACCTTGAACACCGCCTCGAAGTCGTACGTCGCGCCCTCCCTGGATCCCGGCCGGCGGCCGGTCGGATGGCCGATCACATCGACATGCGGATGGGCCGCGGCGCGAAGCATCCGCTCTGTCATCGCGGCAGGCTCCTGCCGCAGCTTGACGTGCGGTGAGGCGATCACCACGTCGAGGATCTCGAGAACGGCATCCGGCAGGTCGAGCGCGCCGTCTTCGAGGATGTCGACCTCGATGCCTTGCAGCAAGGTGAGCCCTTCGACTTGCGACTGCACGTGCGCCATCTCCCGCGCTTGCGCGACCAGGCGCTCGGCGTCCAGCCCGTGCACGACCTTGATTCGTGGCGAGTGGTCGGTGATGCCGAGGTAGCGGTAGCCGAGGGCCCTTGCGCTCTCCGCCATCTCCAGCATCGTCGCCCGGCCATCGCTCCATTCGCTATGCGAATGGATGTCGCCCTGATAGCTCTCGAAATCGAGCTCGGATTCGTCGTTCTGCGCGGGCTGCTTCGTCTCCTCGCGGAGTCGCGCCAGGTAGCGGCTCTGGCCCGTTTCGACGAGCTCGGTGAGCACCTTGGCGATGCCCGCGCCCACCCCCTCGAGCGATGTCAGCTTGCCTTCGCGGTGCAGGTCATCGAGGTCGGGCCGCTGGAGGGCGAGCGACCAGGCCGCCATTGAAAATGCCTTGGCGCGGAAGACTTCCTTCGGGTCCTGGCGAAGCAGATAGCCGATTTCGGACAGGGCCTGGGCCGCCGCGAGCGCATCCACCACGTAAATTGTGTGAGCAACAGTGGCCACACCGAAGCCGAAGCCCGGCGACCCGATCGCAGACCTTGTCGAATCGCTGCTTGTCGAGCTCGGCGAAGACACGGAGCGTCAGGGTCTGAAGGCCACGCCTGACCGGGTGGCGCGCGCGCTGCGCGAGCTGACCGACGGCTACGGCGTGCGTCCCGAGGACGTGATCGCCGACGCGATCTTCGACCAGGACTACGACGAGATGGTCGTGGTCAAGGACATCAACTTCTACAGTCTGTGCGAGCACCACATGCTGCCGTTCTTCGGGAACGTCCACGTGGGTTATCTGCCCAAGGGCAAGATCGTCGGTTTGAGCAAGATCCCGCGCCTCGTCGAGGTCTTCTCGCACCGCCTGCAGCTCCAGGAGCAGCTGACCAGGCAGATCGCCGAGGCGCTCAACGAGGCGCTCGCCCCCAGGGGTGTCGGTGTCGTCGTGGAGGCGCGCCACCTGTGCATGGAGATGCGGGGGGTCGAGACGCCGGGCGGCCACATGATGACCTCGTGCATGCTCGGCACCTTCCGCCGCGACCCGCGCACCCGAGCCGAGTTCCTCGACCTGGTGCGCCGCTCCTAGTCGATCAAATCGCGCCGGACCCAGCCTCCTGATATATAAGCCAGCCTTTATGTATACTCGTACATAAAGCAACCTTTATGTTTCTCCAGAACCCGCGGAACGAGCTTCCGGACCACTTCCTGGCCTTCGCCAACCCGACGCGTCTGCGCATCCTGGAGCGCCTCGCCCAGGCCGGCGAGGAGAACGTCAACGACCTTGCCGAGCACCTCCACATGAGCCAGCCGCGCATCTCCTGGCACCTGCGGATGCTGCGCGTCGGCGGGGTGATCAGGACCCGGCGCGACGGCCGGCAGGTCTACTGCTCGCTCGACGTGGAGAACATCCGGCGCTTTCGCGAGCGCCTGGACCAGATGCTCGGCATGTCATCCAGAGTGAAAGTTCGCGAGGAGGTGGGCGCATGAGCGCCAATCAGAGGAACGGCCATCGCAACGGCCAACGGAACAGTAAAGACAAGAAAGTTCGCGTGGCCGTCGTGGGGGTAGGCAACTGCGCCTCTTCGTTGGTCCAGGGCGTGCACTACTACCGCAACGCGTCGCCGAAGGCCTCGGTCCCGGGACTCATGCATGTCGACCTCGGCGGCTATCACATCCGCGATATCGAGTTTGTCGCCGCCTTCGACATCGACAAGAACAAGGTGGGCCTCGACCTTTCCGAAGCGATCTTCACCAAGCCCAACAACACTGTGAAGTTCTCCGACGTGCCACGCATCGGTGTGAAGGTCCAGCGAGGCATGACCCACGACGGAATCGGCAAATATCTCGCCGACGTGGTGCAGAAGGCGCCTGGCGAGACTTCCGACGTGGTCGGGATCTTGAAGAAGACCAAAGCCGACGTGGTCGTGAGCTACCTGCCGGTCGGCTCGGAAGAGGCCACGAAGTGGTACGTGGAGCAGGCGCTCACCGCCGGCGTCGGGTTTGTCAACTGCATCCCGGTCTTCATCGCCCGCGAGCCCTACTGGCAGAAGCGCTTTCTGGACAAGAACCTGCCGATCATCGGCGACGACATCAAGTCGCAGGTAGGCGCCACCATCATCCACCGCGTGCTGACGAGGCTTTTCCGAGACCGTGGCGTGAAGCTGGAGCGCACCTACCAGCTCAACTTCGGTGGCAACACCGACTTCTTGAACATGCTGGAGCGTGACCGCCTCATGTCGAAGAAGATCTCCAAGACGCGCTCGGTCACATCGCAGCTCGACTACGACATCGGCGCGGACAACGTCCACATCGGGCCGTCGGACTACGTGCCATGGCTCAGCGATCGCAAATGGGCGTACATCCGGCTCGAGGGCCGCTCGTTCGGCGACGTCCCGCTGAACGTGGAGCTGAAGCTCGAGGTCGTCGACTCGCCGAACTCGGCGGGCATCGTGATCGACGCCGTGCGCTGCGCCAAGCTGGCTCTGGACCGCGGCATCGGCGGCGCGCTGGAGTCGCCGAGCTCGTACTTCATGAAGTCGCCCCCGGTCCAGTACAGCGACAACGAGGCCAGGAGGCTGGTCGAGGAGTTCATCGAAGGTGATAAGGCGGGCGTCAATGGGCGCGACGGGCGCGACCGCCGCGTCGCCCGCGCGAAGCCGGCCGCGCCTGCTCGGCGCTAGCTACCGGGCAAGCGCGCGGGTGCTCCGCGCTGTTCCCGCCGGACTGCGGCATGCCGCCGCAACGCCCGGCGGGACGGCGTGGTTCTGGCTGAGCGCGGCCCAGCGCCGCGCCGCCCTCGACAACTACGCGACGGTGCTCGGCGTCGACTCGTCCGACCCGCGCGCGGCGCAAGTCGCCAAACGGGCCTTCCAGAACTACGGGCGGATGCTGATGGACTTTCTCTTGATGGACGACCTCTCGCCGGAGGACATCAATGCGCGGATGTCTGTGGACGGCCTGCACCACCTGGATGTGAGCCTTTCCGCTGGACGCGGCCTGATCCTAGCCCTGCCGCACATGGGCTCCTGGGACATGGCCGCCGCGTTTGCCTCGGTGCAGGGCTACCCGATCAGTGCGGTGGCGGAGCGCTTTCCGGGTTCGCTCGATGAGGCAGTGGTCGGCGCGCGCCGCAGGCTGGGCATGGACGTCATCCCGCTCGGCCGGTCGGCTGTGAGATCGATCATGGCCGCCCTCGCGGCCAACCGAATGGTCGCGCTGCTGTGCGATCTGGAACAAGGCCCGGGAGTGACTGTGCGCTTCTTCGGTCGCCGGGCCGTGGTTCCCAGCGGCCCCGCTGCTTTCGCATTGAAGACAGGCGCCGCGCTCGTCCCGACGTTTGTATACGGGATCGGGGACGGCAAGTACCACGGCCACGTGCATCAACCGCTGGCTTGGTCGCCCTCCGACACCAAGGAAAGCCTGACCCAGAGGATCATCGATTGCTTCGAAGACTTCATAAAGGAGCGTCCCGATCAGTGGTACGCCTTTCGCCCCATGTTCAGCTAGTTGTGGCGCTATCGCCTTTCGCGAGCGATCACAGCGGTTCAGTACCGCGGCTTCAAGGCCGTGCAGTCGATCGTGCAGCACATGCCGCGGCCCTGGGCTTACGCGCTCGCGGTGTTCGCGGCGCGCTTCGCCTGGTGGTTTTCGCCCCTCGCACGTCCACGGCTGGAGTTCAACCTCAAGATCGCGTGTCCCGAGCTGGCCAACGATCGCGACGAGCTCCGTCGCATCTCCTGGCTCAACTTTCGCAACCATGCCAAGGCCTACGCGGACTTGATGCAGCTTCCGCTGGCGCGGGTCGAGGCGATGCGCCCGCGCCTCAAGGTGGACGGCTGGGAGTACCTCGAGCAGGCGCGAGCCCACGGCCGTGGAGTTCTCGTCGTCTCCTGCCACATGGGCTCGTACGAGGTCGCCGCAGCGATCTGGTCGGCGACGCTTGCGCCGGTGAGCTTTTTCGCCGAGGAGCTGGAGCCGCGCCCCCTGTTCGAGTGGTACCGGGACACGAGAGCGCGCCTGGGGATCAGCGTGCTGACGCTCGACTACGGCGGCATCCGCAAAGTGCTCGATGCGTTGCGAGACCAGGAGATGGTGATCACCGCGATCGACCGCGACATCACGGGCACGGGCTATCTGATGCCTTTTTTCGGCAAGCTTGCCCCCATCCCGCTCGGTCCCGCGGCCATCGCCCTGCGGTTGGGGACGCCACTGTTTCCCGTGTGCGTCTACAGGTTGCCGGACGACACGTACCAGGTCGAAGTCGCGCCTTTGATCTTCGCCGAGTCCACGGGCAATCCCCGAGCCGACCAGGTCAAGGCGACCCAGGCCTTGTTGCGCCGCATCGAGCAGTTCATCCAGCACCACCCCGAGCAGTGGCACGTGCCGCATCGCATCTGGGCGGGATCCCCGTGAAAAGGCGTGGGGGGATCAGGATCCCCCCACGTGCCCCCCTCCACAGACCACGACTGGCAGGCGTTTGGAAGGGGTACGCGTGGGTGACGGCCGGAGTAAATCCGGCCTGGAAACGACGTTGGGCATCTTCATGAGGGTTGGGTTGGTTTCCCCTTACGACTTCGCGTCGCCGGGCGGCGTGAACGACCACGTCCGCCAGCTGGCCCGGCGTCTGACCGAGACCGGGCACGAGGCGCGAATCTTCGCGCCGTCGAGTCGCGCGGATGTCGGATTCGACAAGGCGCGTTTCTACCGCATCGGCACCCCCATCGCCGTCCCGGCCAACGACTCGGTCGCCCGCATCACGCTGAGCTTTCACCTTGCGAACCAGGTCGCAGCCATCGTTGCCGACGAGCGCTTCGACGTCCTTCATTTCCATGAGCCGCTCATGCCCGCGCTGCCCATGACCATGCTTCGGATGTCGACGACTGCCAACGTGGGGACCTTTCACGCGTACGCGCGTTCGAACGTCGGGTACTACTACGGACGGCCCTTGCTGCAGCCGTATCTCGGTCACCTGCATCGCGCAATTGCTGTAAGCGAGCCCGCGCGCGCCTTTGTGAACCGTTACTTCCCGGACTTTCCAGTGCGCGTGATTCCGAACGGCATCGACCTCGATGTCTACAACCCTGACGTCACTCCCATCCGCCATCTGCGAGACGACAACCTGAACATCCTCTTCGTCGGCCGCCTGGAGAAGCGCAAGGGACTCGGCGACCTGCTGCGCGCGTATCGGGCCATCACCACGCGCATCCCGCACGCGCGATTGATCATCGTCGGCGACGGCCCCCTGCGCGGACGAGCCGAGGCGTACATCGCGCGCCATAGGCTGTCCAACGTGTTGATGGCCGGTTACGTGCCTGAAACCGTGAAGCCGAGGTACTACACCAGCGCCGACATCTTCTGCGCGCCGGCGACCGGAGCCGAAAGCTTCGGCATCGTGCTACTCGAGGCGCTCGCAAGCGGCCTTCCGGTGGTCGCTACGGAGGTGCCCGGCTACATGTCGGTCCTCGAATCCGGGAAGGACAGCATCACAGTGCCCCCAAAGAACTGGCGTGAGCTGGCGGCATCGCTCGTGATCCTCGCCCGCGACGCGGAGCTGCGACGCCGGCTGTCCGACTACGCGCTCCACAAGGCCCGGAGGTATTCGTGGGACGTGGTCGCGTCCGAGATCGTCGGTGTCTATCAGGAAGCGCGCAAGGCGCTCGCCGCGCAACCCGCGGTGGCATTGGAGGTGTCACGTGTTCACAACGCGGTTTGAGGCGTGGGTGCGGCGCCGGGCCGAAGCGCTGATGTCCGCCCTCGGACGGACGCCGTTGACGCCGAACCAGATCACCGTCGTCGGCGTGGCGCTGACTTTTCTCGCCGCGGGCCTGGCTGCATTCGGACAGTTGCGGTGGGCCGGGGTGGTGTTGATCTTCGCCGGCACATGCGACATCCTCGACGGCGCACTGGCGCGCTCGACCAAGGCGGGTTACCCCTATGGCGCGTTTCTGGACTCGACCCTCGACCGCTACTCAGAAGGGGCGATCTACCTCGGCCTCGCAGCGTACTTCGTGACCGTCGACGGCCCACTGCAGCGATGGCTTGTCCTGGCGACGATGGCGGCGCTGGCCGGCTCATTCCTCGTCAGCTATGTGCGTGCGCGGGCCCAAAGCCTGGGCTTTACCTGCGAGACAGGCCTGTTTGCGCGGCCGGAACGAGTCGTCGTGACCGTGATCGGGCTGCTGATCGGCGGCCCGGTGCTGTACGGCGTCGTCTTCTTGCTCGCCATCATCACCAACATCACCGCTTTGCAGCGCATCCGCGAAGTCTGGTTGCAGGGCCGCGCCCAGCGACTCGCCAGGGAGCGGGAGGAATCGGGTGCGCGCCTGGCCGCCGAGGCGTCGCTGCAGCCTCCTCGCGGCCGCCTACAGGGGGACCCGTGACGCCACCGCCCGAACCTCGGGAGCGATGGCGTCGGTGAGCTCGTCGGACCCCACCTGGTAGACCCGGCGCAGAATCCCTGTCGGGCCTGGCGGTCCCAGCAGAAGCCGGGTCACCGCGCTGATGGTCTCCTCCGTGGTCACATAAGCGGCCCGAAAGGCGGACTGGTCTTCCGGCGTCATCAGTGGCGCGATGTTCCGGTCGATCAGCCTTCCCGTGCTCGTGTCGCTTATAACGTGCGCCACCACGACGGTGGCGGCGATCTTCCTGGGCGCCCACTGCCTCGCCTCTGTGTCGAGCCACCGCTCGAGGCGCGTCTTGCTGTCGGCCACCGAGCTGTAGAAGGCCGGGCAGCCGGCGCCCGCCATTTCCGACCAAACGCTGGCGAAGAGGATGATCCGGCCTCCGTCGTGCATGGTTGGCCCGAGGCGCTCCAGCAACCGTCTTGGGCCTTCGTAGTTGACGGCCATGCCTGTCGCAGAGGTCGCGGCGACGAGCCGCTCCATCTCCGCCCGGCCATCCACGAGGGCCTGGTCGCGCTCCTGGGAGGGAGCGATTCGCCTCAGCCCCGCGGTGAGCCGCAGGAGTGGCCGCAGGATCGGTTCCAGGCCACCCGCCGCGAAATGCAGGATGTCGGTCGGGGTGTTGCCCGAACCCTCGA
>Ga0209161_10002148_pt1 | contig 16204 bp, 15 predicted proteins | sample GraSoiAngelo_155_FD_186169 | JGI IMG/M metagenome (GOLD analysis project Ga0209161, IMG submission 186169) | Grasslands soil microbial communities from the Angelo Coastal Reserve, California, USA - 14_1009_13_30cm (SPAdes) (version 2) | ecosystem: Environmental > Terrestrial > Soil > Grasslands...
GTCGCATGAAACGACGCATGGTCCAATGGCTCGCGGGAGTTGACGGCCGCGCTCTCACAGGGCAGCGGAAAGCCGACTGCTACGACGAAAGGCGAGTGCTCGCTCCGGATCATCTGTGCAGACCCACGACAGACGAAGGGCGGCTGCGAGTTTGAGACTGCGGTCATCGTTGACGCTGTGCGCATGTACGTCTACGCCACCCGCGCGAATCATCGAGACGACCTCTTCGCTGAGTTGATTCGCATGCAGGTGTACGGCCTGCGCGCGGGCGAGACGGGCCTTCTGCAACGCCGCATAGGCGACGACATCCAGGTGCATCCACTCTTCGGATGGCGGGAAGAGCAGGGCTGTGGTGATGTCAGGACAACGCGCGCGCAGTTCGATCAGAAGTCCTGGCTCGAAGGACGTGACCTCGATCATGTCCCAGTTGTGTCTGAATCGGGTGAGCAAGTTTCCGACGACCGCTGCGGCCTCGGGCTCAGGGCCCTTCAGCTCGATCTCAAGACCGATCCTGCCGGCGAACTCCTCCACCACCTCCTCCAGCATCGGGATTCGGTGATCCCCGTCTGGGTGGAGGACCGAGCCGACCACGCGCAGGGCATCGAGGTCGCGGGCCGAGCGCAAGAAGATCGGCCCTGAGTCGGTAGTCGTCGCTTCCAAGTAGTAGTAGTGGTAGATCGCCGGTCGCTTATCGCGCGTGAGCCGAACGTCAAGTTCCACCGCGTCGACCCCAAGAGCGAGCGCACGCCGAAATCCAGCCATCGTGTTCTCAGGGGCCGCCGCGGTTACGCCACGGTGGGCGACGATCCTGAATGGCGGTTTCGTCAGAGAGCCAGCGGTCACGACGTGATCATCGCTTATCGCCGGGCGTCGCCATCTTGAACGAACTCGCGCTTCCGGGCTCGCCCGTATCGGGCGGGTCCTGCGAGCCCTAAAGCCGGGGGTCCCCAGCCTCGAAGACGGCGATTGACCGGTCATGCTTCGGATATGAAGACGGCAATCTCACTCCAGATGACCTCTTCGCCGACGCAGAGCGCCTCGCCCGCGGCTGAAGAAGGCCAGAAGCAGGTCTACAGCGAAGCCATCAGGGAGTATGTGGCTCGACACGACCCGGACGTAGTCACGGGAAGGCTCGATGAGGTCGTCGAGCATCTTCAGATCCACGCGTCGTAGGCTGGGCGGACCATCCTCGCTTTTCGTTTTCGCCAGATCGCGGCCTTGGGACCGAGTGCGGCATCCCGTCGGCTTGGACCCGTTGCGCCTCCCGGCGTCGCTGACCCGCGTCCGCGCTCCAGTTGATTCGGATCTAGAGGTGAAAAGGTCATGCTCCTGCGAATTGGCAGCTCGCAAGATGTCAACAAAGGCCAGATGCGCGTCTTCGATGTCGCCGGAACGAAGGTGAACGTCGCCAATGCGGATGGTCATCTGTACGCCTTCGACGACACGTGCACCCACATGGGGTGCTCGCTCGCGAAGGGCCACCTGGAAGGGACCGTCGTGACCTGCGCCTGCCACGGTAGCCAGTTCGATGTGACCTCCGGCGCCGTCCTCCGCGGACCGGCCGAGCGGCCAGTCCGTTCCCGGGCAGTGCAAGTCAAGGGCGACGACCTGCTTACCGAGGCGTGACGAGTGGCGAGCTGAGCTCGACCGTCCAAGGCTCGAAGGAGCTCGTACGGACTCTCGCGTAATGGCGCGCTACCCATGGCGCGAGTTCTGGGCGTTCCTTGCCGCGGGCCTCGTCACCCTCCTGCTGGTGCTTCCGTATCAACTGGCACTCCGACCGACACCGCCGCCCATCCCGCTGGCGCTGCTCGTCGTCGCAGCGGTGGCGCAGAGCGCGATCTTCCTCGCGATCGCTGTGGGCCTCGGCCTTGCCGCCGCGCGCCCTGTCGGACTCTCCGCACCGCTCGTCGAGGCCTGGCTGTACGGCGGCGACGTGCGCACGGCGCTTCGCGCGCTCCAGCTTCCGCTCGCGGTCGTGATCGGCGTCGCGTCATCGGCCGCGGTACTCGTCCTCGAGTTTGCGCTCTTTCGACCGCTGATCCCTGAGCTCGCTCACCTCGGCGTGGCGGCGCCCGAGCGTTGGCAGGGTCTCCTCGCTTCGTTCTACGGGGGGATCGCCGAAGAGCTGCTCACGCGGCTCTTCCTCGTCTCCGTGTTTGCCTGGCTCCTTACCCGCGTGCTGCGCGGCTCACTCGCGTTCTGGCTCGCGATCGTGCTCTCCGCGGCGCTGTTCGGCCTCGGTCACCTTCCCGCGACCGCGGCGCTCGTGCCGCTCTCCCCCGCGGTAATCGCACGCGCGGTGATCCTGAACGGCATTCCGGGCGTCGCGTTCGGCTGGCTCTACTGGCAGCGTGGCCTCGAGGCAGCGATGGTCGCGCATTTCTCCGCAGACCTCGTGCTGCACGTGCTCATCGGCGGGTAGCGCCGCCGAGCATGGGTCCGCTCATGCCCGCAGCTCACGGATCGAGGGCACGAGGAGGGCGCTGACCGATAGGGCGGTGGCCATCGCACCGCCTGCGATGAAGAGCGGCGCCGGTCCGTACGCTTGGATGAGGAGGCCAGCGACGACGGGCGCGATCGGGCCCATGAGGAACGAGCCGAACGAGTCGACGCTTCCAACGCGCCCCAAGAGCTCGCGCGGGACGTTGCGCTGCACCGCGGTGTCCCAGAGCGTGCCGAAGCCGGCGAGCGAGAAGCCGATGCCCGCGGCACAGACGAACGGGAATGGGAGGACCGGGAAGAACCCGAAGCCGGCGATCGAGAGCGCGCCGATGATCGAGAAGACGTACATGGCGATTCCGGTCCGATGAATACGAACCTGGCCGACAAACATGCCGCCGACGATCTCGCCCGCTCCGGCGGCCGCGGTGAGCAACCCGTAAACCGTCGCATCGGCATGCATGACGTCGCGGACGAGCACCGGCAGCCCGACGCTGAGCGGACCGGAGTACGCCACGTTGATGAACGCGAACAGGGCGATCGTGATCCAGAGCCACGGCAGTGAGAATGTGAACGCCAGCCCCTCGCGGATTTCGGCGAACATTGAGCGGCGCGCGCGGACCTCCGCCGCCGGCCGCCGGGTCGCGAGAAGTGCAGCGAAGCTGATCAAGAACGTGAGGCCATCGAAGACGAAGGCCCAGCCGGGCCCAGCGCTCACCACGATGAGCCCGCCGATGGCCGGCCCGACGATGCGCGCCCCTTGACGCGACATGCCGCGCAGGGCGTTGCCCTGCACCAGGATCGGCGCCGGTACGAGCTCCGGGATGATCGCGCCGATCGCCGGCATGAAGAACGCGGCCGACGCCCCGAAGAAGACCGCCGCACCGTAGAGATGCTCGATGCGGAGCGCCCCGCTGACGCTGAGCGCGCCGATCGCCGTGACGACCACCGCGCTCAACAAGTCGCTCGTGAGGATCACTTGCCGCCTTGGCACGCGGTCGACGATGACCCCGCCGTACAGCAGCAGCACGAGCTGGGTGGCAGTCGCGATCGCGAAACCGGCGCCGAGCTGGGCCGGCGTCGCGCCGAGTGAAAAGAACTGGAAGGGCAGGGCAACGCCGAAAACGAAATTGCCGAATATCGAGACCGTCTGGCCTGTCCAGAGCAGCCGGAAGTCACGATGCCGGAGCGGCTCGAGGATGAGCGGAACCTTCACTCGATTCGTTTCCGTATGGGAATGTGAGTAGGATCGTGCTGTGGGCATCGTTTCTCGGCAAGACTGAGCGGAGCCCCTCGGGGCATCTCTTGCTCGTCCTGCCGCTCCTCTAGAGCGCGCGACGTGTAGTCGCCTTCGGCGTGGGTTCCGCTCCAGCCGCGTGGTTTTGCCACGCGGCTTTTTCGTACCCGCGAATCCGAAGGAGGACCGTCATGCCAGCTCACAACGAATCGACCCTTTGGCGCACTCAGAACTTCCTGCGCGATCGCACATTGGTGCTTCGGTTGGTTTCCCGCGCGAAGATCGGCCCGACCGACGTCGTATATGACCTCGGGGCGGGCGGCGGCATCCTCACCGACGCATTGGCCCGTCGTGCCGGACGAGTCATCGCGGTCGAAAAGGATCCCGCGCTCGTGACGCGGCTGAAAGCGCGGTTCCACGATCGACCGAACGTCGAGATCAGACACGCCGACATCCTCGCGCACCCGCTCCCCCGCGCCGCATACGTGGTATTCGCGAGTCCGCCGTTCGATGCCACCTCGGCGATCGTGCGCAAGCTCACGTCCGCGGCCGCACCGCCCCGCGACGCGTACCTCGTGCTGCAGCGGGAGGCCGCGGACCGCTACCTCGGGCGACCGCGGCAGACGCTCGCTGGACTTCTCATCGCGCCGTGGTTTTCGGTGCGGATCATTCATCGCTTTGCTCGCTCGGACTTTGCGCCGTCCCCGGCTGTGGACGTCGTCATGGTCAGAATGCGCAAGCGTGGGCCGCCGCTCATCGCGGGCTCCGATGCGCGCCTCTACCGGGATCTCGTCGTCGCCCTTTTTGTTTCGCGAATCCCAAGTGTCGGTGCTGCTTCGACGCGGCTCTTCGGCCGGCGGGTCTCAAGACGACTCCTCTACGCCGCGCAAATCGATCCCGCCTCGTCCCCATCCGCCCTGGAGTTTTCGGCCTGGCTTCGACTGTTCCGGGAATTCGCGAGACTCCCCTCCGGGTTACGCGGGGCCGTCGCGGGAGCCGAGCGACGACTCCGTCGAAAGCAGCGACGCCTGCAGAAGATTCACCGGACGCGTGTACCACGGGACGCGCTGTCCCCTGCCTCGCGACGCGGCGAGGCTAGCAGCCACCTCGTCGATCCGATTTTCGCTACTGTTCCATCGTGATTTCGCCAGAATTCGGTCGCGCCGAAGCGGTCAGGATCTCGATCCACACCGGCTCCACGGGTTAGAGGTATGGATCGCTTTTCTCAAAACGATCCCGAGCGTTCCGCGAATATCGCGTTCGCGCTGATCTTTCTCGGCATCATCGCGGTGGGCGCGCTCACGATCTGGCTCTTCTACGGAGGCACCCGCTAGGGGCAAGCGCCGCACACAACGCGGTGCTGCTCAACGTCGCAGTGCTCGGGCATATGGGCGGCGCTCTCTTTCCGCCGCCCTACCATCCCTTCAGAAGGGGGAGTCCCAATGGCCAGTACCCTCCAGCTTCGCAATTTCATCGACGGCCGCTGGGTCGACGCATCGACCGGGAGCACGTTCGAGAACATCGACCCCGCGACTGGCGAGCTGATCGCGAACGTGGCGAAATCCTCTACCGCGGACGTCGATCGCGCGATCGAAGCCGCGCGCCGCGCGCTCGACACCTGGCGGCTCTACCCCGCCCCCAAGCGCGGCGAGATCCTCTATCGGGCCGGCGAGATCGCGCTTCGGCGCAAGGACGAGCTCGCCCGCGAGATGACGCGCGAGATGGGCAAGGTGCTCGCCGAATCGCGTGGTGACGTTCAAGAGGGCATCGACATGACCTATTACATCGCCGGTGAGGGGCGCCGCCAGTTCGGCGACGTAGTTCCTGCGGAGCTCCCGAACAAATGGGCGATGAGCATGCGGCACCCCGTCGGGGTGGTCGCCGCGATCACGCCATGGAACTTCCCGTTCGCGATCCCGACCTGGAAGATCATGCCGGCTCTGATCCTGGGGAACACCATCGTCTTCAAGCCCGCGTCGTATACGCCGCTCCTCGCGGTGCGACTGGTCGAGATCCTCGAGGAGGCCGGGCTGCCGAAGGGCGTGCTCAACCTGGTGCTCGGGTCCGGCGGCGACCTCGGCGACCACCTCGTCTCGCATCCCGGGGTGGACCTCATCTCGTTCACGGGGTCGTCCGACACCGGTTCGCATATCAGCGAGATCGCCGGGCGGCTCCTGAAACGCGTGTCCTGCGAGCTGGGTGGGAAGAACGCGATCGTCGTGCTCGACGACGCGGACGTCGATCTGTCGCTCGATGGGATCGTGTGGTCGGCTTTCGGGACCTCCGGCCAGCGATGCACCGCGGCATCGCGCGTGATCGTGCACAAAGGCGTGGCCACGGACCTCGTGGATAAGCTCGTGGGAAGGGCCAAGAAGCTTCGCCTCGGGAACGGTCTGGATACGTCTACCGACGTCGGACCGGTGGTGTCTTCGTCGCAGCTCGAGCGCGTTCACTCGTTCATCCCCATCGCCGAGAAGGAGGGGGCCACGGTCGCAGCGGGCGGCCGGGTCCCGAAGGAAGGCCCCCTCGCCAAGGGCTTCTTCCACGAGCCGACCGTGCTCGTCGACGTGAAGCCCAACATGCGGGTGGCGCAGGAGGAGATCTTCGGTCCGGTCACCGCGGTGATCGAGGTCTCAAGCGTCGATGAGGCGATCAAGGTCTTGAACTCGACGAAGTACGGGCTTTCGAGCTCGATCTACACGCGCGACGTGAACAAAGCGTTCCGCTTCATGCGCGACGCGGAGACCGGGATCGTGTATGTGAACGCCGGCACGATCGGCGCCGAGATCCAGCTCCCCTTCGGCGGCATGAAGGCGACCGGTAATGGCCATCGCGAGGCCGGCCGGGCGGCGCTCGACGTGTACTCCGAGTGGAAGTCGATCTACGTCGACTACTCTGGCAAGCTGCAGCGCGCGCAGATCGACGACGCGGAGGGCGCCAAGCTCGCACCCTAACCGGCGCCCGAACGACCGCGCGACCGTAAGCGGAAGCGGGCAGTCTTCATTCCTCGATCGGCAGGGTGAACCGGATCTGGGTTCCCTGGCCGACGACGCTCGTCGCGGCGATCGTGCCACCGTGCGCTTCGACGAGCTGCTTGGCGATGGCGAGCCCGAGCCCGGCGCCGCGCGACTCGGCGGACTTGTAGAAGCGGTCGAAGATGCGGCCGAGCGCGTCCGGCGGGATACCCGCGCCCGTGTCGGAGACGACGAGCGCAATCTGGCCGTCGTCCTGGCTCGCGTCGACGCGCACGCGGCCGCCCCGCGGCGTATAGCGAAGCGCGTTCGCGACGAGGTTCGCGAGGATCTCCCGAGCGCGGACCGGATCGGTGTCCGCGAGCGGCAGGTCCGCCGGCGCATCGGCGTCAAGCGTGATGCCGGCCTGCTCGGCGTACGCCTCGAACGACGTGATCGTTTCCTTCGCGAGCGCCGCGAGATCGGTCGGCTCGCGATGGAGCGTGAGTGCGCCGGACTCGGCGAGCGAGAGCGTCCGCAGATCCTCGACGAGCCGCGAAAGCACCTTCGTCTCGTCGAGGATCGCGAGGAGATGCTCTTCGTCGGGAGGGTGCACCCCGTCGACGAGTGCCTCAAGGTTTCCTTGGACGACCGAGAGCGGGGTGCGCAGCTCGTGGCTGACATCGGCGAGCAGGCGCCGCCGCTGCTCCTCGCTCGCACGAAGGCGGCTGGTCATCGCGTTGAAGGCGCGTGCGAGCGCGCGAGCTTCACGTGGACCGCGCTCGTCGACGCGCGCTGAGAGATCGCCCTCCGCTACGCGTCCGACCGCATCGATGACATCACCGACCGGCGCGGCGAGTCGGCGTACCGCCCGGGCGGTGAATCCGATCAGAAGCAGCAGCAATAGAAGTGCGGCGCCGCGCGCGATTGCGCCCGGCAGATCGGGAGACCCGAGCGCGGTCGCGAGCGTCCAGAAGAGGAAGGTCGCGGCGAAGATCCAGAGGACGGCTGCGGCGACAAAGAACAGCGCCATCCGGCGCACGAAGCCGCCACGCATCGGCCACGATCCGCCGCCCCATCCTCGGCGAGGAGGGAACGGCTCGTTCTCCGGCCACCACGGCGGGCGCCCGCGGGAGTGACGCCACCCACCGCCTCTCACTCGTCGAGCTCCGCGAAGCGATAGCCGACGCCATACACGGTGAGCACGTAGCGCGGGGCCGACGGATCGTCCTCGAGCTTGCGCCGGATGTTCTTCACGTGCGCGTCGATCGCGCGCTCGTAGGACTCGAACGCCACGCCGTGCACCGTATCGAGCAGCTGCGCACGGGTGAACACGCGACCCGGTTCACGGGCGAGCGTCGCGAGGAGCTGGAACTCGGTCGGCGTCAGATCGACGGCGCGGTCGGATCTCGTAACGCGCATCCGCGGTATGTCGAGTCGCACATCTCCGACCGCAACGAGCTCGCTGGAGAGCCTCGGCCGCTCGAGCCGCCGAAGCACCGCGCGCACGCGCGCTACCAGCTCCTTCGGACTGAACGGCTTGGTGACGTAGTCGTCCGCGCCGAGCTCCAGGCCCACGAGCTTGTCGGACTCCTCGCTGCGGCCGGTGAGCATCACGATCGGCACGTTCGACTCGGCGCGAAGCGTCCGCGCGACGTCCAGGCCGTCGAGCTCCGGGAGGCCGAGATCGAGGACGACGAGGTCAGGGCGCTGCCCTCTGGCGGAAGCAAGCGCAGCCTTCCCGTCGTGAGCGGTGACGACCGCGAACCCGGCGTGCTCGAGATAGTCACGCGCGAGCTGAACGATCTTAGGTTCGTCGTCGACGACGAGGATCGTTCTCATCGCCGGCCAATCTTAGGTAAGCGAAGACGCCGGATCGTCGTCCGGCGTCTTCGCGATGAAGGAGGGCTCAGCGTCCGCTGGGCGGCGTCTGGGTCGTCGACCCGCCACCTTGCGGCTTCTCGCCGTGCATCTCTTTGTGCCACTCCTCGAGGCGCGCCTTCGGGTCGCCCCAGTACCCGCCGCCGGGACCGCCGCCGTAGCGCCTTCCCCACCCGCCCCAGAACGCGCCGCGGAGCAGGAAGAAGATCAGGAAGATGAACAGGAGCGGGAAGAGGAACCCGAACCCGCCGAAGAAGAACGGATGGTAGTAGCCGTACGGCGCGACCGCGGTCCCCGTGGTCGCGAGCCCTTGCGCGACTCCCAGCTGGTACGCGCCCACGCCGACGATCGCGGCGATGACGAGCGTGACGATGATGCCGATGCCTCGCATGTGAACTCTCCTTGCTGATGTTGTCGGTGCAGATCGTCGCCCCGGTTCGTGAACTGGGTGTGAAGGCCATGCGGAGAGGTTCTAGCGAAGGACGCTGTCGAGCCAGCGTGCCGCCGCCGCCACGGCCTCGGCCTCCGCGGCTCCGAGCTCGTGTCCGGCGCCGGCGATGGTCACCAGGTCGATCCGCGGATTGCGGCCGGCGATCCGCACGAGGACGGCGAGCGGCCCGAGCTCGTCGCGCTCTCCCTGCACGATGAGCGTCGGGCAGGTGATCGCCGCGAGAGCGGCCTCGTCCCGCGGACGGGGCCGGTCAGGAGGCGCGATCGGATGACCGAGGATCACCAGCGCATCGGGCGGTTCGCGCTCGGCGAGGAACGCGCACATGCGGCCCCCGAACGAACGGCCGACGAGAGCGATGCGCTCGGCATCGCCAAGCGCGTTGCGCGCCTCGCGAAGGTCGTCCAACTCGAGCGCGTATCCCCTGCTCGGCCGCGATCCGCGTGTCCGGAACGTCACCGCTCGGGACTCGATCCCGAACGACCCAAGCGCCGACGCGAGCTTTTTCACGATCGGCTGGTCCGCGGTCCCGCCGTAACCGGGAGCAAGGACCGCCGCGCGTTTGATCACGCTTGAGGCTTTGGCAGCTTCTGGGCGAGCTCGAGCGAAGGCGTCAAGAGATCACCGACCGATTCCAGGCGCGTCGCCATGTTGGCGATCGTGAACGCGTCGGGACGGCCGAGAGAAGCGATCTCTTCCCACTTGAGCGGGGCCGACACGGGTGCGCGCCGGATGGGACGGACGCTGTATGGCCCCGCGGTCGACTTCATGCGCACGTTCTGCAGGTAGTCGATGTAGATGCCGCGCCGGCGCGCCTTCGTGAACTCCAACGTTACGAGCTTGGGCAGCCGCTCCCTGGCCAGCTGCCCCACGCGCAGAGCGAAGGCGCGGGTTTCTTCGAACGTGTAGCGGCGCGCCACCGGGACGAGCACGTGGATGCCCCGCGAGCCGGTGGTCTTGGGGAAGCCCACCAGGCCGAGGTCGTCGAGCACACCCTTGACCGCATGCGCCACCTCCTTCACGTCGTCCCAGGTCGCGCCCTCCGCTGGATCGAGATCGATGATCACGTTGTCCGGCTTGTCCGGTAGGTCGATCCGCGCGAGCCGCGGGTGCAGCTCGATCGCGGTGTAATTCGCGAGCCAGACCAGCGTCGCCATGTCGTTCGCGAGCACGTAGTCGTTGTCCGGCTCCTCGGGGTCGCGCCAGCTCTTTATCCATCGCGGCGTGAAGTCGGGCTTGTCCTTCTGGTAGAAGCTCTGGCCGGCTATCCCGTCGGGGAAGGGCTTCATCGTGAGCGGCCGGTCGCGTAGCCAGGGAACGAGGAACGGCGAGACCTCCGCGTAGTAGCGAATGAGATCGGCCTTGGTGTAACCATCCTCGGGCCACAGCACCTTCTCGAGGTTCGTGAGCTTGATGCGGTGCCCCTCGACCTCGAGCACAGCGGGCACGCGCGCGGGGCCCTCGCCGTTCCCGGCCACGGGAAGCGACACCGCCGCCTTCTTCGCGGCTTCCTGCGCCCGCTTCGCCGATTCGCGCCGCTCCTCGCCCGTGCTTTCGCGCGGGTCGACGTCGGGGCGCAGCCCGCGGTAGGTGGGGTGCCGGAGTGTTCCGTCGCGCGTGATCTCCACGTACTCGACCTCGCAGACCAGCTCGGGCATGCACCACCTTGCCGGCTGATTGACACGCGGCATCGTGGCGAATGGGGAGGTCGGCGATTCGTGCTTCTCGAGCGTCGCGAGCAGATCCCGAAGCGTTCGCTCGTCGAAGCCGGTCCCGACATGGCCGACCGGCTCGAGCTTTCCGTCGCGGTATACGCCGAGAAGTAGCGCGCCGAGGGTGCTCGCACGGCCACCCTGTCCCGCGGTCCATCCGCCGACGACGCAGTCCATCGTGCGGAACGCCTTCACCTTCACCCACGCGGGCGAGCGCGCGCCGGGCTGATAGGTGGAGTCGAGGCGCTTGGCGATGATCCCCTCGAGCCCCTGCTCCTTCGCGGCCTCGAAGAGCGCGACGCCCGTTCCGACGAAGCCCTCGCTGCGGCGGATCGCGCCCATCGGCGTGAGCGCCTCGTCAAGTCTGCGGAGCCGTTCGCGGAGCGGCTTTCGCGTGAGGTCTTCGCCATCCGCGTAGAGGAGATCGAAGACCTGGTAGATGACCGGCGTGGATCGCCGGAGCTTGCGGACCGTCGAGTCGTCCGTCACGTGCATGCGTGGCTGCAGTCGCTGAAAGCTGGGAACGCCCTTTTCGTCGAGCGCGACGATCTCGCCGTCGACGATCGCCTGGTACGCGCCGGTCATCGCTTCGGCGACCTGCGTGCCCTCGGGATATTGCCGCGTGCAATCGAGGAGGTTGCGCGTCTGGAGGCGCACCTCGCCACCATCGACGAAAGCGATGGTGCGCACGCCGTCCCACTTCGCCTCATACGTGAACTCGGGCGAGTCGAACGGCTCGTCGGCCGCTGCCGCGAGCATCGGCGCGATCTTCCCGAGCAATGGATCGTTCTTCGGCGGCGTGCCGTGCTTGATCATCAGCCAGTCGCGTCCTTCGTTTTGACGCGTTTTCACCAAGACCCATTCGCCTTCCAGGCGTTTTCCGTTGAAACGCAGCTTGAGCTCGTCGTCCTTCTCCTCGAGGAGCACATACGTGCCGGTGTCCCAGATCGTCATCGACCCCGCGCCGTAGCCGTCCGGGATCACGCCATGGAACGTCAGGTACTCGATCGGATGGTCCTCGGTGTGGACCGCCAGCCGCTTTTTTCCGGCCTCGAGCGGCGGGCCATTCGGCACGGCCCACGATGCGAGGATCCCGCGCATCTCGAGGCGCACGTCCCAGTGAAGGCGCGTCGCATGATGGCGATGGACCACGTAGCGACGCGTCTCTTCCTTCTTCGGCTGCCTGCCCTTCGGCTCGGGCGTGCGGCGGAAGTCGCGTTTGCGCTGGTACTCGGTGAGGCTCAATCTGTGACCTTCGCCATTGTCGGGGAGGTCGCCTCGTGACGTCCGCGTCCTTCACGTCGCTGGTCAAGGATTACCTCACCGAGCGGTACGACGAATCGCCCTCCTGGGCGAGCACGCTTGGCCTCACCGAATACGATGGGCGCTCCGACGACCTGTCCGCTGAGGCCTTTCGCCGGCGCGAGGCCCGGGTCCTGGAGTGGACCAAGCGCTTCCGCGCCACGGCCGACGCCGAACTCTCGGCAGACGAGCGGATCGACCGCGACGTCGTCCTCTCCTCGTTGCGCGGACGGGAGCTCACGCAGCCCCGTCTTGACTGGAAGCGACAGCCGAACACATATCTCAATCCCTCGCTCGGCGGGGTGTTCACGCTGTTCCTGCATCGGCTGCGTCCCGAGCGCGATCTCGCCGACGCAGCGCGCGCGCGATTGCTGACGGTCACGCGGCACGTCGCCGACGGAAAGGCGAACCTCGACTTCGCGCTCGTCCCGCGTGTGTACGCCGAACGCGCCGTCAGCCAGGCCAAGGCCGCGGCGCGCTACGCCCGCGAGCTCGTGCCGGCGGAAGTGAAGGATCCGGCGCTCCGGCAAAAGGTCGCCGAGGCCGGGGCCACCGCGGCCGGAGCGTACGAGGACTTCGCCGCCTTCCTCGAGACGAACAAGGAGCGGTCTTCGGGCGATTACGCGATCGGCGAAGAGCTCTACACGGCCCTCCTCAAGGAAAAGGAGCTGCTCCCCTTCGGAGCGCGCGAGCTCCGCGAGCGCGGCCGCGAGCAGTACGACCTCTTGACCAACGAAGCCAACAAGATCGCCGGGCAGATCGACGGGGGCGGCGAGTGGACGAAGGTCTGCGAGCGCCTCAACCGCGTGCACGCGCCGACGCCCGACGCGATGCGCGCCGAATACGAGGAATGGACGGATCGCGCCCGATCCTTCCTCGCGGACACCGGGCTCGTCACACTTCCGCCCGGCGAGCGGTGCACGGTCGAGCCGTCACCGCACTTTCAGCGGCCGATCCAGGCCGTCGCCAGCTACAACCAGCCGCCGGCCTTCAGCGACTCGCTCCACGGTCACTTCTTCGTGCCGTACCCGCCGGACAACACCCCGCCCGATGAAGTCCAAAAGCGGCTCGAGGGAAACTGCAGCGCCGGCATCCCCACGACCGCCGTCCACGAGGCGTATCCCGGACACCACTGGCACCTAGTGATGGCGAAGCAGAATCGGTCGGAGATCCGCCGGACCCACTTCACGTCGTACTTCGCCGAGGGCTGGGGCCTCTACGCGGAGCGCGTGATGCGGGAGCAGGGCTTCTTCACCGATCCGCGTCACCTCCTGTTCCAGTACGAAGCGACCCTCTTCCGCGCGGCACGCATCGTCGTCGACACCTCGCTGCACCTAGGCGAGATGTCTTTCGACGAGGCGGTCGCTTTCATGGTCACGAAGGGCAACCTCACCCCGCCCAACGCGAAGGCTGAGGTGGGACGGTACTGCTCGTGGCCGACGCAGGCCTCCAGCTACCTCACCGGCATGCTCGAGATCGTCGACATCCGCACGCGCTGGCTCGCCAAACGCGGGTCCGCGGATCGGAGCGCCCTCCGCGCCTTCCACGACGCGATCACCTCGAGCGGTTCGATCCCGACGTCGCTGGCGGAGCGCGCGATCGCCCCCTAGCCGATGGATCTGACGGGTTGGGTCCAGGTCGCGGTCGTCCTGATCCTGATCTGGACGCTGCTCGTCATCGTCCTGGTGATCGTCGGCCAGAGGCTTCTCGCGCGCGAACTCGCCCTTCTTCTGCCGAATCTCGTCCGACTCTTTACCGGTCTGCTGCGCGATCCGCGCGTGCCTCTTCCGGCGAAGGTCATCCTCGGGCTCGCGAGCCTCTGGCTCGCTTCGCCGATCGACCTGATCCCCGACTTCATCCCCGTCGTGGGCTCTTTAGACGACGCGATCATCGCGGGCCTCGCCCTCCGCATCATCCTGGGCGCGACGGATGAGCGGATCGTGCGCGAGCACTGGCACGGTGATCCGGCGACGCTCGATCGAATCCTCCGTGTGGTGCGTTTCGGTGGTCGCAGGCCCCCACCGACGCTGCCCTGACCTGATCGTTACACTCGCGCGGCTAGGCCGCGCGGGGAAACCGGTGGACCGAAGTCCGGCCGGGAAGATGCGGCCGCGAGGTGTGGAATGCCACGTTCGATCTGGCGCGGTGTGATGAGTTTTGGCATGGTCGCGATCCCGGTCCGGCTGTACCTCGCGACGGAGAGCACCAGCAAGGTGTCGTTCAACCTGCTCTGCCCAGAGCACAAGAGCCGCATCAAGAACAAGCGCTGGTGCGTCGAGGGCGATCACGAAGTCGCCTGGAGCGAAGTGGTCCGCGGCTACGAGTACGAGAAGGGCAGCTACGTCGAGCTCACGGATGAGGACCTGGAGAAGCTGCCGCTTCGATCGAGCAAAGCCATCGACATCTCAGGCTTCGTGAAGGACGAGGAGCTCCCCGGGGCGCTCTACTACCAGTCGGCCTATTACCTCGAGCCGGAGAAGTCGGCGGAGAAGCCCTACGCCCTTCTCAACCAGACGCTCGCGAAGACCGGACGCATCGCGATCGCCAAGTTCGCTCTCCGCGATCGCGAGCGACTCGTGTCGGTCCGCCCGCTGGACGGCGCTCTGCTCATGAACACGCTCCACTGGCCGGACGAGATCCGCTCGACCGAAGACCTCGACGTTCCGGAGAGCGTGAAGGTGTCTCCCGCCGAGCTCAAGATGGCCGAGAACCTCGTGAACATGATGGCCACCGATTTCGAGCCGGAGGAATACAAGGACGAATACAAGCAAGCGGTCATGAAGCTGGTCGAGGCGAAGGTCGAAAAGCGCGAGGTCATCGAAGCCCCGGAGCCCGAGACCGAAACGACGGTGGTCGACCTCATGTCCGCGCTCAAAGCATCCGTCGAGAAGGCCAAGAAGGGCGAAGCGAAGACAAAGCGTGCGACGTCGTCGTCGCGAGCCGCGAGAAAGAAAGCTTCCTAGGACCGCATCTTCGGCGGTCCTCGGCGGTCGCGGAACTATCCTCGGTGAATGTCGCGCGAGGGCGAACGGGACGAGCACACCCAGCACCCGACGCTCATCGACATCCGCGAGGCGGTGGGCGCTCTTCCTCGCGCCCTCGTCCCGATGCGGCCCCGCCTCGCGACTCGCGCGTTCAACTCGCCTGAGTACATCTTCGAGCTGAAGTGGGACGGGATTCGCGCGCTCGCGGGGCGTGACGCGACCGGCCTGAGCGTCACCGATCGCTCGGGCGGCGACCTGCTGAGCCTCCTCCCTGAGCTTCGCGACATGCGTCTTCCCGAGGGCGTGCTGATCGACGGCGAGATCGTCGTCTGCGACTCGCGGGGCCGTCCCAGTTATGACCTTCTCGCGGGCAGGCTCGGCCCGAAGGCCGCGAAACGGGGCCGCGGGCCGATCTTCGTCGCCTTCGACCTGCTCTATGAGGACGGACGCCCTCTGATCGGGCGCCGCCTCGCCGATCGGCGCGCGCGTCTTTTCGGCGCCGGCCTCGGCTCGCGAATCCTCGCGGTGCCCGAGCACCTTGACGATGACGGCGAGCCCTTCCTCGACGTCGTTGCTGAGTACGGCCTCGAGGGCATCGTCGCGAAACGCCGCGATTCCAAGTACGTCCCTGGTGCGCGGACCGGGGAATGGCTCAAGTGCCACGTGACGCCTCGAGCCGACGTCGTCATCGGCGGCCTGATCGTCGACGAGCGACGTGGAGCGCGCACGCTGCTCTGCGGTTTCCGAGCCGACGACGGGGCGCTGGCCTTCGCAGGTGAGGCGTACGTGCCGCCGTACCTAGGCGCATGGCTCGACGGGGCGACGCGCGACTTCGTGAACGAGGGATCGCCTTTCGCCTCGCCTATCGCGCTGCAGCCGGGACTCAGGTTCATGCGGCCGCGCCTTGTGGCGATCGTCGAGCACGCCGGCCTTGAGAACGGAGAGCTTCGCGACGCGCGCTTCCGTGCGCTGCGGTTCGATGGACGGCTCGATGACTGCCGGCAGGACGCGCCCGTCGAGGTCCCGTCCTACCCGCCGCACACCGGCCACGATCGACCGCGACTTGTCGTGTTGAACAGCCTGCCGTTCCCCATTGAATGAAGGAGATTTGATCCTCGTGGACCTTCCTCGGCTCCGACGAGCGGAGTAACATAGAAAAAACCCCGGAGGTCCACCTCGTGCCGAAGTTCGTGTTCGTGACCGGAGGGGTCACCTCCTCGCTCGGCAAGGGCATAACCGCCGCATCC
>Ga0209161_10002151_pt1 | contig 16199 bp, 14 predicted proteins | sample GraSoiAngelo_155_FD_186169 | JGI IMG/M metagenome (GOLD analysis project Ga0209161, IMG submission 186169) | Grasslands soil microbial communities from the Angelo Coastal Reserve, California, USA - 14_1009_13_30cm (SPAdes) (version 2) | ecosystem: Environmental > Terrestrial > Soil > Grasslands...
GAGCGCCGAGAGCGCGCTCGGCACGATGCCGCCGGACTGGGCGCCGAGCGCCGCGGCGAGGTGCTCGACGTCGACCTGCGCGTGGCCGTTCTCGCGCGCGAGCTGCTGCGCGGCGACGAGCGCCTCCTGCGATTTCTCGGTGAGCTTGTTCGGATCGATCACAGAAGATGACTCCTGACGTTCTCGTTCCCGCGCGCGGCGGCGAGCTCCTTCGCCATCTCCCGCTCCTTTTCCGACAGCTTCGTCGGCAGGATTACTTTGATCGTCAGATACAAGTCGCCAAAGCCGCCGGTCGTGCGGGGCATCCCCTGGCCGGCGAGCCGGATGACGCGCCCGTTCTGTGTCTCGGGCGGGATGCGAAGCGTGACTCGCCCCTTCAGCGTGGGGACGGTGACCTCGCCACCGAGCAGGCGGCTTCACGCGGACGCGCAGGTAGAGGTCGCCCGACGCGCCGCCGCCCGAACCGGGAAGGCCCTGACCCGCGAGCCGGATGCGCTGCCCATCGCGGACGCCCACCGGGATCTTGACGCTGAGCCGTCGCGGGCCGCCGCCGTTCTCGCGCGCGATCTCGACGACGCGCTCGGTCCCCTTGTACGCCTCGGCGAGCGTGACCTCGACCTCGGCCTCCACGTCCTCGCCCGGTCGCGCGCGCGCTCGCGAGCGCGTCCGCGTCCGCGTCCGGCCGAGCAGATCGTCGGCGTCGGCGAATCCGCCGTTGCCGGCGTCGCCGAACAGCGTCCGGAAGAAGTCGGAGAACCCGGCCGCGTCGGTGCCGAAGGGATTCGCGCCGGGCGGCCCGTTGTACACCCAATGGAATCCCGACCCCCCACCAGGCTGACCGCCCATGCCCGAGGCGTAGCGCTCCCAGTCCGGACCCACGGTGTCGTAGCGCTTGCGCTTGGAGGGATCGCTGAGGACCTCGTTGGCCTCGTTGATCTCCTTGAAGCGGCGCTCCGCCTCCGGCTTCTTGTTGACGTCCGGGTGGTGCTGGCGCGCGAGCTTGCGGTACGCCTTCTTGATGTCCTCGGTGGTGGCGTTCTTTCCCACCCCGAGGATCTTGTAGTAGTCCTTGTACTCGACCGGCATGGCGGTCCTCCGGCTAGTGCGCCGGCGGCGTGATGGTCTGAGTCGGGCGAGCCGCCTCGATCTGCGCCGGGGTCACGCTCGGGCCCGGAAGCAGCGCGGCCTTCAGGACCTCGTCGATGCTCTCCATGAGCTTGATCTCCACCGTGTCGGTGACCTCCTTGGGCACGTCGACGAGATCCTTCTTGTTCTTCTTCGGCATGAGGAACGTCTTGATACCCGCGCGGTGGGCCGCGAGGAGCTTCTCCTTCACGCCACCGATCGGCAGGACGAGGCCACGGAGCGTGATCTCGCCCGTCATCGCGACGTCCTTCCGAACCTTGCGGCCGGTGAGCGCGGACACGATGGCGGTCGCCATCGTCACTCCCGCCGACGGGCCGTCCTTGGGGATCGCTCCGGCCGGCACGTGGATGTGCATGGCGTGGTCCTTGAAGAAGCCCTTCGGCACGCCGAGCTCCGCGTAGTGGGCGCGAACGTAGCTGAGGGCCGCGATCGCGGACTCCTCCATGACCTTCTGGATCTGGCCGGTGAGGACGAACTCCTCCTGCTTGCTGCCCTGGTCCATGATCGTTGCCTCGACGGTGAGGACGTCGCCGCCGTGCTCGGACACCGACACGCCGGTGGCCGCGCCGACCTGGTCCTCTTTCTCCGCGAGGCCGTAGTCGAACCGCTCGGGGCCCAGGTACGTGTTGAGGTCCTCGGGCTTCACCGTGACGGCCTCGGTCTTCGCTTCGGCGATCGCGCGCGCGACTTTGCGGCAGATCGTGCCGATCTCGCGCTCGAGATTGCGGACACCGGCCTCGCGCGTGTACTCACGCACGAGCTTGCGGAGGGTGTCGTCCGTGATCGTGAGCTTCCCGTCCTCGAGGCCGTGCTGCTTGAGCTGCTTCGGAAGCAGGAAGCCCGTGGCGATGTGCATCTTCTCGTCCTCGGTGTAGCCGGGGAGCCGGATGATCTCCATGCGGTCGCGGAGCGGCGGGATGATCGTGTCCTCGACGTTCGCGGTCGTGATGAAGATCACCTTGGAGAGGTCGTACGGCACCTCGAGGTAGTGGTCGCTGAACGCGTTGTTCTGCTCGGGGTCGAGGACCTCGAGGAGCGCCGAGCTCGGGTCACCGCGGAAGTCCGCGCCGACCTTGTCGATCTCGTCGAGCATGAACACGGGGTTGATCTCAGCCGCGGTCTTCATGTTCTGCAGGATGCGGCCGGGGAGCGCGCCCACGTAGGTGCGCCGGTGGCCGCGGATCTCGGCCTCGTCGCGGATGCCGCCGAGCGACATGCGGATGAACTTGCGGCCCATCGCGCGAGCGATGGACTTGCCGAGGCTCGTCTTGCCGACGCCGGGCGGGCCGACGAAGCAGAGGATGGGCGCGCGCAGGTTCTGGCTGAGCTTGCGCACGGCCATGTACTCGATGATCCGGTCCTTCACCTTCGGCAGGCCGTAGTGGTCCTCGTCGAGGATCTTCGCGGCCTGGGCGATGTCCCAGTCGTCGCTCGCCGCCTTGTTCCAGGGCAGCGAGACGAGCCAGTCCACATAGGTCCGGATGACGCCGGTCTCCGGCGAGGCTTGCGGGATCTTCTCGAGACGGCCCACTTCCTTGAGGGCCTTCTCCTTCACCGCGTCGGGCATGCCGGCCTGTTCGATCTTCTCCTTGAGCTCGCGCAGCTCCGCGCCACCCTCGTCCTCGCCGAGCTCCTTCTGGATCGCCTTCATCTGCTCGCGGAGGATGTACTCGCGCTGCGTCTTGTCGAGGGTCTGCTGGACCTCGCTCTGGATCTTCGCCTTCAGCTCGAGGATCTCGTTCTGCTTCGCGAGGAAGACCGAGAGGAACTTGAGGCGCTCGACGAGCGGCCGCGTCTCGAGGAGCTGCTGGCGCTGCTCGAGCGTGAGGTCGGGACTCGAGGCGACGAGGTCGGCGAAGTGCGAGGGATCCTCGGTGTTCTTCGCCGTCATCGCGACCTCGGGCAGGATCGAGCCACCGTTGTCGACGTACTTCTCGAAGAGGGCGCGCACGCTGCGGACGAGCGCCTCGCGCTCGACCGCGTTCCCGAGATCCTCGGTGAGCGGCTCGAACGTCGCGCGGAAGAAGCGCTGCTCCGGCTGGTAGCCGGTGATCCGGACGCGCTGGAGGCCCTGGACGATGATCTGGGCGCTGCCGTCGGGGATGCGCAGGAGGCGCACGATCTCGGCGACGGTGCCGACGCCGTAGATCTGCTCGGGCGATACGTCGTCGACCTCGGCGTCGCGTTGCGCCGCGAGGATGACGTAGTGTTTCTCCTCGGCCATCGCCGCATTGATGGCGGCGACGCTCTTCTCACGACCGACCCCGAGCGGGACGACGAGCTTCGGGAACACGACCGCTTCGCGCAGCGGCACGAGCGGCAGGTCGCGAGGGTACGGATTCCCTTGCGGGTCGGTGATCGTGGTGGTCGTCTCGGGGTCGGTCATTCGAGCTCTCTTTCCTTAAGCGACTTGACTGCTTGCGTGACTTGGCTACTTGTTGTGCTATTCGCGTTGATCTTGATCGTCCGCGGCTTGGTGCTCTCGGCCTTCGGGACCACGAGCTCCAGAACGCCGTTCGTGAACTTCGCCTCGACCTTGTTCGGGTCGATCTGCACCGGCAGGGTGAAGGCGCGCTGGAACTTCCCGGCGCGCCGCTCCTGACGGAGCCAGCTGTCCTCCGTGGCGTCCGCCTGCGCCTTGATCTCGCCGCCGAACGTGATCGTGTCGCTCGTGGCGTTGATCTCGATGTCCTCCGCGGTCAGACCGGGCAGGTCCGCGCGAAGGTGGTATGCGTCCTTCGTCTCCCAGAGGTCCACCGGCACGCCGACCTGGCCGGAAACCAGACCGGACCACCCGTTCGGCCGGGTGAAGCTGTCCTCGAAGAGACGATCCATGGCCTCGCGGAGAGACACGACGTCGGTGCTGGGGCTGAAGAGAGCGAGCGTCATAGGTTGCCTCCTCTTTTAGAGCTCAACGCCATTTCGGCGCGAGCGATTTCGTGGCCGCGGGCGCCCCGCGTCGTTCGCCGTCTCGTCGCCCCGTTCCTGATAGACCGCCGCCTGCGCGGCCGGGGCCTCGTCCTGCGTCGCGAGCTCCTCGCCGATCTCGCGAAGGAGCTCGGTCGCGTCGCGGAGCTGGAGCAGGAGCTTGACGCCCGCAAGGTTCACGCCCCGGATCTGCGTGAGGTACCGGATGGCGCGAACGCGCTCCAGGTCGTCGTCGGAGTAGAGCCGGATGTTGGTCTGCGTGCGCACCGGCTCGAGCAGGCCTTCCTCCTCGTAGATCCGGAGCGTGCGCGGGTGACAGCCGGCCAGGCCCGCGGCGATCGAGATGACGTAGACGGGTCGACGTCCTAAGGCCACCTTCTTTCTATAAAACCTAACAATGCCGTTGTCAAGACTCTTCCTCCTCGACAGAAGGCCCGGGAGCGGCGGAGCAGGCCGCCGACCGAGGGCCCCCGCGCGGCGGAGGGGTCCCCGGCCGACCGAGGACGGGGATACCGCCGCGTAGAGAGGGTTTCGGGCGGCGGCCTGCTTGGCCGGCAGCTGGGCCGTACTCTGGTCGGCCCGTGCGCTTCGGTCTGGATTTCGGCACGTCCAACACGTCGCTCGCCGCGTTCGACGGCGCCGCTGTCCGCGTGCTGCCGCTTGACCCGATCGCGGGTGAAACGCTGCCGACGGTCCTGTACATCCGGCGAGACGGCACGCCGATCGTCGGCCGACGTGCCATCGACGAGTATCTGTCGGACAACCGCGACCGCGGACCGCTTCGGCGTCAAGTGCAGATGCTCGGCATCCGCCTCCCCTCCACGGACTGGACCCACAAGAGCCTCGAGGCCTACATCCTCACGGACACGAGCGCCCCCGGCCGGCTCTTCCAGGCGCTCAAGACCTTTCTCGGGGATCCGCTCGACACACGGACGAACGTCTTTGGGGATGCGAAAGGCCTTGAAGATCTGATCGCCCTGGTCCTTGCGCACGTGCGCGCCCGCGCAAGAGAGCTTGTCGGCATCGCCCCTGAGGCGGTCACGCTCGGTCGACCTGTGCGCTTCAGCGGACCGCCTGGAGCCGACGACCGCGCGACGGCGCGTCTGCGGGTGGCCGCGGAGCTCGCCGGCTTTTCTGAGGTCCACTTCGTGCCGGAGCCCATCGCCGCCGCGCACGCCGCGGCCACGGCCGAGGGCACGAGCCTGGTGTTCGACTTCGGCGGCGGAACGCTCGACCTCTGCGTCGTGCGGCGCGACGCGCGCGGGCTACGCGTCCTGGCGACCGCGGGCGGCCCGATCGGCGGCGACCGCGCGACGGAGCTCGTCATCGACGATGCGATCGCGCCGTTCCTCGGCTCGCGCGCGCGGTGGGGTCCCAAGCGGCTCGCGCTGCCGCGGTACATCGTGAACGCGCTCCGCGACTGGCACGCGCTCTCGGCGCTGAACGAAAAGCCGCTCCTCGACGCGCTCGACGACCTCGTGCGCGCGGGCGCGCCGAAGCGCGAGCTTGCCGCACTGCGCAGCGCGATCGAATTGCAGCTCGGCTATGAGATCTTCCGCGCCGCCGACGCGACCAAGTGCGAGCTCTCGACGCAGGCAAGCGCGATCCTCTCGTACCACCACGCCGCGGTCGACGTGGACGCCCGGATCGTGCGCGGCCGCTTCGAGCGGCTCGTCGCACCGCTGCTCGACGAGACCGCCGCGCTCGTCCATGAGGTGCTCGATGTCGCCGGGCTCGAGGCCGGCGGGATCGGGGAGATCGTGTATACCGGCGGCTCGAGCGCGATCCCGGCCTTCCGCGCGCTCATGCGGTCGCTCCTGCCCGACGCGTCCACCCGCGACGCCGCCGCGTTCACCAGCGTGGCGGCGGGACTCGCGCTGCCGGGCGTCGAGCAAGCGAGCGCGGTCTAAGATGCGAGATCGAGCCATGCGACGTCTCATCCCGTACGTCGCCGCGATCGTGGGCGTCGCCCTCACGAGCGTGTTCATCGGGCTCGTCGTCGGCAGGACGCAGCTCGCGAACATCTCCATGCTGTATCTCGTCGCGGTGCTCCTCGTGGCCGTCGCGTTCGGGCGGGCCGCCGCGATCGCGGCGAGCCTGCTCGCCTTCCTCACCTTTGATTGGTTCTTCGTGCCACCGACCCACCAGCTCGTCGTGGCGGACGCCGAAGAGCTGTTCTCGCTCGCGCTCTTCCTCATGACCGCGGTCGTGACGGGGACACTGGCCGCGCGCGAGCGCGCGCGCGCCGAGGAGGCGAAGGCGCGCGAGCGCGAAGCGACGCTCCTGTACGAGGCGGCGCTGCTCATGGCCGATCCCGACCTCGAGCGGGCGCTCGCGGCGGTCGCGGAGCACTTCCGCGCGGCGCTGGACCTCGACGCGGTCGCGATCGAGTCCGATCCCGGGATGCTCGAGCGGTCCGCCGTCGCCGCGCGCGACGAGCCCTCGCGCGAGGCCCTGCACGCGACCGGCACGGAGCTGCGGCTCATGGATCCCCGCCGCGGACCGTCGCGCCGGATCCGCCTGGTCGGCGCCCGGCTGCCGGGACGTGGCCGCGAGCGGCGGGTGCACCTCGTGCCGATCACGGTCTCCGGAAAGCACGTCGGCCGGCTTCTCCTCCTCGCGCGCACCGACGCGCGCGAGCTCGGACCGGCCGACGAGCGTCTCCTCGCGATCGGTGCGGCGCAGCTCGGCGTCACGATGGAGCGCGCGCGGTTCCGCAAGGACGCCTTGGAGACCGAGGTGCTGCGCCGCGCCGACGACCTCAAGACCGAGCTCCTCCACGCGGTCTCGCACGAGCTCCGGACGCCGCTCGCGTCGATCCTCGCCTCGGCGGGCAGCCTGCTGCAGCGCGACGTCGCCTGGACCGAACGCGAGCGCGACGAATTCGTCGGGGCGATCCGGGACGAGGCGCTGCGTCTCGACCGCGTCGTCGGCAATCTCCTCGACCTTTCGCGCATCGAGAACGGGAGCCTGGTGCCGCACAAGGCCTGGCACGACGTGGGAGCCCTCGTCGAGGACGTCGCCGGGCGGCTGCGGCCGGTGACCGCGGGACATCCTGTGGACCTCGACGTGCCGGACGACCTGCCACCTGTCGAGCTCGACTACGTCGAGATCCAGCAGGTCCTCGCCAATCTCGTCGAGAATGCCGCGAAGTTCTCGCCGCCCGGATCCGCGATCGGGATCAGCGTCGCTCCCGCGAACGGCGACGTCCGTTTCGCGGTGACCGACCACGGCCCCGGGATCCCGGAGGCGGACGCGGAGCGCATCTTCGCGCCGTTCGTGCGCCTCGACCGGCAGGGCCTGCGCACGCGCGGCGTCGGACTCGGGCTGGCGATCGCGAAGCGCCTTGTGGAGGCGCACCGCGGATCGATCTGGGTCGACCGGGAGGTGCCGGAGGGGACCCGGGTCGTATTCACACTGCCGGTAAGCGCGAGGTGAGACCCGACCTTGCCCGCGCCGAGCCCGCCGGCGCGCGCCTCCTCGTGGTCGACGACGAGCCGGCGATGGTGCGCACGCTGCGGACAAATCTCCGCGGCCACGGCTTTCAGGTCGAGACCGCGGAGACCGGCGCCGACGCGAAGGCGACGTACGACCGGCGCCCGCCCGACCTCGTCGTCCTCGACCTCAACCTTCCCGACGGCGACGGCTTCGAGGTCGTGCGGCACATCCGAGAGCGATCGGGAACGCCGATCATCGTGCTCTCGGCGCGTGGCGGCGAAGAGGACAAGGTGACGGCGCTCGACAGCGGCGCGGACGACTACATGACGAAGCCGTTCGGGATCGACGAGCTCCTCGCCCGCATCCGCGTCGCGCTGCGGCACGTCGCACGCCCGAACGCGGGCGCGGAGCCGCGGATCCGCAGCGGCGATCTCGTCATCGACCTCGAGCGCCGCGACGTCTCGGTCGCCGGCCGCGTGGTGCACCTGACGCCCACCGAGTACGACCTCCTCAAGGTGTTCATCACGAACCCGAACAAAGTCCTCACCGACCGGATGCTGCTGCAGCAGGTGTGGGGGCCCGATTACGGCGACGAGTCGCACTACCTCCACGTGTACGTCGCGCGCCTGCGGCGCAAGATCGAAGACGACCCGCAGGCGCCGAAGCATCTCGAGACCGAGCCCGGCGTGGGCTACCGCTTCCGCTCCGACGACCTCTAGCGACGTTTTGAGCGAACGTTAAGGGGCGAAGGCATGTCGTTGACACACCGTTGAGCGCGCGTCGGGGACTCTCGATCGACGATGGGAGCACTCGCGCCCGCCTCACAATGCGCGCTGCGTCGGGGGCGCGTCGGAATGCGCGTCGTGGTTCCAATCGCGAGGCTCGATCGACCCACCATCCGTGCGCTCGGCTACGCGCGCTCCATCGCGGCGCACGTCTCGGTCGTGCACGTCACGAATGACGACGCGGGAGCCGAGCGCATCCGGCGCTCCTGGACGAGGCTCGATCCAGGACCGGCGATGGACCTCGTGGTGGTGAGATCGCGCTGCGATGCCGCGAAGGCGCTCGAGACCCATCTCGACACCCTCACCGATGGCGATCCGGCGCGGCCGCTCGCGATCGTCCTGTCGGGCGTCGTGCCTCGCGCCCGGTGGAGCTACCTCCTGCACAACCGGGCGGCGCTGCGGCTCAAACTTCGCCTTGTGTCGCGTCCGAACACGATCGTCATCGACGTGCCGTATCACGTCTAGCGGCGGATCTCGAACTCCACGAGCCGATCGCCCTCGCAGCGGTATGTGATCGTCACGCCGTCGCTCCGATTGATCGTGCCCGCCACACCGCCGGGACCGCCGGACGACGACCCGGACCCGCCACCGGACGAGCTGAGCGCACCGAGCGCGGGCAACCACCACGGTCCGCCGGAGGTCGCGACGCCGTTGCCGAAGCATTCCACGGTCGGCCGCGAGAAGAGCGCGTAGACGAGCACCGCGCCACCGAGGGTGGTCGCGACCAGCCCGCCGCCCGCGCGGCTCATCGCGAGGACGGCCCCCGCACCGAAGAGCGCACCCGCGACGAAGAGGACCGCGAGCGGGAGGACGCCGAGCTCGGCCCGCGCGCTCGTGTGCGGCTGCGCGACGGCCAGCGCGATCTCGATCGCATCGGCTGCGACCGCGGCGACGAGCCCGGCCACGAGCGCGAGCGGCCGGCGCGGCCGCGGTGCCGGTAGCGCCGGCGCGAGCGCGGCCACCGTCAGGCCGATCCCCAAGCCGATGACGGCGAAGATCGCGAGCGCGCCGGGGCCCAGCGCCAGCATGAGGGGCCAGAGGAGGAGACTCGGCACGAGGAAGGGGAACGCCAGGAGCCCGGGAAGGCGGGGCGCGCTGACCGCGATGCCGACGAGGACGTAGACCGCGACCGCGACGAGCACGCGACGCGACGGTGGCACCAGCGACGCGAGGACCGCGGCCACGATCCCGAGCGCGGCGGCGGGGAACGTCACGTCGCCGGCGCCGAGGCCGGCAAGCGTTCCCATCCCCGCGAGCGACAGCGCGCCACCCCAGGCGAACAGGACTCCGCGGCGCCGGTCCCGCTCAAGGGTCCGCGCCGACGCCACGAAGTCGGCGGCCGCGAGGCCGAAGAGCAGGAGGTACGGGGAGGCAGCGCTCGCGCGCGTGAGGATGACCGCGACGACGCCGAGCGAGGCGGCCGCCGACGCGACGAGCGCAAGGCGGGCGGCGCGCAACACCCTGCGATGCTCGGGCGCTTTCGCGCCGAGTCAAATCGCTAGCCGAAGAGCGCTTTGCGGACCTCGCCCTCGGTGGCGGTCGGCGCGAAGACGATGACGCGATCGCCGACCTCGAGCTTCGTCTCGTCGTGCGGATGCACGACCTTGCCGCGACGGACGAGGCCCCCCACGACCGCGCCGCTCGGCAATTTGAGACCGCCCACGGTCCTCCCCGCGGCGGGCGTGCCGGGCGCGATCTCGGCCTCGATGAGCTCGAGCTGCGAGCCGGTGAGCGGCATGAGCGGCAGGAAGCCCCCGGTGGGCAGCTCCTGCTCGATCACGCTCATGAGCACGCGCGTGGACGAGATCGTCTCGTCGATGCCGAGCGTCTTGAAAACGATCTCGTTCTTCGGGTTGTTCACCCGAGCAATCACGCGCGGCGTGTGGCAGTGATGCTTCGCGAGCTGGCAGATGACGAGGTTCTTCGCGTCGTCGCCGGTGACCGCGACGAGCGCGTCGGCGCGGGAGCAGCCCGCCTCCATCTGCGCGCGGCCCTCGTCCGCCGCTTCGTTGAGCACGATCGAGCCGAGCTTCTCCTGCACGAAGCTCGCACGCCGGCGATCCGCCTCGATGACCGTCACCTCGTGGCCCGCCTCGAGCAAAGCCTGCGCGAGGTGGAATCCGACCTCGCCGGCGCCGGCGACGATGAAGTACATCTAGCCCGCCGGCGCCGGCTCGTGCGCGAGCTCCTTCTCGTGCTCGAGTGACTTCTTGATGAGGACCTCGCCGACCTCGCGGTCCTCCATGAGCATCGCGAAGAGCAGGGTACCGAGGATCGTCGTGCGCGAGAACGTGTCGATGCCCTGGCGGCGGTAGATCTGTGCGCGCACGGGGTCGTTCACCTTCGCAACGACTCGCCGCACGCCGAAGATCTTCTGCGCGATCTGCGCCGCCATGAGGTTGCGGTTGTCGCCCTCGGTGAGGGCGAGGAGCGCGTCGGCCTTCTCGACGCCGGCCTGACGGAGGATCTCGAGGTCCGTCCCGTCGCCGAGGATCGTCTCCCCTTTGAACGTCGACGGCAGGTGCTGGAACCAGGCGCGCTCGGCGCGCGCCGGGCTCGTGGACGCGATGTCCACCACGCTCACGTGGTGACCCTCGGTGTCGAGGAGCCCGGCGAGGAAGCCGCCGACGCGTCCGCAGCCGACAATGACGACGTTCATTTGATCTCTTCCTGACGATACGCGAGGACCGCGCACGGCGCGTTCACGTACACGTTCTGCACGGTGCGGCCGATGTACACCTTGCCTAAACGCTTCCGGAAGGGCATCGCCACGACGATGAGGTCGCATTGCCGCTCGACCGCGGTGTCGATGATCGCCGCGGCCGCTTCGCGCGCCTGGAGCATCTCGGTCTCGAGCGCGAGCCCCGCTTGCTCGGCGACCTTCTTCGCGCCGTCGAGCAGCTCCTCGCCGCGGTCGAGCTCGTTCTCGAGGACCGCGTCGAGCGGCAGGTTCCAGCGGACCTCGATGACGTGGATGCCGATGGCCTGCGACCGGCCCGGCTTGGCGATGGAGGCCACGAGACGGATCACATCGGGGTCGGCGCTCGAGCCGGCGAGCGCCACGAGGATGCGCTTCGGGTGCATGAGTGCGGGAGTCTAGCCCCGGGTGAGGTCGGCGGTGTCACTAAAGTGATACGGCACGTCGACCACGATCGTGTTCGGCCGGAAGAGAAGCGCGGCCTTGAGGCGGAACGCCGTCTGGCTGTGAAGGAGCCACTCCCACCAGTGGCGCGGGACGAACTCGCTCACGACGACGGTAATGGGACGGTCGTCCGACTTGTCGATCGCGTCGATGTAGCGGAGGAGCGGAGGGACGAGCGAACGGAACGGCGACTCGACGACGTCGAGGGGGATCTCGATCCCAAGCCGGCGCCAGCGCGCGCGGAACTCGTCAGCGCTCTCGCGCGAGGTCGAGATGTGGACCGCTTTCACGTTCGGCGAGACGGAGCGCGCGAACGCCAGCGCTTGGATCGCTGCGCGGTCGAGCCGCGCCACGGGCACGATGACGACCGGCGCGCCAAACACAGGGATGCGCTGCTCGCCGCCCGAGAGGACGAGCGCGTCCTGCACCGTTCGGTAATGACGGTTGACCGCGTAAAGCAGCGCCACGAGGACGGGAAGGAGGATGAGGACCATCCATGCCCCGAGCGTGAACTTCGTGATCGCGACCACGAGCAAGACCGTGCCGGTGACGACCGTGCCAAAACCGTTGATCACGATCGACGCGCGCCAGCCGGGATTGCGGAGGTGCCACCACCGCCGGACCAGCCCGGATTGCGAGAGCGTGAATGCGAGGAACACGCCGATCGTGTAGAGCGGCACCAGCTTGTTCACGCTGCCGTCGAAGGCAATGAGGATCACGCCAGCAAGCGCCGCGAGAGAGGCGATCCCCGTGCTGAAGGCGAGGCGCGAGCCGACGTCGGCGAAATGCCGCGGCATGAACCGGTCGTTCGCGAGCACAGAGGCGAGGCGTGGGAAGCCGGTGAAGCCGGTGTTCGCAGCGAGGAGGAGGATCACGGCGGTCGAAAGCTGAACGAAGAGATAGAACGGCGTCCCGCCGCCCACGACCGAGCGCGTGAGCATGCTGTTCAGGGTCTCGGTCTCGCTCTGGTCCGGCTGGATGCCGATGCGAGTGACCAGGAAGGTCAGGCCGATGAAGATCGTGGCGAAGATCGTCCCCATGAGCACGAGGGTGATCACGGCGTTCCGTGTCTCCGGTCTGCGGAAGCTCGGCACGCCGTTCGCGATCGCTTCGCTGCCGGTCAGGCCTACGGAGCCGGATGCGAACGCGCGGAGCACGAGAAGGATCCCGAGGGGCGCGGTGCCCGCGGGATCGAACGGGTCGGGCGGCGTGACCGCGGCGGGCAGATCGCCCGTTGAGATCCGGTACAGGCCGTACGCGATGAGCGCGAACATCGCGGCCATGTACGCGTAGGTCGGGGCCGCAAAGAGGACTCCGGCCTCGCGCACGCCGCGCAGGTTCGCGATGGCCAGCAGCGCGATGAGGCCGACCCCGATCTCGACGCGCTGTGAATGGAGCTCGGGCATGAAGCTCGAGATCGCGGCGACGCCGGCGGCGGTGGAAACGGCCACCGTGAGCACGTAGTCGATGAGCAGCGCTGACGCTGCCACGAGACCGGCGATGACGCCGTGGTTCTCGCGTGCGACGAGGTAGCTGCCACCGCCGTTCGGGTACGCCCGGATCACCCGCGACTCGCTCAGGACCACGATCGCCAGGACGAACACGACCGCGAGCGCGATGGGCATCGTGAGCGCGAGCGCCGCCGTGCCCGCGATGGCGAGGATCCGCATCGCCTCCTCGGTCGCGTAGGCGGATGACGAGACGTTGTCCGAGGCGAGGATGGGGAGCCCAGTCGCGACGCCGACGCGCTCCTCGGCCTCGGCCTCGGATTCGAGCCGCTTGCCGATGAAGAGCTGCGCGACGCGCTCGAGGGCGCGTGCCACCGGACCCCGCGCCGCCATCGTCTCCTCGGTGGCGAGATAGCGACCGCCGTGCCCGCGGAGCCCGCTGCCGACCGGGCGGACGATCCGCACGTAGCGGTCGCCGACGTGGCGTCCGTGGCTGGTGACGCGCTTTTCGAGCGAGGGGGTCTCAGGCTTTTCTTCGTCGGTCATCGGGGCTGCTCCGGGACGTGCCCGTGGTCGAAGTGGTAGGGGACGTCGACGACGATCGTGTTCGGCCGGAAAAGGAGCGACGCCTTCAGCCGGAGGGCGGTCTGGCTGTGTAGCAGCCACTCCCACCAGCTGTGCGGGACGAACGAGGCGAGGACGACGGTGATCGGACGCGCGTCGCGCTTGTCGATGTCGTCGATGTATCGCAGGAGCGGCGGCACGAGCGAGCGGTACGGCGACTCGATGATGTCGAGGGGCACCTTGCCCTTCCAGCGCTCCCAGCGCTCGCGGAACTCGTTGGCGCTCTCCTCGCTCGTCGCGACGTGCACCGCTTTCACCGCCGGCGAGATCGACCGGGCGAACGCGATCGCCCGCGCGGCGGCGCGGTCGAGGCGGCCCACCGGCACGATGACGATGGGCGGCTTCGGCTCGGCCACCTCGTCGTCGAGCCGCTCGATGACGAGGGCGTCCTGCATCTGCCGGTAGTGGCGGTGGATCGCGAGGAGCAGCGCGACGATGAGCGGGACGGCGACGAGGATGAGCCAGGCACCCTCCTTGAACTTCGCGACCAGCACGACGACGAGCACGACGCCGGTGACGACCGCGCCAAGCGCGTTGACCCCCGTGCGCCATTGCCAGCCGTGGACCCGCAGACGCCGCCATCGGCGGACAAGCCCGCTCTGCGACAGCGTGAAGGCGAGGAACACGCCGATCGTGTAGAAGGGGATGAGCTCGGTCACGCTGCCGTTGCGGGCGGCGAGGACGAGGCCCGACACCACCGCGAGGGCGACGATCCCGAACGAGAAGGCAAGGCGCTCGCCGCGGTAGGCGAACTGCCGCGGCATGAAGCGATCGTTCGCGAGGACCGACGCGAGGCGCGGGAACCCGGTGAACCCGGTGTTCGCGGCGAGGGCGAGCAGGATCGCGGTCGATCCCTGGACGAGGTAGTAGAAGGGTGAGATCCCGACGAGCGACCGCGTGACCAGGCTGTTGAGCGTCTCGACCTCGGAGCGATCTGGGATCGTGCCGATGGTCTGCGCGAGGAACGTGAGCCCGAGGAAGATCGTGGCGAACGTGATGCCCATGATGACGAGCGTGATCGTCGCGTTCCGCGGCTCCGGCTTCTCCATGCTCGGCACGCCGTTCGCGATCGCCTCGCTCCCGGTCAGGCCGACGGATCCCGAGGCGAACGCGCGCAGGATGAGAAGCGCGCCGACCGGACCCGCGAGCGTCACCTCGCCCTCGGTGCCGAACGGCAGCGGAGGCAGCGCGGCGGGCGGGACGTCGCCCGTCGCGAGGCGGAAGAACCCGTAGAGCAAGAGCGCCGCAAGCGACGCGATGTAGACGTACGTCGGGCCGGCGAACATGATCCCGGCCTCGCGCACGCCGCGGAGGTTGCCGATCATGAGAAGCGCGATGAACACGAGCCCGACCTGTACGACGTACGCGTGCAGCTCGGGATAGAAGCTCGAGATCGCCTGGACGCCGGCGGCCGTCGAGACCGCGACCGTGAGGACGTAGTCGATGAGGAGCGCGGCGGCCGCCACGAGCCCGGGCAGCGTCCCGAGGTTGTCGCTCGTCACGATGTAGCTGCCGCCGCCGTTCGGGTACGCGCGGATCACCTGGGACTGGGAGAGCACGACGATCGCGAGGACCCCCACGACGGCCACGGCGATGGGCGTCGTGAACACGAACGCGCCGATCCCGGCGAGCGCGAGGACGCGCATCGCCTCTTCCGTCGCGTACGCGCTCGAGGAGATGTTGTCGGAGCCGAGGATCGCGAGGCCCGTCAAGACGGAGAGACGCTCACCCTCCTCCGCTTCGGTCGAAAGGGGTCGACCGAAGAGGATGCGGCGGATCACGTCGTAGACGCGGCCCGCCGCGTTCGCGGGGCGGAGCGCCTCCTCCTCGGCGACGTAGAGACCGCCGCGCCGGCGGAACCCGCTGCTGTGGTGGATCCTGACGTACCGGTTGCCGGGAAGCCGGCCCGACTTTGTGGTGCGCTCTTCGAGGGACGGTGTTCGCGGGGCTTCGTCGTCCCCCTTCTCGTCGGTCACGTCAGGGACGCGATTGTGTCACGCTCCCGCGCGCCCGCTCGGCGCCCGATTGATCGACGAGCACGACCTCGCGCACGCTCGCGGCGCTCGCGCTCGGGATCGACACGAGCTGCGCCGGCGAGGTGAGGACCTGGATCGTGAGCGCGCCCGGCGCCGGCGCGGTGAACGTCGCCCGCACCGTCAGGCGATCGCCGGTGCGCTCGATCGCGTCGACTTTTAGCGCGTAGCCGCCCGTGCGCTGCGAGCCGGCGAAGACGCCGATGTAGACGCGGTCCGGCGCGGACGGCACCGACGGTAGGAGCGACGCGAGCGCGGCACCGCTTTGTGCATCCGTCGCGACCACGACGCGCGGCCCAGCGTCGTTGCCCGACATCTGCGTCGTGCCGTGGTCGGTGAACGGGACGCGCTCCGTCGCCGGGCTCACCGCCGAGTTCCCCGCGCACGCCGCGAGCAGGACGGCGACGGCGATGAGGTCACATGCCGAACGCAAGGCGGTCCGCGAGGATCGCGGGAAGGCCCCGTTCGCGGATCCGGCGCTGCGTCTCACCCACTTGATAGGACGCACGATGAAAGGTCACGGTGCCGTCGTCCAGGTCCAACACGGCGTACGACGCCCGCGGGTCGGTGTCCCGGGGCTGGCCGACGCTCCCCGGGTTCAGGAACGCCCGATCCAGGAGGGAATAGGGCGTCTCGGCGCGGACGCGCAGGGGCT
>Ga0209161_10002152_pt1 | contig 16199 bp, 19 predicted proteins | sample GraSoiAngelo_155_FD_186169 | JGI IMG/M metagenome (GOLD analysis project Ga0209161, IMG submission 186169) | Grasslands soil microbial communities from the Angelo Coastal Reserve, California, USA - 14_1009_13_30cm (SPAdes) (version 2) | ecosystem: Environmental > Terrestrial > Soil > Grasslands...
CGCCTCGGGATCGTGCCGCTTGACGATGTCGCGGATCGTCAGCGTGTTGCCGAGCGACTTCGACATCTTGTCCTTGCCCATGTTCACGAAGCCGTTGTGCACCCAGTAGCGGGCGAAGGGCTTGTGGGTCACCGCCTCGGCCTGGGCGATCTCGCACTCGTGGTGGGGAAAGATGAGGTCCTCGCCGCCGCCGTGGATGTCGAACGACTCGCCGAGATAGCGCATGGCCATCGCCGAGCACTCGATGTGCCAGCCCGGCCGCCCCGGCCCCCATGGGCTCGGCCACGCCGGCTCGTCGGGCTTGGCCGCCTTCCACAGCGCGAAGTCGCGGGGGTCACGCTTGCGCTCGTCGACGTCGACGCGCGCGCCGGCCAGCAGCTCGTCGAGGTTCTTGCCGGAGAGCTTCCCGTAGGCCGGGAACCGTCGGACCTCGAAGTACACGTCGCCGTCCACGACGTACGCGTACCCACCGGAGACGAGGCGCTCGATCAATGCGATCATCTCCGGCACGTGGTCGGTCGCCTTCGGCTCCACCTCGGGCGCCTGCACGCCCAGCGCCGCGATGTCCTCGCGGAACGCCGCGATGTAGCGCTCGGAGATCTCCCGGGCGGGGACGCCTTCCTGGTTGGCTCGCCGGATGATCTTGTCCTCGATGTCCGTGAAGTTCCGCACGAACGTCACGCGATAGCCCGCGAAGCGCAGGTAGCGCGCGATTACGTCGAAGACGATCATCATCTTCGCGTGACCGACGTGGGAGAGGTCGTACACGGTCACCCCGCACGAGTACATCCGAATCTCGCCCGCGGTGATCGGGACGAGCTCTTCCTTCGTGCGTGTCATGGTGTTGAAGACCTTCACGCGACCTCCAGGATCACAGGCTCGCCTCGCCTCCGGCTGCGGCTCGCACGTCTAGCATTACAGGCTCGCCTCGCCTCCGGCTGCGGCTCGCACGTCTAGCATTACAGGCTCGCCTCGCCTCCGGCTGCGGCTCGCACGTCCACACTCACCACGGCCATGGCCGCGATGCCCTCGCGTCGGCCGAGGAGGCCGAGCCCTTCCGGGCTCTTTGCTTTGACGCTCACGGCGTCCACACGGATTCCGAGCGTGTCGGCCAGCCGCTTGGCCATGTCCGGCAGCAGCGGCGCCAGCTTCGGCGCCTGCGCCAGCACCGTCGCGTCCACGTTGACCAGCCGCGCGCCGCGGGCGGCGACGAGGTCGAGCACGCCCTTGAGGAGCACGAGGCTCGAGACGCCGCGCCAGCGCGGGTCGGTGTCGGGGAAATGGCGGCCGAGGTCGCCGAGCGCGAGCGCGCCGAGCAGCGCCTCCGCCACCGCGTGCGCGAGCACGTCGGCGTCCGAGTGGCCGTCGAGGCCGACCTCCGACGGCACCGTCACCCCGCCGAGGACGAGCGGTCGGCCGGCGACGAGCGGGTGCAGGTCGAAGCCGAAGCCGACGCGCGTCATCGGGGCTCGCCGCGGGTGGGCCGGGTGTCCCGGGCTCGCCGGAGATCGTCGGGCGTCGTGATCTTCACGTTGCCGGCGAGCCCGGGCACGACGCGCACACGGTGACCGAGCCGCTCCACCAGCATCGCGTCGTCGGTGCCGGCCACGCCGTCGCGGCGCGCCTTGTCGTGGGCCTCGCGCAGGACCTCGGCGTGGAACGCCTGCGGCGTCTGCACCGTCCAGAGTCCCGCCCGCTCGATCGTCGTCTCGACGACACCGTCGCGCACGCGCTTGACCGTCTCGGCCACCGGCAGGGCGCAGATCGCCGCGCCGTCGGCGCGCGCCGCCGCCAGCACCGCGTCCACCAGCGCGCGCGTGATGAACGGCCGCACGGCGTCGTGCACGAGGGCGACGCGCACGCCGGGCGGCGCCGCCTCCAGCGCGAGCCGCACCGACTCCTGCCGGGTGGCGCCGCCGGCGACGACGGTGACGCCGGCGCCCAGGAGCCTCCGCGCGCGGGCGAGGTGCGCGCCGGGTGCGGCAACGATGATGGCGGCCACGCGCGGGTGACGGCGGAAATGACCGACGGTGGCGGCGAGAATCGCCTCGCGGCCGACGCGCAGGAACTGCTTCGGCGTGCGCCGTCCGAGCCGCGCGCCGATGCCACCGGCGGGGATCAGCACCGCGATGTCACGCATCGCGGCCGCCGCTCTCGTCGGTGTCGCCGCGCGGGCGCGCAAACACCATGCGGCCCGCCGACGTCTGCAGCGCGCTCGTCACCACCACCGCCACCTCCTGGCCGAGCAGCCGGCGTCCCTGCTCGACGACGACCATCGTACCGTCCTCGAGGAATCCCACGCCCTGCCCCGGCTCCTTGCCCTCGCGCAGCACCTGCACGCGCAGGCTCTCGCCCGGAAGCACGACGGGTTTCAGCGCGTTGGCGAGGTCGTTGACGTTGAGGACGCTCACGCCGCTCAGCTCGGCCACGCGGTTCAGATTGTAGTCGGTGGTGACGACGTGCGCCCCGCGCTGTCGCGCGAGCTCCACCAGCTTGGCGTCGACGTCGCTGACGCCGGCCACGTCTGCCTCGACGATCTCCACGCTGCGCAGATCTTGCAGCCGCTTGAGGATCTCGAAGCCGCGCTTGCCGCGGTTGCGGCGCAGCGGATCGGCGCCGTCGGCCAGGCGCTGCAGCTCGCGCAGCACGAAGCGCGGCACCAGCAGCGGTCCCTCGAGGTAGCCGGTGGTGACGACGTCGGCGATACGGCCGTCGATGATAGCGGACGTGTCGAGCAGTTTGCCGCCGTCGGGCGGGCGGACCCGCGCGGCCGACGCCGGGACGCGTCCCAGCGCGACCGCCAGCTCCAGGCCGACGGCGGCGGCCCCGAGCGCCGCGCCGGCCAGCGCCGCCGCCGCCGGGGGCACCCGCAGGGCCACGGCCAGCGCCGCGCCCGCCACGGCCGCACAGACGACCACGAGCAGCCGGACGATCGCGAGCGTCAGGGCAGGAGTGCCTCGAGGCCGCACCCCGGACGCTCAGCGGCACCGAGCGCATCTCGGCCGCGCCGCTCTTGGGCACGACGGCCGAGCGGAAGCCGAGCTGCGCGGCGGCCCGCAGGCGCGCCTCGAGCCCCGCCACCGCGCGCACCTCGCCGGTGAGTCCCACCTCGCCCAGCACCACGACGTCGGCCGGCAGCGGGCGCTCCATGTAGGAGGACGCCGCCGCGAGGACGATCGCCAGGTCCGCCGCGGGCTCGACGACGCGGCCGCCGCCCGCGACGTTGACGAAGACGTCCTGGTTGCCGATCGGCAGCTGTGCGCGCTTCTCCAGCACGGCGAGCAGCAGGCACACGCGGTTGTAGTCGGCGCCGAGCACGGTCCGGCGCGGCGTGCCGAACGACGCGCGCGAGACGAGCGCCTGCAGCTCCAGCAGCATCGGCCGCGTGCCCTCGAGGCTGGCCACCACCACCGAGCCCGGCGCGTCGATCGGGCGCTCGGAGAGGAAGAACCCCGACGGGTTCGCCACCTCGACGAGCCCGCGCTCGGCCATCTCGAAGACGCCGATCTCGTTGGTGGAGCCGAAGCGGTTCTTCACCGCCCGCAGCACGCGATACGCGTGATGCTGCTCGCCCTCGAAATAGAGGACGGTATCGACCAGGTGCTCGAGGACGCGCGGGCCGGCGATGGCGCCGTCCTTCGTGACGTGGCCGACCAGGAACGTCGCGAGGCCCCGCCCCTTGGCCTGCGTCATGAGGCGCGCGGCGCACTCGCGCACCTGGGCAACCGAGCCGGGCGCCGACTCGAGGTCGGGCAGAAAGACGGTCTGGATCGAGTCCACGATCAGCGCCTGGGGCTTCACGTCGTCGAGCGCGGCCTGCACGGCGGCGAGGTCGGTCTCCGCCCACAGCAGGAGCCCGTCGCCGGCGATGCCGAGACGGTCCGCGCGCATCTTCACCTGCGCCGCCGACTCTTCGGCGCAGACGTACAGCACGGGCGGCCGCGCCTTCGCGAGCGCGCGCGCGGCGTCCAACAGCAACGTGGATTTCCCGATCCCCGGGTCCCCGCCGATCAGCACGAGCGAGCCGCGCACCACCCCGCCGCCGAGCACGCGATCGAGCTCGGCGATGCCCGTCGGCAGCCGGTCGCCGGCCTCGAGGACGACGTCCCTGAGCGGCTGTGGGCGGCTCGACGAGGGCGCGCCGGGGCGACGCCCGCGCGCCGGGGCCTCGGCCCGCTCCTCCACCAGCTGCACGTACGCGCCGGCGCCGCGCAGACAGTCCGGGCACGTGCCGGGTTTCGGGCTGGCGAAGCCGCACTCCTGGCAGCGGTAGACGGAGGTCGCGCGCGGGCTCACTCGCCCTCTTTCGGCTTGCCGCCGCCGCCGAGGCTCTTGAGCAGACCGCGGAGCAGGAAGCTCCGCTGCGCGCCGTCGAGGATGGAGACGAGGCGCTCGTAGACGGTCGGATCGGCGATGAGGGCGCCCAGCGTGCCCTCGCCCTCGTTGACCTTCGCGGTGATCTCCTTGAGGTTGGCCAGCGCGGCCTGCAGATCGCGCGACGCCTGGCCGATCCCCGCGTCGGCCGGCTCGTCCTTCACGAGGCCGCCGAGCGTGCCCTTGCCGCCCACGAGGCGGTCGGAGACCTCGCGGAAGTTGTGCGCGACGACTTTCAGGTCCTCGAGCACGTTCTTGTACTTGGGATCGAAGAGCAGCGCGGGCACGAGCCCCTCGTCGGCGCTGCCCGGCTGCTCGGACATGCGCGCGAGCTTGTCCATGGCGGCCACGAACCGGCGGGCGGCCGCGGTGGACGCCTCGGAGGTGAGCACGCCGGCCGCGCCCTCGCCGCGCTCGACGCGGTCGAGCAGCCGCTGCGTGCTCGCGATCACGTCGTTCATCTTCCGCAGCGCCACCGGCTCCTCGTAGATCAGCGCGTGGGCCCAGCCGCGGCCCTTTTCGACCTCGCCCACGATCCGGCTGACCTGATCGGTCACCTTGCGCGCAGAGGCCAGCGTGGCCGAGGCGTCCTCGACCAGCCTCGATTGCCTCAGGCTCTCCGCCGTCCCCTTGAGACTTTCGGCGAGCGCCGCCACGTTCTTCACCGTCTGCGCGCCCTCGCTGACGATCTTGCTGAAGTCGGTGGGATCGCGCGCGAGGATCACGTCGCCGTCCTTCGTCGGCGGCGCCTCCGCGGTGCCGACGGTCAGCTCGACGATGCGGTCGCCGAGGAGGCCCTGGGTCTCGATGCGCGCCACGGAGTTCTTGCGCACGCGGTTGCCGAACCGCTTGGCGATCGTGAGGTCCACGCGCACCTTGCCGCCGGGCTCGGCCGGCAGGTTTACGCGCTTCACGCGGCCGATCTGCACGCCGGCCAGCCGCACGGTGGCCCCCTCGTTGAGCCCGCCGACCTCCGTGAAGTCGGCATGCACCGTGTAGCGCGACTCGAACAGCCGGGCGCGCGCGCCGAGCGCGTACACCATCCCGACGCCGGCCACGAGCGACACCAGCACGAAGACGCCCACGCGGAATTTCTTGCCGAGGTCGCTTCGCTCGTCGTTCACGTCTTCACCTCGCTTCGCCGGCCAGGAACGCCTGCACGGCGGGCTCGCCCGAAGTCATCACCTCGTCGGCGCGCCCGACCGCGGCGAACCGGCCGTCCATCAGAATGGCCAGCCGGTCGGCCACCGTCCGCGCCAGCTCGACGTCGTGGGTCACCACGATGGACGTATCGCACGGTCCGCGCTTGAGCTCGACGATGAGCTCGCCGACCATCTTGGAGTTCGTCGGATCGAGCCCGGCTGTCGGCTCGTCGAAGAGCATCAGCTCCGGCTCGATGACCAGCGCCCGCGCGATGCCCACGCGCTTGCGCATGCCGCCCGACAGCTCCGAGGGCAGCAGCGGCAGCACATCGTCGCCGAGACCGACCAGCGAGAGCACGTGGACGACGCGCTCGCGGATCGCCGTCTCGGACAGATCCGTGTGCTCGCGCAGCGGAAACGCGACGTTCTCGTAGACCGACAGCGAATCGAACAGGGCCGCGCCCTGGAACACGTAGCCCATGCGCCGGCGGATGGGGAGCAATTCCTCCTCCGAGAGCCGCTCGATGTTGCGTCCGAACACACACACCTCGCCCGCGTCGGGCCGCACGAGCCCCGCCACGTGCCGGAGCAGCACCGTCTTGCCCGAGCCGCTACCGCCCATCACCACGAGCGTCTCGCCCTTGTCGAGCCGGAACGACACCCCGCGCAGCACCTCGGCGCGCTCGAACGACTTGCGGAGATCGACCACCTCGACCACGCCGGTCGCCATCGCTCACCAGAAGATCATGAGGAAGAGCTTGGTGAGAAAGAAATCGGAGACGATCACGCCCATGGTGACGTGCACGACGGTGGCGGTGGTGGCGCGGCCCAGCCCCTCGGTGCCGCCGGTGGTCGACAGCCCGTTGTAGCAGCCGATCAGCGTGACGATGCCCCCGAAGAAGAACGACTTGCCGATGCCGGTGAGGAAGTCGCGCGGTACCACCCAGTAGCTCGTCACGTTCCAGTACGTGTACATGTCCGCGCCGCGCTCGATCCACATGATGACCATGCCGCCCAGCACGCCGACGACGTCGGCCAGCACGGTGAGGAGCGGGAACACGACGAGCGCGGCCAGCACGCGCGGCACGATCAGCCGCTTGATGTAGTTGACGCCCAGCGTGCGCAGCGCGTCGATCTGCTCGGTCACGCGCATGGAGCCCAGCTCCGCCGTGATACCGGAGGCGACCTTGCCGCCGACGAGGATCGCGGTGAGGACGGGCCCCAGCTCGCGCAGGATGGCCAGCGCGGCGATCGGGCCCACGTAGGCCTCGGCGCCGAAGCGCGCCATGTTCACCGCGCTCTGGATGGCGAAGACCATGCCGGTGAAGATCGCGGCGGTCAGGGCCACGCCGAGCGAGCGTACCCCCATCACCTCGATCTCGTTGACCACCAGGCGGAAGTACTTCGGCGGCAGGGCGAGGCTGCGCGCGACCTGCGCGGTGAGCAGGCCGACGCCCCCGTACCACATCGCCGTGCGCCTGAGATAGGCCTCCATCACTCACTCCATCACGAAGCTGGCCACGAACCGCCGGAAGTCCTCGCGACCGCCGTCGAAGTCCTCCGGCGGCGCGACGTAGAGCAGGTCGTACACGCAGCGCGTGTCCTTGAGCACGTAGCTCTCGATGCGCATCCGTTCTTCGCCGCCGCGCGGCCGCCCCTCCACCACCCGGTGGGCGGCCCGGCGACCGGCCACGTCGGCCTCGCCTTCTTCGAGGGTCGCGCGATCCCGCAGGCCGAGCAAGAGGTGACGTTCCAGCAGCCCGTAGTTCCGGCGCGTCGCCTCCGGCCGGCAGGTCGCGTGGGCCAGCATCCCGGCGCCGCCGTCGGCCCGCCGCAGCTCCAGCTCGGCGCGCGAGCCGTTCACCACGTTCCACGCGGGGCCGGGGACGGTGACCCGGAAGCCGTGCTCGGAGCGAAAGACGCCCTCGTGCAGCCGCCGCCCGGCGCAGCCGGCGAGGACACTGAAGGCCACGGCCGTGACGAGCGCCGCGCGCCGGGCGCCGGCGCTCACGGGCTACGCTCGCGAAGCCGCGCGCTCCTTGTGCCGGCGCGCGAGCTCCTCGAGGACGTCGCGGAGCGGGATGCCGCGCTCCCCGAGCAACACCAGCGTGTGGAACCAGAGATCGGCGACCTCCGAAACGACCCGCGCGTCGCCCTCGCCGCCGAGCGCCGCCGTCACCACCTCCGTCGCCTCCTCGCCGATCTTGCGGCACACCGCGGCCTCGCCCTTGGCGAGCAAGCTCGCGACGTACGAGCCCGCCGGCGGCGACGACTTGCGCTGCTGCACGATGCGCTCGATGCGCTCGAGCATGTTGGCCGCCGCGCCCGGACCCGACAGCACATTGAAGAAGCACGTGCGCGCGCCGGTGTGGCAGGCCACGCCCTCCTGGTGGACCTGGACGACGAGGGTGTCGACGTCACAGTCGGCGTAGACGCCCTGCACGTGCTGCACGTGACCCGACGTCTCGCCCTTCTGCCATGGCGCCCGGCGGGAGCGCGACCAGAAGTGCGTGAGCCCCGTGGTCAGCGTCTTGGCGACGGCGTCGCGATCCATCCACGCGACCATCAGCACCTCGCCGGTCTCCGCCTCCTGCACGACGGCCGGGATGAGCCCGCGCTCGTCGTACGTCAGCTCGTCCGGGGTCACCGCCGCACCTCCACGCCCCGCTCGGCCAGATAGCGCTTGGTCTCGGCGATCGTGTGGATGCCGAAGTGGAAGAGGGAGGCGGCCAGCGCCGCGTCCGCGCGCCCGTCCACCAGCGCCTCGTGGAAGTGCTCGAGCGTGCCGGCACCGCCGGAGGCGATGACCGGCACCGTGACCGCCTCGGAGACGGCGCGCGTCAGCTCGAGGTCGTAGCCGTCCTTGGTTCCGTCGCGATCCATGCTCGTGAGGAGGATCTCGCCCGCCCCCAGCGCCACCGCCTCCTGCGCCCACGCGACGGCATCGCGGCCCGTGGTATTGCGCCCGCCGTGCGTGAATACGTGCCAGGTTGTTGTCGCGGGGTCCGCGAGGCCGGCTTCGGCCGTGGGTGGCCCGTTCGAGATGGTTTTCGGCTCCGTTCGCTTGGCGTCGATCGCGACGACGATGCACTGGCTGCCGAAGCGCTGCGCGGCCTCGCGGATCACCTCGGGGCGCGCCAGCGCCGCCGTGTTGAGCGAGACCTTGTCGGCGCCCGCGCGCAGCAGCCGCCGCACGTCGTCGACGGCGCGGATGCCGCCGCCCACGGTGAGCGGCATGTAGATCCCTTCCGCGGTGCGCTTCACGACGTCGAGCATGATGTCGCGCGCCTCGTGCGAGGCCGTGATGTCGAGGAAGACCAGCTCGTCGGCGCCCTGCGCGTCATACGCGATCGCCGCCTCGACCGGATCGCCGGCGTCGCGCAGGTCGACGAACCGGACGCCCTTCACCACGCGGCCGTCCTTGACGTCGAGGCACGGGATGATGCGCTTGGCCAGCACGCTAGGCCCCGCGCGCGGCGGCACGCATCGCGTCCGGCAGCGAGACGGCGCCGGTGTAGAGCGCGCGCCCGACCACGACGCCCTCGATGCCGGCATCGGCGACGGCGGCGAGGGCAGCGATATCGGCCACGCTGCCGACGCCACCGGAGGCGAGGATCGGCATTCGCACCGCGCGCGCCAGCGACGCGGTGTCTTCGACATTGGGCCCGCGCTCGGTCCCATCGCGAGAGATATCCGTATAGAGGAGAGCGGCGGCGCCGGCCTGAAACGCGCGCTGACCGACCTCGGTGACGGTGACGTCGGCGACCTCCGTCCAGCCCTTCACGGCCACGCGAGCGCCACGCGCGTCGACGGCGATGATGACGCGCGCCGGAAACCTCCGGCACACGTCACGCAGGAATCGTTCATCGAGCGCCGCGCGCGTGCCGACCACCACCCAGCCGGCGCCGGCCTCGAGGACCGATTCGACGGCGGCGATGTCGCGCAGGCCGCCGCCGACCTCGACGCGCACGGGCGCCACCGCCGCCACGATCTTGGCCACGAGCGCCATTTGGCGCGGCGCGCCGAAGGCGCCGTCGAGATCGACCACGTGCAGGCGCGGCGCGCCTTGCGCCGCCCACTGCGTGGCCATGGCCACCGGATCCTCGGAGAAGACGGTCTCGGCATCGGCGCGGCCCTCGCGCAGCCGCACGCAGCGGCCTTCCTTCACATCGACGGCCGGGATGACGATCACGCTGACTCTTTCACGATCGCCGCGAAGTTCTCGAGGAGCCGCAGCCCCCAGCGCTGGCTCTTCTCCGGGTGGAACTGCGTGGCGTGGATGCGCCCCAGCTCGACGGCGGCGGCGAAGCGCACGCCGTACTCGCACCACGCCTGCTTCAACAGTCCCTCGGGACTCGTCGCACAATCCCCCGTGCGCCCCTCCGGATAATACGAGTGCACGAAGTAAAAGCGCGCGCCCTCCGGCACGCCTTCGAAGAGGCGTAGCCGTCCCCCGTGCTCGACGCCGTTCCAGCCCATGTGCGGCACCTTGCGGCCCGCCGCGAAGCGCCGCACCACCCCGGGAATCACGTCGAGGCCACGCCCCTCGCCGAACTCCTCGCTGCTCGTGAACAGCAGCTGGTAGCCCAGACAGATGCCGAGGAACGGGCGCGTGCCGTCGAGCGCGCGGCGCAGCGGCGCCAGCAGGCCGAGCGTCTGGAGATTGGCCATCGCGTCGTGGAAGGCGCCGTCGCCGGGCAGCACCACCGCGCGCGCGTCGTCCACCGCGCGCGGATCCTGCGTGACCGTGGCCGGCACGCCGAGCCGCGCGAACGCCTTCTCGACCGAGCCGAGGTTTCCCCGGCCGTAGTCGATGATTGCGATCACAGGCTCGCCTCGCCCCTCACAGCGTCGCCTCGCCTCCGGCTGCGGCTCCTGAAACGGGCTGCGGCTCGCAATGCCACGATCACAGCGTGCCTTTGGTGGAGGGCAGGATCCCCGCGATGCGCGGGTCGTGGCGCGTGGCCTGCGCGAGCGCGCGGCCGACAGCCTTGAACACGGCCTCCGTGATGTGGTGCAGGTTGTGGCCGTAGTGCATGGTGACGTGCAGCGTGATCTCCGCGTTGAACGCGACGGCGCGGAAGAACTCCTGCAGCAGGTCGCAGTCGAAGTTCGAGACGCGGCCGCGCGCCACCGGCACGCTGAAGACGAGGAACGGCCGCCCGGAGACGTCCACCGCCGCCGAGACGAGCGTCTCGTCCATCGGGATCACCGCGGTGCCGAAGCGGACGATGCCCTTCTTGTCGCCGAGCGCCTGCTTGAGTGCCTGGCCCAGCACGATGCCGACGTCCTCAACGGTGTGGTGCTGGTCGACCTCGACGTCGCCCTGCGCCTCGACGGCGAGGTCCACGAGCCCGTGCTTGGCGAACGCCTCGAGCATGTGGCTGAAGAACGGGATCGGCGTCTTCACCTTCGAGGCGCCGGTGCCGTCGAGCCCCAGCGAGAGCGTGATCTCCGTCTCCTTCGTCTTGCGCTCCACGCGCGCCTGCCGTCCCTCGCTCATGTCCGCTCTCCCTCCGCCTTTTTCGCTCGCGCCTCCGCGGCGCTGCCGTGAGCCGTCAGTCCCTCGATGCGCGACAGCGTCGTCAGGTGCGGCAGGGCCGCGGCCAGGCCCGACGGCGAGTACTCGAGCACGCTCGAGCGCTTCACGAAGTCCTCGGTGCCGAGGGGCGACGCGAAGCGCGCCGTCCCCGCCGTCGGCAGGACATGATTCGGCCCCGCCACGTAGTCGCCGACCACCTCGGGCGTGTGGGCGCCGAGGAACACGGCGCCGGCGTGGCGCACGCGCGGCAGCAGGGCGGCGGGGACGGCGACCATCAGCTCGAGGTGCTCGGGAGCCAGGCGGTTGGCGATCTCGACGGCGCGCTCGAGGCTCTCGGCCAGGATCAGCGCGCCGTGGTCGCGCAGCGCGGCGGCGGCGATCTCGCGCCGCGGCAGCGCGTCGAGCCGCGCGGCCAGCGCCTTCTCCACGCGCGGCATCAGCGCCGCCGCATCGGTGATCAGCACGGCCCGCGCCATCGGATCGTGCTCGGCCTGGGCGAGCAGGTCGGCGGCGATCCAGTCGGGCTCGGCGGCCGCATCCGCGACGACGACGACCTCGCTCGGCCCCGCCATCATGTCGACGCCGACCACGCCGAAGACGCGCGTCTTGGCCAGCGCGACGTAGATGTTGCCCGGGCCGACGATCTTGTCGACGCGGCGAATGGTCCGAGTTCCATACGCTAGCGCGGCCACCGCCTGGGCGCCCCCGACGCGCCAGGCCTCGGTGACGCCGGCCACGCGCGCGGCCGCGAGCACCACCGCATTCACGCCGCCGTCGGCTCCCGGCGGGGTGACCAGGACGATCTCTTTGACGCCGGCCACCCGCGCGGGCACCGCCGTCATCAGCACCGTCGACGGGTAGGCGGCGCGGCCGCCGGGGATGTAGATGCCGACGCGGTCGAGCGGGCGGACTTCCTGGCCGAGGCTCGAGCCGTGCTCGTCGGTGAGCCGCCACGACTTCGGCATCGCGGCCGCGTGGTAGCGCTCGATCCGCTCGGCGGCGTAGTCGAGCGCCGCCCGCGCCGCGGGCTCGAGCGCGCGCAGCGCCGCGTCCAGCCCGGCGGCGGAGATCGCCAGCGCCGGCACAGAGGCGGCGGCGTAGCCGTCGAACTTGGCCGTGTACTCGAGCACGGCGGCGTCGCCGCGCGCGCGGACGCCCGCGAGGATCTCGTCCACGGCGGCCGAGACGTCGGCCGCCACCTGCGAGGGCGGGCGCTCGAGCGCGCCCACGACCGCGTCCACGCCGAGCGCGCGCGCGTCGAGCGTGCGGATCATCGCGACACCGTCACGCGCGCGCGCATGTCGTCGATCAGCCGCGTGACGGCGGCGTGCTCGGTCTTCATCGCGGCGCGGTTGACGATCACCCGCGCGGTGGAGCGCGTGATCTCGGCGACCTCCACCAGCCCGTTCGCGCGCAGCGTCTCGCCCGACTGCACGAGGTCCACGATCCGCTCGGCGAGGCCGACCAGCGGCGCCAGCTCGATGGAGCCGTCGAGCCGTACGATCTCCACCTGGATGCCGCGCGCCGAGAAGTATTCCTCGGTGAGGCGCGGATACTTGGTGGCCACGCGGACCCACGACCACTTGGCCGGGTCGTCGCGCTCCCAGAGCGCGCGCGGCTCCGCCACCACGAGCCGACAGAAGCCGAAGCCGAGGTCGAGCGGCTCGTACACGTCGGGCTCCTGCTCGAGCAGGATGTCCTTGCCCACCACGCCGAGGTCGGCGGCGCCGTAGATGACGTAGGCCGGCACGTCGGCAGGCTTGAGGAGCAGGACCTCGAGGTCGCGGCCGGCGTCGCGGAAGATCAGCTTGCGCGAGTCGGGATCGATCCCGCTCACGCCCAGCTCGCGGAGCAGGTCGAGCGCGGGGTCGAGCAGGCGACCCTTGGGCAGCGCGAGCGTCAGCCCGTTCTTCATCGCATTTTCCCCGCGACGAAGCGCTCGACGCCCGCCAGATCGCGCCGCGTCTCGACCACGCCGAAGCCGGCCTTCTCCATGAGGGCCACCACCGCGCGCACCTGCTCGTCGCCGGAGGTCTCCAGCACGAGCGCGCCGCCGGGTACCAGACGCTGCGGCGCCTCGGCCACGATGCGACGGATCACCCTCAGTCCGTCCGGGCCGCCGTCCAGGGCGCCGCGCGGATCGTATTGACGGACCTCCGGGGCCAGGGCCGCGATGAGGCTCGTCGGCAGGTAGGGCGGGTTGGACACGATGACGCTGGCGCGCCGCTCCCCCAGGGCCGCGAACAGCTCGGACACCTCGACCCTCACGCGCTCCGAGAGCCCGAGCCCGGCGACGTTCTCGCGCGCCAGCATCGCGGCGCGGGGGGACGCGTCGAGCGCGATCACCTCGGCGTCGGGGCGCTCCGACGCGATCGCGCAGGCGATACAGCCCGTCCCGGTCCCCAGATCGATGGCGAGCGGCCGCCGAGCGTCGCGCGGAAGCAGGTCCAGCGCCCACTCGGCGAGAAGCTCCGTCTCGGGACGCGGCACCATGGCGTCCGCGGTGACCCTCACCGTGATGTGCCGGAACGGTTGGCTGCCGAGGATGTGCTGCAGCGGCTCGCGCTTCATGCGCCGACGCAGCGCGGACACATACCAGCCGGCCTCCGGCGCCTCCAGCGTCCGCTGAAGCTCGGCGCGCAGCGCGCCGAGCGTCACACGCAGCGCGCCGGCCAGCAGCCACTCGGCATCCACCGGCGCGCTCTCGACGCCCGCGCGCCGCAGCGCCTCGGCGCCGACGGCGAGCGCCGTCTGCACGCTCGGCCGCGAGTCGATCAGCGCGTCCGGATCCATCGGGCGGCTCACGACTCGACCTTCTGCAGCCGCTCGGCCTGCTCGGCCGCCGTCAGCCCGTCGATGATCTCGTCGAGATCGCCCTCCAGGACCGTGGGCAGTCGATACAGCGTCAGCCCGATCCGGTGGTCGGTCACGCGGCCCTCGCGGAAGTTGTAGGTGCGAATCCGCTCGCTCCGCTCGCCGGTGCCGACCTGCGACTTGCGGTCGGCGGCCATGGCCGCCTGCTGCTCCTCCTGCGCGCGCTCCAGCAGGCGCGCCTTCAGCACGCGCATCGCCTTCGCACGGTTCTTGATCTGCGAGCGCTCGTCCTGGCACGTCACGACGAGCCCGGTCGGGATGTGCGTGATGCGCACCGCGGAGTCGGTGGTGTTGACGCCCTGACCGCCGGGGCCCGACGAGCGATAGACGTCCACGCGCAGATCCTTCTCCTCCACCCGCACGTCCACGTCCTCGGCCTCCGGCAGCACGGCCACCGTCACGGTGGAGGTGTGGATGCGGCCGCTCGCCTCGGTGACCGGCACGCGCTGCACGCGGTGGACGCCGCGCTCGAACTTGAGCCGGCTCCACGCGCCGCGGCCCTGCACGAACAGGATGACGTCCTTGAGACCGCCGACGCCGGTGGGACTGGAGTCCATCAGCTCCACCTTCCAGCGCTGCGCCTCCGCGTACTTGGTGTACATGCGCGCGAGCTCGGCGGCGAACAGCGCCGCCTCGTCGCCGCCGGCGCCGGCGCGGATCTCGAGGAAGACGTTCTTGTCGTCGTTGCGATCCTTGGGGAGGACGAGCTTCTTCAGCTCGTCTTCGAGCGCGGTCTGGCGCGCGGACAGCTCGTCGATCTCGGTCTGCGCCAGCTCGGCCAGCTCGCGATCGCCGCCCTCGGCCAGGATGTGCCGGGCCTCGCCGAGCCGCTTGAGGACGTCCTTGTACTCGGCGAACTTCTCGACGACCTCCTGAATGTCGGCGTGCTCTTTGCGCAGGCGTGCGTACTCGGCCTGCTGGCCAAAGATCGAGGGGTCGGCGAGTGCGCGCTCGATCTGATGCGAGCGCTCTTCGATCTGGCGGAGCTTATCGAACAACATGGCTTAGCTCCGCACGGCGGAGATGGTACTGGGGGGTCTGGGGGGCCATGGCGGGGCCCCCCACGTGATTATTGAGCGGCCGCGGGCTGCCGCTTGTACTTGCGCTGGAAGCGCTCGACACGGCCGGCCGTATCCATGAGCTTCTGCTTGCCCGTGAAGAACGGATGGCACTTCGAGCACACTTCGACGTGGATGTTCGACCGCGTGGAGCGCGTCTTGACGACCTCGCCGCACGCGCAAGTGATCGTGGTGTCGACGTAATCCGGATGAATACCCACCTTCACGGCTCAACCCTCCCTCAGGAAGCCTAACGATACCAGCGACGCCTCGGAAATGCAAAAAGCGCGCGCCTTTAGTCAACCTTGAGATGTCGATCGCGAGGAACAGGATGCCGACTGGTTCTCGGCGACAAGAGCATTCGCCGCGTTCGAGCGCGGGCTTTGCCCGCGCCATCGTGCTTGGGGGGAGGCAGGGAGGAGCGCGCCGCTAGGCGCGCGACGGTCGTCGGCCGGGGAGTCCGAGGGGGCGTTAGCCCCCTCGCTTAAGAACCGGCGCAGCCCCCCTCCGAGTTGCTCTACCCCATCGAATGCATCGAGGCGAGGAATTCCTTGTTGGACTTGGTGAGCTTGAGCTTGTCGAGCAGCAGCTCCATGCCCTCGACGGGATTGAGCTGGGACAGCGCCTTGCGCAGGAGCCAGACCTTCTGCAGCTCGTCCTTCTCCAGCAGCAGCTCTTCCTTGCGCGTGCCTGACTGCTCGATGTTGATCGTCGGGAAGATGCGCTTGTCCATCAGGCGCCGGTCGAGGTGGACTTCCATGTTGCCGGTGCCCTTGAACTCCTCGAAGATCACGTCGTCCATCCGGCTGCCCGTGTCCACGATGGCGGTGGCCATGATGGTCAGCGAGCCGCCCTCCTCGATGTTGCGCGCCGCCGCGAAGAAGCGCCGCGGGCGCTGCAGCGCGTTGGCGTCGAGACCGCCGGAGAGCACCTTGCCCGACGACGGGATGACGGCGTTGTGGGCGCGCGCGAAGCGCGTCAGCGAGTCGAGCAGGATGACCACGTCACGCTTGTGCTCGACCAGCCGCTTGGCCTTCTCGATCACCATGTCGGCGACCTGGATGTGGCGCTGCGGCGGCTCGTCGAAGGTGGATGAGATGACCTCGCCCTTCACCGAGCGCTGCATATCGGTGACTTCCTCCGGCCGCTCGTCGATGAGCAGCACGATGAGGTAGACCTCCGGGTGGTTCTTGGCGATGGCGTTGGCCA
>Ga0209161_10002153_pt1 | contig 16194 bp, 14 predicted proteins | sample GraSoiAngelo_155_FD_186169 | JGI IMG/M metagenome (GOLD analysis project Ga0209161, IMG submission 186169) | Grasslands soil microbial communities from the Angelo Coastal Reserve, California, USA - 14_1009_13_30cm (SPAdes) (version 2) | ecosystem: Environmental > Terrestrial > Soil > Grasslands...
CGCCCACAGCTCGTCCTCGTCCTCCACGAGGAGCACGGTCTCCGTTCCCCCACCCGCGGGCTGGCGCGGCTCGGGGCTGGGGGCGATCTCCACGCTCTCCTCGATGCGCGGCAGGTAGATCTTGAAGGTCGTGCCGGCGCCGGGCGCGCTGTGGACGGAGATGCCGCCGTCGCTCTGCTGGACGATACCGTACACGGTGCTGAGGCCGAGCCCCGTCCCCTTGCCCTGCTCCTTGGTGGTGAAGAACGGCTCGAAGATCCGCGCCTGGGTCGCCGCGTCCATGCCGGTGCCGGTGTCGGTCACCGCGAGCACCACCGTGGGGCCGGGACGCGTCCCCGCGTGCTGGGCCTCGCCGTCCGTCAGCTCGACGTCGCTGGTCTCGATGGTGAGCTTGCCCCCGTCAGGCATGGCGTCGCGGGCATTCACGACCAGGTTCACGATGACCTGCTCGAGCTGGCCCGGATCGGCTTTGACCCGCCCCAGCGCGGGCGGAAGGACGGTCCGCAGCGCGACGTCCTCGCCGATCAGGCGGCGAAGCATGGATTCCATGTTCTCCACGACGGCGTTGAGGTCGAGCACCTTGGGCTGGAGCACCTGCTTGCGGCTGAAAGCGAGGAGCTGGCGGGTCAGCTGGGTGGCGCGCATGGCCGTCTTCCGGAAGAGCTCGATGTCGCGACGCATCGGGTCCTCGGGACGGAGCCGCTTGAGCAGGAGGTCGCTCCGCCCGAGCACGACGGTCATGAGGTTGTTGAAGTCGTGCGCGATGCCGCCGGCGAGGCGCCCCACCGCCTCCATCTTCTGTGACTGGCGCAGACTCTCCTCGAGCACCCGGCGGCCCGTGAGGTCCTTGAGCACCCCGACCGTGCCCGTGAGCGCCCCGCTCGCGTCCCGGAGGAGGGAGATGGAGGCAGAGCCCACGAGGGTCCGGCCGTCCTTGCCGCGGACCACAGCCTCGTAGTCGCGCACCCGCCCTTCGGCGAGGAGCCGCGCCATGACGGTGCGGGCTTCGTCGGGACCGCTGACATAGAACTCGGCGGCGGTGCGCCCGAACGCCTCGTCGGCCCCATAGCCGAACATCTCCTCGGCGCCGGGGCTCCAGTACGTGATGCGGCCGTGGACGTCGGTGGTGACGATGGCGTCGGCCGAGCTCGCCGCGATCGACTGGAGGAAGTCGCGCGCATCGCGGACCTCCTGGTAGAGCCGTGCCGTCTCCAGCGCGATGGCCGCCCGGTCCGCGAAGGCTTCCACCACCTGCACTTCCTCGTCCGTGAATTGCCGGCCCACCGTGTCGCCGAGGGACAGGGCACCGATCACCCGCCCCTGGACGACGAGGGGCACGGCCAGCACCGCCCCGAAGCCCGCCCGCTTCATTCGTGCCTGATGGTCGGGCGGCTGAGGAATCCGTGGATCGGCCAGCAAGTCCGAGGTGACCACGGGCCGGCGCGAGCGCGCGGCGAGGCCGATGGCGCCCTGCCCGAGCGGGTAGACGAGCCGGCTTCCCGCGCCCACGCCGTGATCGCCCCGGAGGCTCAGCGATTCGAGATCCTCCGTCTCCGGCCGCAGACGGAAGAGGGCCGCGTTGGCCACGCGGAGCAGGGTACGCACGCTCTCCACGATCCGATCCGACACCTCGGCGAGGTCGAGCGACTGGCCGAGCAGGCGACCGATCTCGGCGTGGGCTTCGGCGGTGCGCCGCCGCCGCTCCGTCTCCTGGAGGAGGCGCGCGTTGTCGATGGCCACCGCGGCCTGGCTCGCGAGGAAGCCCATCAGCTCCCGCTCCTCGTCGGCAAAGCTCCGATGCTCGCCGAAGAAGATGGAGAGCACCCCGATCGCTCGATCCCGGGCGATCAAGGGCAGTCCCGCGTACGCGTGGAGATCGGCCGCCTCGACGAGGTGCCGATTGACCCAGCGCGGCTCGTGGTCGATGTTCTCGACGAAGACGGGAGTGCGTGACTCGTAGACGACGCCCGCCACGCCCCGGCCGTACGGGACCTCGCCCGTCTCGAAGATCTCGGACGGCCTCGTGGAATCGCGGGTGAAGTGGCGCCCGACCCGAAGCACCCCCGTGGCCGAATCGTCGACCAGCACCCCCGCGACCTTCGCGCCGAGAAGCGCGACCGCCGCCTGAGCCACGGCCTCGAGCACCCGTTCGCTGTCCGTGGCAGCGGCGATCACGCTCGACACGCGCGCGAGCACCGCGAGCTTCTCCGCCCGCGCGTGGCCTACCTCGGCGAGCGTGCGCATGGCGCTCTCCGTCCGCTTGCGCTCGGTGATGTCGAGCATGACGCTGACGGTGGCCACACGGCCCCGCCACGTGATCGGCGTGACGAGGCACTCCATGGACACGAGCGAGCCGTCGACGCGTTGGGCCTGGAACTCGTACCGCGTGGGCACGGCCTCCCCGCGCTCCTGCGCGCGAGCCATGTCGAGGATGCGCGCGCGATCGTGAGGCGCCACGTGGTTGATGGCGCGCAGACCGAGCAGCTCGGCGGGACTCTCGTAGCCCAGGAGGCGGGCGATGGATTGATTGGCGTAGCGGATCACCCCGGCCTCGTGGATCACGATGCCCTGGAGCGAGCCTTCGACGATGGTCGCGTGCTGCTGGGTCTGCAGGCGAAGTCCGGCGTGGATCCGATGGCGCTCGACGATATGAGGCAGCGCGCGCGCGAGCCGCAGCGCCCAGCCCCGGCTCATCACGCGGCAATCGTCGGCGCCCTCGTGGTAGGCGCGGCGGGACAGGCTGGGGTCGTCACGTCGGGCGAGGGCGATGAGGGTCACCGCGGGGTCCGCGGAGTGGATCTCGCGGAGGGCGTGCGCCTCCGAGGTCTCGGGCACCGCGAGATCGAGGAGCGCGACGTCGACGTCTCCTTCGGCCAGGCGCTCGACGGCCTCGGTCATCGTGCCGACGTGGTGGACCTCGACGCGGGGCGTCCGGCTCCGATCGAGGGCGGCCACGAACGAGCGGGCGGCGGCGGGATCGGACTGGATCAGAAGGACCCGCAGGCACGGCTTGACGGCAGGATCGAGTCGCGGCCGGTTCGAGACCTTCGCTCCTCCCGGAGACTGAAGGCGCGTGGACTGCTGATCCTTCCGCGCGTAGACGTTCTGAGCGACGCTACTCGCAGACTTTGCTCGGGCCATCGACACTCCCTGACCACCTCGGGCCATGCGCCGCCAAGAACAGCCGACGTCGCCATGAGCAATCGCCGTCGGAGACGGAAGGTCTTGCACCACCGGTGCGGCAGGCTTGTCCCGGGGCCCGCGACCGGCTGTGGTAGGGAAGTAACCGGTGAGCTAGGCTCCGGCGAGATCGCCGAAGGAGCCGAGAAGAGAGCCGATGGCGACCCTCCGGGCCTCGAGCCAGGCGCGGGTCGCGCAGAAGAAGCCGTTGACCAGATCGCCCTGGCCGTCGGCGGGGACCGATACCCCGTGTGTCACGAGGTACACGACGACCGCGAAGCTCAGCATCGTCTCCAGCTGCGTCCGAACCATCGCTCTCCCCTCCTTTCTGTTCGCTGCTGCCCGTAAGACTGCCCGCCGCCCAGCTCTGTTTACAGCCGAGACGCCGTAAACGCTCCGCGCGGCCACGGCGTCTGGCCATCAAGGAGGGGCGCTTCGAGGCCCCCCGGGGAGGAATGGACATGAGGCTCAACGGGACGGTCAACATCGAGCGGGACGACAACGCCAACTACGTGGTCACCTATGCGCCGATCGGGGTGGATCACGTCGGCCGGCCCCAGCGCAGGTTCAAGGGCTGGCAGCACCTCGTCGCCTTCCTCCAGGGGCCGCTGCATGTCGGCGCGCCGGAAGTCCGCAGCGCGCTGAACGCGCTCTTTCGCAATGGAGCTTTTTGCCTGGACGGGGTCTGGCTCAGCGAGGCGGAGATCACGGAGCAGGGCCTGGGGCCGGTCTTCTGTCTCGAGGCCCCGGGGGCCTCGCCTACGCTCACGCCTGATCGAGATCAGCTACTGATCTGGAATCGCAACAGGGCGTGGGCGCGCCGGAGCGAGGCCTCGGCCTCGTGGGGCGCAGCGCCGCGGGAGAAGATGAAGCCGAGATACTCGGAGCCCTCGGGCAGCGGCACGATCCGCTGACCCCTGTGCATCGAGATGGTGATGTCCTCGATGCCGGGCACCGCGCGCGCCTGATCGAGGCCTTCGACGCTCTGCAGGATGCCGCCGCGCGGGATGGGAATCATCATGACGCCGGCGGCGGGACGCTCGCGCTCCAGGGACGCGATGGGCCAGCCCAGAGCATGGCGCAGGATGATCTCCTCGAGCGTCATGCCCGTGCCGAAGCGCAAGGTCCGCGCGCACAGCCCGCCGATGGAGCGCGCGGCCAGCTCGATGAGCCAGGGACCCGCGTCGTCGATGCGCAGCTCGGCGTGCACGGGGCCGTCGGTGAGGCCGAGGGCCCGCGCGGCCCGCGCGGCGCAGTCGCCGACGGCGCGCTGGCTCGCCGCGGGCAGCCGCGAGGGCGTCACGTAGATCGTCTCCTCGAAATAGGGCCCGTCGAGCGGATCGGGCTTGTCGAAGAGGGCCAGCGTCTGGAGCTGGCCCGCCGTCAGCATTCCCTCGAGCGCGACCTCGACGCCGGGCACGAAGCTCTCCACCAGGATCTGCGAGGCGCCCTCGCCGAGCGCGCGGACCTCCGGCAACGTCAGGAGGGCGGCGAGCCGCGTCCACGCGGCGGAGAATTCCGCCGGGGAGTCCGCCCGAATCACCCCGCGGCTCGCGGACAGGTGAAGGGGCTTGAGCACGCACGGATAACGCACGGCCTTGGCCGCGGCCGCCGGGTCCTCCTCGACCCCGAAGGCCGCGAAGCCGGGCTGGGGCACGCCCGCGCGCCCGAGCGCCTCCCGCATCGCGAGCTTGTTCCGGGTGGCGCGCACGGCCGCCATGGGATTCGCGCGCAGCCCAAGGGCCTGCCCGATGGCCGCGCCCACCACGGTGGTGGCGTCGTCCACCGGCACCACGGCCGCGATGGGATATCGCCGCGCGTAGTCGCTCACCTGTCGCACGCTGGCCGCGGGATCGGCGAAGGGAAGGGTGAGCAGCCGCTCCGGCACCGCTTCGGCCAGGGCATTGGGCTTCTCGGCGGCGACCACGAGGTCGACCTCGAGCCGGCCCGCCGCCTCCACGAAATCCTCCGTGCGGTAGGTGGTGGTCGGCACGAGCAGGAGCAGACGCGGCCTGGCCACCGTCAGCCCTTGTAGAAGCGATCGAGCGCAGCCAGGGCGGCCAGCTCCGAGAGCATCGGCGCATGCCCCATGTCCGGCACCTCGACGCGCACGAGGGCCGGCTGGCGGCGTTCCATCTCATCGGCCGTCGCGCGGCTCAGGACATCGCTGTCCGCGCCGCGCACGAGCAGGATGGGGCAGCGGAGCGACGCGAGCGTGTGCCACCAGATCTCCGCGGCCGACTTCATCACCTCAGCCGTCGGCGGGGGCGTCTTGCCGATGGCGGGATCGAACTTGAAGGACCAGCCGCCCTCTCCCTCGCGCACTGCCCAGCGAAGCCCCGCCTCGACTTCGGAGCGTGGCAGCCTGCGTAGCCAGAGATAGCGTTCCCGCGCCCAGTCCACCGCGGCCTCGAAGCTCGGAAAGCTCCCCGGCACCGTGGCCGTGTACATGGCGATTCGGTTGGCGCCTGCCGGATCGATCTCGGGGCCGATGTCATTGAGGGCCAGGCTGAGGACGCGCTGGGGATGGAAGGCGCCGAGCGAGAGCCCGCAGAGTCCCCCGAGGGAAGTTCCGAGAATGTGCACGGCGGGCAACGCGAGCTCGTCGAGCAGCTTGACCGCGTCCTGAACGTAGTGAGGAATCGCGTAGGTCCCGGGAGCCGCCCATTCGCTCTCGCCGCGACCGCGCAAGTCGAGCGCGATGCACCGGTAGCGGTCCGAGAGGCGCTCGGCGACGTGGTCGAACGTGTGGCTCTGCTGGGTCAGACCGTGCAGCATCAGAATCGCCGGTGCCTCGCGCGCGCCCCAGTCCTGCCAGTGGAGTCGCACGCCATTGATGCTCATCCACTCGTCGCGGTACATGGCCGCCTCATTTGGCCCGGGATGCGGTAAGGTGTCAAGCGACGGTGAAGTTCGAGCCGAAACGTGGCCGACGAGACGTAGTCGAGGGCACGGTGAGGCGAGGGCTGAATGGAGGACTCATGTACGCGGGCATCATGATCGAGGCACAGGAAGGCCTGACCTGGGAGCGCTGGTTCAGGCTGGCCCAGGCCGCCGAGGATCTTGGCTACCACTCGCTGTGCCGCTCGGACCACTTGACGGGACTCGGCGGAGACTCGAAGCGATCTTCCCTCGAGACCTGGACATCGCTCACGGCGCTCGCCGCGCGGACCAAGCGCATCCGCTTCGGCGCCATGGTCTCGCCGCTGACCTTCTATCATCCCGCGCTCCTCGCCAAGATGGCGGCGGCCGTGGACAACCTCTCCGGGGGCCGCCTCGACCTCGGGCTGGGCGCGGGCTGGAACGAGCACGAGCACGCGATGTACGGCGTGCCGTTCGGGAGCGTCAAGGAGCGGCTCGACCGGCTGGAGGCGGGCGCGCGCGTGATCCGCGCACTCGAGAAGGGCCAGCCGGTGACGCTTGCCCAGCCGCTCTTCCCGCTCAAGAGCGCGGAGAGCTATCCGCGCCCGCCCGCCGGCCGCTACCGCATCGTCATCGGAGGGCGTGGCGAGAAGCGCACGCTCAAGATCGTGGCCGAGTTCGCCGACGAGTGGAACGTCACGCGCGTGGACCACGCGACCTTCACGCAGAAGCGCCAGATCCTCGCCGAGCATTGCCGCGCCTTCGGCCGCGACCCGGACGCCCTGGCGCGTTCCCTCATGATCCCGCTCGCCATCGGGCGCGACGCGGCCGACGTCGCCAAGCGCATTGCCGCCGCCCGCGCCTTCTTCCCCGCCCTCCCGGCGGACGAGGCGGCCTGGCACGCTGCGTCGTTCCTCGCCGGCTCGCCGGAGCGCGTCATCGCCGACCTCAAGGCGTGGGAGAAGGTGGGCATCCAGCGGGTGCTCCTCCAGGTGCTCGACCAGGAAGACATTTCGGCCCTGGAGCTGTTCGCGCGCGAGGTCTTGCCGAAGGTGGCGTGAAAGGCGGTCGGCTCGGGCAGCCGCGGGGCCATCGATCCCTCGCGTGTGGCCGAGCACTGTCTGTCCAGCGCCTGACACTGTGTCAGCAGGTCTGACGGTGGACCCTGACGGCGTCGCCAAGTCGCTCAGACCCGGAACCGGGAGTTCGGCTGGCTTAATCGACGCTTGTCCACTCACCCGGAAGGTCTTCGGGTGGCAGGGAAGTTGCGTCATAGGCGGACCTCGTGAGCACGCCGCGCCCGAGTCGAAACCATCGTTGGACCGCGGGATTCTCGCTGCCCGAGCTCGTGGCCAGTGCCGGTCTCATCGGCGTCCTTGCCACTGTCGCCCTGCCCATGGGCCTCAACTACCTGCCCGCGGCCCAGGCCCGGAGCGGGGCGCGCGAGATCCAGGCGGTGCTGATGCAGGCGCGGATGGTGGCGATCAGCACCCGTCAGTCGATCTGCGCTCAGCCCGTGGCGGGGGGGTACCAGTACCTCCAGGGCAACTGCGGTGGCGCTCCCTGGATGGGGCCCAGCATGAATGCCTCGGGCGTCGCTCCGGTCTCCAGCAACGTGGTCGCGAGCGGGGTCGCGCCCATCTTCACGCCCTTCGGCACCGCGAGCGTTCCCAGCGTGGTCAGCGTGAGCTACGGCGCCCAGACCCTGACCGTGACCGTGCAGCCGTCAGGACAGGTGACGATTCCGTGAGCTGGCGACGGGCCGCGCGAGCGGTGAGGGACGGGCGCGGATTCAGCCTGCCCGAGCTCCTGGTCTCCTGCGGCGTCCTCGGCCTCGTGATGGCCGGTGTGGCGGGCGTGCTCGCCACGGGTCGCCAGGTCAGCGTGGAAGGCGACAATCGCGCCCAGGCTCAGCAGACCGCGCGCGCAGCCATGATCATCGAGGAGGAGCTGCGCCTCGCGGGCTACGGCTTCCCCGCCGCCCAGCAGAAGATCCTGGCCGCCTCGCCGACGGGCATCACGTTCTGGGCGGACCTGATCAACGCCTCCACCCGGATCACCGCCAACGCCAACGCGGGCGACACGATCTTGAACGTCGCCAGTGGCACGGGCTTCGCGGTCGGCGATGTCATCTATCTGATGAACAGCGACCAGTTCTGGACGGTCTCCGTCTCCTCCGCCTCGGCCACCACCATCGTCGTGCCCAATCCGGGAGTGCCGGTGGCCCTCCCGCAGGGCGTTCAGGTGGGGCGGCCCAAGCAGATCCGCTATCTCTGGAACGGGATCGACACGGTATTCAAGGACGCGGGCACGGGGCTCGGCTTCCAGCCGCTCGCCACGGGTGTCACCGGCTTCCAGCTCACCTACTTCGACACCAGCGACGTGGCGATTCCCGTGGCCAGCCTGGGCGCGAGCCTCAATCTCATCCGCCGCGTCGTGGTCACCCTGACGGCGCAGTCCGCGGGGACCGACGAGGTCCGTTCCTTCACGCTGACGTCGTCAGTCCGCCCTCGGAATCTCTGAGGACGAAGAGGACCCGTCCATGAACTTCTCAGCACGCAGCTTTGATTTCCGTCGCGCCGAGCGTGGATCGGCGCTGCCCCTGGCCATGATCGTCATGCTCATCTGCTCCATCCTGGGCTTCACCCTGGTCGCCATGGGCATGACGGAGATGCAGATCTCCGGCAGCTGGAAGCAGTACAGCGCCGCCTTCTACGCGGCCGAGGCGGGGATCGAGTCGGGCGTGGTGGCGCTGCGGACCATCCTCGCCAGCACGCCGACGCCCACGGCGGCCCAGCTCAGCGGCATCACGGCGCCCGCCCTCAGCGATCCCAAGCTCTCCTTCGTCAATTATTCGGTGGCCTGGGTCGTGCCTACTCCGCCGAACTCTTATCCAACGACTTTCACGATCGGGCCCTACGCGGGCTTCAGCGGACAGGTCACCGACTATCTCATCACCTCGGAGGTTCGCGGCGACAACGGCACGCGCTCCCGCCTGACCCAGATCCTCCGCCAGGTCCAGGTGCCACTCTTCCAGTTCGGCGTCTTCTACGGCGCCGGGGTGGACCTCGAGATCGCCCCCGGTCCGAACATGACATTCAACGGCCGCGTGCACTCGAACAGCAACATCTACGTGGGGGCCGGCTCGACGCTTGACTTCGACTCGACCATCACCTCGGCGGGCGGGATCCTCCGCCGCATCAAGCGCGATCCCTCCATCCCGTGGGGCAACAACCCGCGCATCAAGGACGCCAGCGGCAACTATCAGAACCTGAACTTCGACAGCGCGCTCCGGCCGGGATTCGGTAGCGCCTGGACGGCCAGCGCCTGGCAGGCCCAGGCCACGTCCACGTTTGGTGGCACGGTGCGCGACAGCGCCATGGGCGTGGGCCAGATCATTCCCCCCGTCCCTCAACTCTTCTACAATCCGAGCAACCCGGACGTGATCTCTCACCAGCTCATCGAGGTCGCCAACGCGGGCGATGCCCCGGACCTGGCCTCGGCCAAGATGTTTTCCAAGTCGGGATTGCGCGTCGTCAACGGTGCGGTCACCGACATGGGCGGCAATCCCGTCAGCGTGCCCCCCGGCGTGTTCACCACGACGACGTTCTATGACATGCGCGAGCAACGGAACATGGTGGTGACGGACGTCAACGTCGGCCTCCTGCGCTCCAGCGGCGTGGCTCCCGCCAACGGCGTCCTTTACGTCGCGCGGAGCGGGTCGCCGGGTGCCGTCAGGCTCGTCAACGGCTCCCAGCTACCCTCGCAGGGGTTGACGGTGGTGAGCGAGAATCCCATGTACATCCAGGGCGATTACAACACCGTGGCCAAGGTGCCCGCTGCCGTGCTCGCCGACGCCATCACCGTGCTCTCGAACAACTGGGCCCCGAACAACAGCGACGCCAAGGGCGATCTCGCCACCATCACGCGGCAGGCCACGGCGACCACGGTCAACGCAGCCTTCGCGCTGGGGCCCTCCGTCGAATCCGTAATGGGCCAGGGCAATGGCCAGCTCGAGAACGACATCCGCTTCCTCGAGGACTGGAACGGCAACACGTTCACGTATGGCGGCTCCATCATCGACCTCTGGCACAGCCAGCAGGCGGTCGGCCAGTGGCAGTGCTGCGGCTCGGGCGGCACCCAGTACTACACGGCGCCCCAGCGCATCTGGAGCTACGACACGCTCTTCAACACCACTCCGCCACCCGGCACCCCGCAGGGCACCCTGATCCTGCGCGGCGCCTGGTCGCAGCAATAGGCGCGGTCATGTCCGAGCGAAAGCGGCGAAGCTCGAGCCAGCTGGGCATGAGCCTGATCGAGGTCCTGCTCGCCGTGGCCTTCCTCGCGGTAGCCCTGGTCGCCTTGCTTAGCATGCTGACGCAGGGCTCGGTCAGTGTGGTCGCAGGCGGCGGCCAGTCCAAGGCGACGGCTTACGCCCGGCAGATGATGGAGCAGCTTCGCAACCAGCCCTTCACCACCGGCCCGGTCAATAGCACGGACACTCCCGAGGCGGGCATCACGCGCGCGTGGTCCGTCGTGCAGACGGGCGCCACGGCGGCCCCGAATCGCCTCGTGACCATCCAGGTCAGCGTCCAGGTCAATCGCGCCACGGGGACGCTCGGCGCCCAGAACATCACGCTGACCACCATGCGCGCCGAATAGTCGGGGTCTAGTCGGGGTCAGGTCTCACATTCCAACATGAGCCCAGCGATCGAGAGCATCTCTGGAATGAGCATGTTGGAATGTGAGACCTGACCCCACTAGAGGGGCAGGCGCTCGCCGGCCTGGTGCCAGGTCGGCTCCTGGCCAGGTTGAAAGATCTTGATGCGCGCCGTTCCGTCCGCCATGACCACGCCGTCCTCGACGGTCAGCCACGCGCCCTCCTCGAGCCCCGCCACCGGGTTGGCATTGACCACGTGGTACTCGCGAATGCGGTCGTCGCGCGTCTCGCTGTAGGGCGCCATGGCGGGGTCCATCTCCTTGTAGTGCGGGTTGATGTTGAAGGCGACGAGCCCGAGCGCGTCGAAGCGATCCAGCGCCACCACGTTCCAGTCATTCGTGGTCAGGATGGTCGGCCCCGCCACGTTGGCGCCGGCGCTGGCGCCCAGGTACGGCACGCCCGCCTGCACGCGCTCGCGGATCGCAGGCAGGAGACCGGACTCGCGAAGACGCTTCAGCAGCGCGTAGGTGTTGCCCCCGCCCATGAAGAGCGCCTCGGCCCGGGCGAGCACGTCGAGCGGCCGGTCGTTCCAGCGGAGATGGAGGAGCTCGAGCCCCGCTCCCTCGGGCGGAGGCGGCTGCAGCATCGCGCTCACCCTCGCGAAGTACGCGGCCTCGTCATGGAGGCTGGCCGCGGTGACAAAGGCCACGCGCCGACGCTCACCGAGGAAGACCGGGAGGGCGGCCCGACCCGCGGGGCCGAGCGGCCCGCCCGAATGCAGCAGAACGCGCATCAGGGGTTGTAAGTCTCGACGAGCCGCTTCAGCTGCGCCATGGACTTGACCATGTAGTGCGCGACGCCGTCGAGGGCGCCCTTGGGGGCCAGGAGGACCGCGGTCAAGCCGACACGGCGCGCGCCTCGAATATCGGAGTCCACGCTGTCGCCCACCATCGCAGCCTCCGCGGGCTCGAGCTGCATGCGGGCGAGGGCCAGCTCGAAGAGCGGAGGCTCCGGCTTGCCGACGACGAGAGGCCTGACGCAGCCCGCCGCCGCCACCGCTTCCACGATGGCGCCGCAGCCGGGGAGGAAATCGTCTCCTTCGACGGGCAGCCGCGGATCGAGATTGGGCGTCAGAAAGGCGGCGCCCCCCGCCACGGCGCGCGCAGCGGCGGTCAGGCGCTCGTACGAGAACTCGAAGTCATTGCCCACCACCACCGCCTGCGCGTCGCGATACTTGCCGACGGGCACGAGATGATGGCCGCCGTCGACCACGGCAGCCTCGAGCTCGGGACCGCCGATGGCGAGCACCCGCGAGGCAGGCCCCACGTGGCTGTCGATCACGCGGCCCAGGATCTCGAGCGGCGTCAGCACCTCATCGGTGGCCGCCTGCACGCCCAGTCGCTCGAGCTTGGCCTGCATGGTGGCGGCGCGGGCGCGCGAGTTGTTGGTGAGGAAGGTCAGCGCGCGCCCCTGGCTGCGCAGGAGCGCCAGCACGTCGGCGGCCCCAGGCACGAGCACGTCGCCGGTCCACACGCAGCCGTCCAGATCGAAGATGAAGCCGCGCATCTCGCGCAGCCCGCGCCGGGCTCGGGTCACGCCGGCATCCTATCATGCGCCCAGAGGAGCCGGCAGCGGGCTGCGGCGGGCCGGCGAAAATTCGCTGGCCGGAAGGGGTGACCGCGCTAAATTCGATTCATGGCCAAGCATAGGCAGGCGCAGACGTATACCCTGCGACGGGCCTCGTCTGTCGTCTTCTGCATGATCTCCATCCTCCCCCTGCTCCTCTTCGTGTACACGCTCTACGCTCTGGACGCGCTTCACCAGAGCGTCGCCCAGATCGGGCTCGCCTCCGCGCTCGTGATGTCGCTGATCGGCTTTTACATCTACTCGGTGATGATCTCCCGGCTCTCGGCCATCCTCCGCGATCTCGAAGAAGCCGAGGCGCAGCCCCCGCCGACCGCCGCCCCGACGGGCACGCTGGTGACGGCGGCCGTCGAGCCCACGCCAGGGATGGCGGCGCCGGGAGTGCCCAGAAACACGGCGCCCCCCGGCCGGCCGAGCCCCTTCACGGCGAGAAATCCCAAGGGCACAGGCGGACGGGCCAGCCTCGTGGTCCCCGGCATGGGACGGATCACCGAGCTGAAGTCCAACGATGGGGGGGGCCTCGGCGATCTCGATTCGATGTGGAAGGCCGAGGCCCAGCCCCTCCTGGGCAAGCGCGTGCTCGTCGCCGTTCGCAACGCCGCCGACCCCATCAAGGGCACGCTGGCGCAGGTGACCAACGACGGCGTGATGATCGACCAGGACGACGGCAGCAAGGTGGGGATCAGCTACAACCGCATGTCGGCCATCGAGGCCAATTCCGCCTCCGAGCCTGCCTGAGAGTCGCTAGCGCGGCCTGCGTAGCGGCGCGCACGGATCGCCGCGCTCGACCCCGGGGGTGAGCCAGCGAATGTAGCTCGAGCGGGGTCCCGGCAGCGACTGACCCGGTGCGGCTTCCACGAACTCGACGATGAGCTGGCGCGTACCGGGACGCAGAGCGTGAAGCTGATCCGGTAGCCCGCCTCGGTCCAGGTGGCCCCGCCCCACGATGACCACGACCCGCCGCCCCTCGTCGAGGGCCTGGCCGATGTGGCGCGCCATGACGACGTTGCGCGCGTGCCAGGCCTGCGCCATGAACGGGATGGCCGCGGCGGGGAGCAGCCCGCAGTGCGCCTCGGCAATCTCGCGCTCGAGCCGCGCCTCTCGCTCCGGATCAGGCCGAAGTCGCGAGGCGACTCGATCGCGCTCGGCCCCGGGAAGGACGCCGAGCCCCTCTTTGGCGATCCGACGGACAGTGGCAAGATCGAGATCGGCCGCGAGCACGGGCAGGCGATCAGTGAGGGCAAGCTCGAACAAGGGCTGGTACATCGCGAAGTCGGGCCAGCCCCGCTCGCGCCAGCGCAGGCGGGCATCGAGGGCGGCGCCGTCGGCACCGCGCATGGCCTCGTCCACCTCTGGCTGCTGTTCCTGGGTGAGCATCTCGAAGGCCAGCGCGGGGCGGGCGCCGGCCCGGAGCATTGCCTGGAGCACGCGGGCCTGATGGGCGTGGTGCACCGGGTTGTCGTGGGTCTCCCCGAGATAGACGACGCGCGCGAGACTCGCGCGCGCTGCGACAAGGCGCGCCTGGCCCTCGGGGTTGCCGTCCTGGGGGAGGACGAAGCCACCGGCCGCAGCCGCGCAGCCGCCCAGAGCGAGCGCGGCGGCCAGGCCGGCGAGCGCCGAGCGGCTAGCTCGTCCGCCGCCGCACGAGCGCGTCGAGGGCATGGCGATGGCGGGGGTCATCGGGCTGCAGGCGGCGCGCCTCCCGGCAGGCCGCTTCAGCTTCCTCGAGCCGCCCCAGTCGCGCGAGCACGTCGGAGAGCCGCGCGTACGCCTCCGCGTGATCGGGCTTGATCCGGATGGTCTCGCGATAGGCCCGCTCGCAGGCTTCGTGCTTCCCCTCCTTCTCCAGCGCGGTCCAGAGGTTGAAGTGGCTCTGTGCATCGTCAGGCCGCAAGCGCAGCGCCTCGCGGTAGACGGCCTCCGCCTCGACGTGGAGTCCCTGGGCCAGGAGCACGCGGCCGAGGCCGCGATACGAGGCGATCCGCTGTTCCTTCACGCGGATCGCCTCGCGGAAGGCCACGGCAGATTCGGGCAGACGACCTTGCTCGCTCAGCAGCTCGCCCAGATCCGCCCAGGCCCGCGCGTAGGCGGGATTGTGCAGGACGGCGTCGCGAAACGCGCGCTCGGCCATCTCGTAGCGGCCTTGAAAGTAGAGGCTCATGCCCAGGCCGCGGTGAAGCGAGGCGCCGTCGGGCTTGCGGTGGAGGGCCTCGCGGTAGGCGCTCTCCGACTCGGGGTGACGCCCCTGACGGCCGAGGCCCAGGGCCAGGTTGGCCCAGGCGATGACGTCGCCGGGATTCAGGCGAATCGCCTCGCGCAGCTCCACTTCGGCGTCGGCGTGTCGCCCTTGCCGGCCGAGGGCAATGCCGAGATCCAGATGATGATCGGCGTTGTCGGGGTCGAGCCGGACGGCTTCGCGGAAGGCCGCCTCGGCGTTCGGCTCGAGGCCCTGAGCCTCGAAGGCCGCGCCGAGATCAGCGTAGAGATGCGCCGCGCCGGGCCGGAGCGCGATGGCGCGAGCGCACGCCTGCGCCTCCATCTCCCAGTCGGCCTGGCGCCGGGCCACCGAGGCGAGGCCGACCCATGACGGGAGATCGGACGGGTCGAGATCGAGCGCCTGCTGAAAGGCCGCGCGTGCCTCCGGCAGCCGTCCCTGACGCTCGAGGGCCAGACCCAGGCGTCGGCGCCAGGGCGCGCGATCGGGCTCGCGCTTCACCGCCTCGCCGAAGGCCTGGGCCGCCTCGCCATGACGCTTGAGTCGCCAGAGGGTCAGGGCGAGGCCGCCATAGAGGCGCGCGGGCTGCGGGTGGCGTCGGATCGCCTCACGATAACGCGCCGCCGCCTCGCCCCACCGCCGCGCCCGGCGGAGCGCCGCGGCCAGGTGCACGAGCGCTCGGTCGGAGGCAGGCTCGATGCGCAGCGCCTCCGCGAAGGACTCGGCCGCGTCGCCATGACGGCCCTGGCCGACCAGGGCGAGCCCGCGCCCGACATGCGCCACGGCGTGGCGCGGAGAAAGGCGCGCCGCCTCGCCAAAGGCCGCCTCGGCCTCGATGAAGCGTCCGAGACTGTTCAGCGTCCGGCCGAGGTTCTGGTGCGCCTCGGCGAGCGCGGGGACGCACGCGACGGCTCGCCGGAGGGCCGCCTCCTCGTCGTGGGTCCTGGCTTGCCGGCGGCACATGAGCGCCTGTCGGAGATGCGCGAGGCCGTGGTCCGGTTTCAGTCGAGCGGCTTCGGCATACGCGGCCTCGGCCTCGGGCCAGCGGCGTTGCCGCTCGAGGGCTATCCCCAGCTTGAAGTGGGCCCGCGGCGCTCGCGGCGAGAGCTCGAGAGCCACGGCAAAGCTCTCGGCGGCTTCGACGAAGCGCCGCTGATCGAGCAAGATCTCGCCGAGCTCCACGTGCGCGGAGGAAGAGCGCGGCCAGCTCTCCACGACGCCGCGAAGCTCCGCCTCCGCTTCGTCCAGGCGACGCTGGCGGCGCAGCGAGGCGCCCAGGAGCGCGCGGAGCTGCGCGTGACGAGGGCTCCTGGTGAGGGCCACGCGACACAGAGCCTCGGCCTCCGCGAACCGTCCACGGCCGAGTGCCTGCGCCGCTTCCTCGAGCGCGCCCGCCTCGCTCCGCGCTCTCGCCATGGCCCGATCCTACACGGCTCGAAAGTCCGCTGACAAACTACCGGGTGCGGGTGCCCCCTCACCCTGCCCTCTCCCCCGGTGGGGGAGAGGGTTTCAGATGGCGTCCCGCTGTTCTTCTCATCCCTCTCCCCGTCGCGGGGGAGAGGGCAGGGTGAGGGGGAACGCAAGACGACGCCACGCTAGATCGCGATGGGCTCGTCCACGAATACCGTATACG
>Ga0209161_10002154_pt1 | contig 16191 bp, 16 predicted proteins | sample GraSoiAngelo_155_FD_186169 | JGI IMG/M metagenome (GOLD analysis project Ga0209161, IMG submission 186169) | Grasslands soil microbial communities from the Angelo Coastal Reserve, California, USA - 14_1009_13_30cm (SPAdes) (version 2) | ecosystem: Environmental > Terrestrial > Soil > Grasslands...
TTCATATCTCTTGCGTCAATCGCGGCACCGGCATCGAGGAGCAACTGAACCGTCTCTTCTTCAGCGAAGGCGGCGGCGCGATGGAGCGGTGTTTCTGCACGGGTACGGGAATCGCGCATGAAGGCGCCGGTATCAACACCAGCTATGGTGGCTAAATTCGAGTCAGCTTTCTTTTGCAATAGAACTTGCAGAACTAGACGTTGCGCAGGACGGCCACTCGATGTCGCTGCATGCAACGCTGTTTCTCCAGTGTGTGGCGACACGAAGTTTGGATTGGCTCCCTTTTCAAGCAGGAACTGACAGAGCCGCCAATGGCCGTGGAAAGCAGCGCCGTTAAGTCCGAGATCTTCTCCCAGCGACTGGATGGATTCGCCGTTCGCAAGTAAGAAACGGATGGGGGAAACATCTCCGTAATAGGCGCACCACTGAATCAGCGACGCACCACCAACCCTTGAAGTTGCGGATTTTTCATCAGTAACGTAGTCAAAAACCAGGTCCGTCCGCCCCTCAGCGATTCGGTCTAGCATGTAGGTGTCTCTCCATTCAGCGTGATTCGGGACTATCCCAAGCAATCAGGCTCGCCTCAATTCGTATCAAGGTCATTCTTTGACTATCACCGCCGCTCGCCAGTCGGCGAGTGGCTGCAAAATAATCCCGGAGCTACTTGAGCTCATACTTCGCCGGTGAATCGTCAGTCGCTTTCTCAAGGAAGCTCTTAAGCATTTTGACTACGCCAGTCCAGCCGCCTCGATAATCCTTACGGGCCAGATGCTCACTTGCGAGCCCGCTGTGCGTGACTTTCACGTGAGTGCCTGTGGCATCTTCGACCAGTTCCCAGCGAACTACGGTACCGCGCTGCTTGTCGGCGTGCCAATCAGCAATCCAGGTGTATTCAAGTAGACGGGGAGGATCGAATTCGAGAATCTCGCCGTGGCATTCAAAAGCCTGAACCCCGTTTGCGGAAGCTGCTTCCTGCGATATGAAATAGCGGTAGCGGCCGCCCACTCTAGCCTCCATTTCCCATTGGTGAACCGGCCCGGTTGTGCACGTAAACCAGCGCACAAGTTCTCCCTGATCTGTTAGCGCCTTGAACACGCGCTCGGGCCGCGCAGCAACGTGAATTTCCTCAGTCACCGCGTCTTCGCCGGCAATGCCCTGAAACTTGACTTCATCGCTGTTCATATCTTCTGAGTCGCTCTCTCAGTTCGAGCTAGCGCCTTGACAGGCGTAGCGATGCGCGCTCGCGAAAGACGCAACACTTCTGTTGCCATTTTGCCGTGGTCCATAAAAGTCCAGGTTTCCGAATGGTGATCTGCGTCAAGCAAAGCGATAACGAGGCTCTGCATATGGCCGCCGTTCAAACTCGCAAGATTCGTGGCATCGAAGAAGTTGAAGCTGATGATCTTGCCATCCGGCGAAGCTGCGGCCTTCATGCGGGGCTGATTGCCAGCGGTGCAATAGTGAGTGACGAGCAAAATCTCGCCATCGAGGTGAAACACCGAAATCATGTCCTCAGAGTTACCATGCCCGGCGATAAGCTCGCTCACTAACGCGGAACCTGCGCCCGTGCTGCGGAATGATACTTGGACAGGCGTGCCATCGGATCTCTCGCCGCTCCAAGAACCAACGAGCGTCTTGAGGCGACTGAACGACTGCGCTGCAGACGATTGTGCGAAGGCTGTAGCTGAGTTGAGCAGTAACAAGAGGACGACTAAAGGGCAAACACGGATCAATCTCATGGCTAGGCTCTTTTCTTCTTTCTTTGTTGAGATTTGGACTGATTGTTGCGAGGGGTCTCCTTGGGATTCTCAGCCTCGACATACGTCTTTAGACTGTTCAGGTTTATTCTCCAGAATGTGCGGTACTGGTCGAGCCACGAATCGACCGCCCTGAGCGGTCCGGGATTGAGCTCATAGACACGGTACCGTCCCTCTCGGTGCTCGCGGACCAACTGCGCGCGGCGAAGGCGGCGCAGGTGCCTCGAGATCGCGGGACGAGACGTATGAAATGCTCCGGCGATATCTCCCGCTTGGCGACTACCGGAACGCAGAAGGTGTAGAAGTGCGCGGCGGGTAGGATCGGCGAGGGCCCGAAAAATCGTTGCCTCAGAATACGTAACAGATTTGTTTCGCATCATGTGTAACAATACGGCTACGCGTCTGTCGTTGTCAAGTATTTTTGCTAGAGTTCGCCCCGCCGGTTTTTCATGGGAAGATCGCGAGTTCTCTTGACTGTCTAACTTGATCCGACGTTACTAACGTCTCGTCCAATTTGCTAAATACTGCGTGCAATTCGTCTAGCTTCGCCAGCTCCGCTCTCAATTGGTTGTGCGGGGCTGCATCACTGCCCGCTGAACGAATATTCAAAATCGTAATAATGCCTTCCGCCCTCGATCTTGATGATCATTTTCCCTTCCAACCCCGCCAGTTCGCCGGTTCCTGACTCCGGCACTACTGTGATACTTTGCAGCGGCACACCACGGTTCATGGTCGAGCTGTGCTGCAACACAAAACTGCCGCTGCGCACGCCCAACTTCCCGGTCACGCGCTCCATCGCCACATACCCGCCCGAACCCTTTGGCCCGCTCGGCGGCGGCCCCGAGGCCAGCATCTCGCCCTTGCTTGTCCCTTCCAGGTCCCCGCTGAATTGTTTGTCTGACGTCATTCGCGGGAACACCGATTCGCTCGCCGGCACCATCTTGATCTCAAAACTCCCACTCGCATGCATCGTCTTCGCCTTCCCTGCCTCTGGATTCTGCGGCCGTGCCGCCGGCGCGCAAACGCAAACCGCCCCAATCGCGATCATGGTCAGTCTTAGTATCCACATTTTCACCATGCCCTCCGGCGGTCGCGGTCGAATATGTAACATAACTGTTCCGCATTAACGTGTAACACTACGGCTACACGTCTGTTCTTGTCAAGTACTTTTGTGAAGTTGGGAGTATTCGCGCTCCTTAGAACGATTCGAGCAGGAATTGGGATCGCGCACCGTTTCATAAAGGCAACAACAGACCTTTGACCTGGCTTCAATGAAGTTTCCTGACGGCAGGCCATAGCGCGATTCCAATCGATCCAGCAATTCTCGTAACGAAATCGAACCTGCTGTCATCGAGTGTGCCTCTTCCGATGCTCCTGGCCAACGCGGGCAGTCCAGGTTGTGAGAACTCTTTTTAGGGAGCGCTTTCCGGGTTGTGCGTCGCCGGTAATCAAATACGTGACGGCAGCTCCTTGAAGCACCTGCAGGATCTCCTCAACCACAGCCTTGTCGGATACGAACCTCCCCAGAAGTGCAGCCCACAGTCTCTGTTGTTCGCGATAGAAGCGCCGCGCAGCCGCAGACCCATTCCATGCGCGCCGAGAAACGTCCATAGTGAGCAGCAGAACGCCTTTAGATGCAGGATCTGTTGCCCTGCGCCAAAGAGCCATCACTGCTGTTTCTGCTGAAGAACCGGCAGGAAGGGACTCAGGAGCGAAGTGCGCCCGTAGATTATCTTCGAGGCGCAGCATCGCCCGATGCTCAATCGCCTCCCGGCTTCCGAAATAATGAATCAGCATCCGCTTGCTGATTCCCACATGCCTTGAGAGTTGGTCGAGACTCAGGTCGAGCGTACCCGCCTCCGCGAACGCTGCGACACAACTGTCCAAGAGGCCTTCCGGTAAGCGTCGGCTTTTGGCTTGCGAAGTCATGTACCGTATGGTACAAGAAATGTACCAGTTTGTACATCTAGATTGGAGGAAAAAAGATGAAGCACAATGAAGTGGTCTTGTTCCTTGTTCTGGGAGCAGCCATTTGGATCATCGGAACGATCTATTTCGCCTACACCGGACGATCGGTCTTAGAAACGACTCAACTACGGTACTGGATAACCTTTGTCACTTCGCCGGTGTTCTCTGCGGTGATCTGCGTCGGGATTCTGCGATGGCGGCACGTCGCTCACGCGGATTGGGCATCGGCCATGCTTCTATTAACTATCCCTGGCATGATAGGCGAAGCAATGGTGCTCACCCACTTGGGGACGTTCATGCCGAGAATCCAAGAGACTTCCGGTGGCAAATACGGAGCATTGCTTTTCGCTACTTATGCACTAGTGCTCGGAATGGCAGAGGCTGCTTCATGGGCTGCTCGACGTTAGTTTCGGAATACCGCGGGCAGCTCGCAGCCGGTCTTCGCACGCTGCTTGCGGCATCCAAGAAATCTATGCCGATCCGTTTAATCGCAGATGAAAATGCTCGCAGTCAAAGCTTGCCCACTATGGAGTCCTCTGCTCTCGATATTGATTTCCAGAATGACATTCAAATGAGTCCCTCATAATGAATATCGTAAACATACGACAATCACGTGCCTGTTTGCGGTGCACGGGTTTGCTCAACAAGATTATCTTCTTCGTCATAGTATGCCTACAGTGCTTCGGCGAATCACATTCGCCTTTTCCCCTAGACATCAGCGTCGGCCCAGTGCCTCAAGCATTCGTAGCGGATGGCAAGACGCGCCTGGTTTATGAATTGCACTTGACCAACTTCAGTGCTAGTCGCATGCAGCTCCAGGGGTTACAAGTTGAGGGCGACGGCACTTCCAATGTGCTAGCCGACTATCGCGGCGAAGTACTCGAAAGAATGTTGCTTCACGTTGGGGAAAGCGAGGCCCAAGCTCCCACGTTGCCGCCCGTGATTCCTGGCGGAGGCACGGTGGTTGTCTTCATCGATCTGACGTTGCCAATAGGCACCGCTACGCCCTCCGAACTTCGTCACCGGGTTTCCGTATCACTTCCTCAGCGATCGGACGGCAGCGGGAAAGTCGAATCGATCATCAGCGCGCCAATTGTTGGGGTGAGCTGCGAAGGTGTTCCTTTGTTGCGTCAACCAATGCGCGGAAGTGGTTGGGTTGCGGTGAACTCGCTCTTTAACCCCGAACATCGCCGTTCCTTTGTACCTGTGGACGGCAAGGAGCAGCTTGCCCAACGGTTCGCGATCGACTGGGTCCGCATCGGTCCTGATAGTCGCCTCTTCCACGACGACTCGAAATCGAATAGTAACTTCTACGGTTACGGAACCGAGGTCTTGGCCGTTGCGAATGGTCTTGTATCAGATATAAAGGACGGATTACAGGACAACGCTGGTTCGAACGATCCGAGCACGCGGAACGTAACGCTAGATAACATCACCGGCAACTACATCATCTTGGATCTCGGCCAAGGTCGATTCGCGCTGTATGCGCATCTCATCCCAGGCAGCATCCGGGTACGAACCGGCGACAGGGTAAAGGCAGGGCAGGTTCTAGCGCAGCTCGGCAATTCAGGCAACTCCGACGCACCTCACCTCCACTTTCACCTCATGAACGGTAATTCTCCTCTCGGCGCAGAAGGAATCCCGTACGAAATTGATTCGTTCATCCTAGAGGGAGTTATCGACAATGGCTTTGATGCGGTTGAGAAGGGCGAGCCTTGGCACCCGACAAAAAACAATCCAGTGATTCATCGACGTGAATTCCCCATCGACAACGCAGTCGTTACTTTTCCTCGAATGTGATGGCAGTTATTCGAGCGCTGGTGCGATTCGCGCCGTTACTTCCGGCGTGCCCACTGTCCGGGAGTTGGCTCAATGTAGTGCCGCGTCCTCGGCCCATGCTAAGATCACTGGAGCGCAAAGGGCGCATCCGGTCCGCGGAAAGGACAGAAGTCCACCTGATTGTAACAATCAAGTTCCACGAACTTACTTTCTGCCCCTTAATGCGGACCTCGGGCATAGGAAACGAAGTTCGCCATGCCAGTAAGAGGCCTCCCACCGAAGCCCAACCTCGATCACCTCAAGTACCAGGCAAGAGACTTGCTCAGAGAACATGCCCAGCGCAATTTAGGAGCGGCGCAGCGGATCAGAGAATTTCATCCGCGCTTCGGCGGTGTATGTGACGCCGAAATCTTCGATGCCCACATTCGCCTTAGCGATACGCAGCTCGCCATTGCACGCGAGTCCGGATTTCCGAGTTGGGCAAGACTGAAACGGCATATTGAAAAGCCCACGCTGCCAGACCGACTGAATTTGCCTCACCATGAGCGTATCGAAGACGCAATATTTCGCCGCGGCGTGGAACTTATCGATGCCGGCGACGTAGCAGGCTTGCGCAGCCACCTGAAGCAATATCCGAATCTCGTGCATCAGCGCGTCGTCTTCGAAGGTGGGAACTACTTTCACAATCCAACGCTGTTGGAATTCGTGGCCGAGAATCCGATTCGTCATGGCAAGCTGTCACCTAACATCGTTGATGTAACCAAGATCATTCTCGACGCTGGCGTGGAACAAGCCGCCCTGAACGAGACGCTACTGCTCGTCGTGACGGGCAGGGTGCCGCGTGAAAGTCGCGTGCAACTTGCGCTGATTGATCTCCTTTGCGATCGCGGAGCAGATCCCAACAGAGCTGTCCAGGCCGCTTTACACGGCGAGTTGGAAGCGGCGAGCGCTTTGATTCGGCGAGGCGCTCGCGTTGATCTGCCTGTTTCGGCAGCTTTAGGAAGCATTGAGGACGTTCGGCGATTGCTGGCGGGCGCCGCAGGTCTCGACCGTCACTTCGCACTCGCCTTGGCATCGCAGTTTGGCCATGTCGAAATAGCTCGTTTGTTGCTGAACGCAGGCGAAGATCCAAACCGATATAACCCGGTCGGATGCCATTCTCATTCGACACCACTGCATCAGGCCGCCTTGGCTGGCCACATGGAAGTTATCCAGCTACTCGTCAAGCACGGCGCAAGGTTGGATTTGAAGGACATTCTCTGGCAGGGTACGCCAGCAGATTGGGCAAAACACGCAGGGAGGGCAGAAATTGTCTCATTCTTGCGTGCCCAAGAGATCCACAGCAACGGGGAGTGAAAGACATTCCTTAGTGGACCAACAAGAGGCATCCTGAAGTAACGTGCTAAGACTCTAGTTTCGGGTTGGCCGACGATTCGCCCGGAACGATTCGGGCCGATGGCAATCGGCTTAGCTGGACGCCACGCACTTCTCTTGGCTGCCCTGGATAAACGCTAGAGACGCGGCGCGATTTTCTCCGCCGCCTCCTTAGATGTGACTACCGCATGCACCTCGAAATTAATGAGGTCGCTCCAGTTCGCCATCCACTCGTCCAGCAGTCTACGGTCGCAGGTTTGCATCAGCTGATAGCAGCGCTCGAGCTTGTCATCGACCCAGCTCGACACATACATCAGGCCCTCGGGCGCCATACGACCGCTGTCCCGAAACCGGCGATACACGGCTAAGGCATCTTTGTTCTTGAAGTGTTCCACGACCATGTACAGCGTGTTCGGCATCGATGAACCTCCGTTGCCTTCAGCCATAGTCTGCAGGACAACAGCACCTAATCTGGCGTACTCGAACGCAACCAGTTATGGAAAGGTTGCCGACCATTCGCTCAGTGGCATCCTTATGCCGAGGTTGTAATGTACTCGGGAAATATCATCGATAGTTACCGTCTGGGTAGCGTCAGGTCTGCCGTCAGTGTTAAGACAGTTCCAATCGGTATCTAATTTACCCCAGGGCTTTCATTTTTCTAAGGTTACTGTGTCGGTTTGTTCTTTCCACTCTTTTTGGCAGCGACCCTCATTGGCGCTGGCGGTTGTGGCGTCCAGAATTCCGGATCGCCCGCCGCAAACTCTTTCGATACGTGGGACTTTTCGGGGCTAATAGCGTAAAGGTTGCTCTCTGTGTTCGCGTACACTGCGCGGGCGATCTGTTGCATGCGCTCAGCGGCCTCGCCTTTCGCTTCGGGCAGCAGATCCCGTAGGTTCCGCAAATCATCGTTCTGCGCTTGAGTTCGCATCGGCACAAATGCAAAAAATGTTGGCGAGGGCATCCCCACGTTCAGCTGATACACGACCCACGGCAAATCGGATTCCGTTTTTTCGTACGCTGCAGTAAGCCCCTTAAACGCTTCGGCGAACTCACGCTCGTGGCCGGGATGCAGGCGAATCTCGAGCACTCGCAAGAAACGTGCCTTCGACAGATCAATGCGGTTCGCGCGGTAGCTTAGGTCATCTCGCCTTTCGGCGACTATCGTGCGCTTGCTCGCCAACGCGCTATTGATCTGCGCTTGAAATTTTCCAAGCTCCGCGTGAGCAGCGTAAATGGCTCCCCACTTAGCAAAGGCTTTGCCGATGTGTGCAAATGAATCGAACGGGTCAAACGACAGCACTTCCGAATCTCCGGTGACCGATTCCAGCACAATCCACGAATTTGGCACGTCCAGATTCACACAAGCACGTGCTGCGGCCGCGAGCGCCTTGCCGCTTTCAGTTGCTTTATCGAACGGGAATCTTTGATAAACGAGCATTACCAATTTTGGTGGGGCCGTCTCCGACTGTATGGCACCCTTTGTCTGGCCGGTTGCACCACCAGCGCAGATCAGCACGAATGCGGCAACCATCGCAATATAGTGTGCAGTTGTCATTACGCTAAAGCCTCCGCAGCAACTATCCAAATGGGTGGTTAATTTTAGATCAGCCGTTAACGATTCGACTAGCCGTGCTGACGAGTTCCCCGGGTGCTGATGGATGAGGGGGAAGGACTAAGCCGCTGGCGCGGCAGACGCTTCGCGTGCTAGACTCCGCGAGTCATGCCTCAACCCGACGTTTTCATTTTCATTCGCTTTTTCCACTTTCGCCCGATTCCGGCAACTTCCGTAATTTCTGTCGATTACAGGCGAAAGTCGATTCAATTCCCATAGCCCCGCATCTGCCGCAAGCGCCAGCGGCTTCCTCCTTGCCTCCTTATCGAAAATGCCTCGGATCGACGTCCGGATTCGCCGAAGGCTTTCTGTCCGAGGCATTTCCGATCAAGGCTAGCGACCATCCGGAAGTTGAAACCGGCCGCAGTCCTGTAGCCACGGACTGGTGGACCTACTGAATCGGCCTTATGTCCTGGTACGCGCGCTTGTTGAAATACCTGGCGAGGGGTGGATTCGAGATTCTTTTCTTAGCCAGTTTGGTTTTCCCGTTAGGGGCGAACGCCAGCTCTCCATTTCAGGCTGAACCAACAAACCACGAAGCGGTGCATGTTGTGCAGACGCATGGCAAGCGCTGAACTCTTGCTGAACAATAGACTGCAAATGAGGGTGTGTAGCTGCAACTGATAAGTCTGTAATGCAAACAAAACAACCGAAAATCGGTCGGTGCGAACGGGTCAGGTAGAATTAGCAAACCGCAACCAAGATCTCGCGCTTTCCAAATTCAACCAACTAAATGCGAAGACAATTGAGAGGCATACGGCGAAGCGCGAGCTGAGCATGGCGCGCGATTACTGATTTGCATCTCCGATGATCATTGAGACTAGAATGCGTAGAGTCCCCTGATTCTCCCCATACTTGCTTGCCAAATAGTGCGCGCTTAACTTCCCTCCGTTCAATACTTTCTGTATAGCACGCCTGCCTCCTCATGTTTTTGCAAATTCGTCATGTGGCGAACTCCAGGAAACTAAACGACTTGCGAATTAAGCACTCCTGTCTGCCGGAATTCCACAGACGGGGTTTGAGGTGAACGGCGCTTTCAATAAGTAGAAGAAAACACGCGAGATATTTTTGGTCGGCCCTAGCTGACGATTTTCGAACTTTTGTTGTGATGCCCGGTAGCTCTGAGTCCATTTTTCAGCACCTTACAGCGTGAATCTTGGTTTCCCGGCGGTCAATGAGTGTAATGGCGATTTGTTTCCATAGGGATTGGTAGGGGCGTAGGGGCGGTGGGGATCGAACACGACCCCCGAACTACAAAGTCCCGTGGAATGAAGGCGTTGCAGCCGCCCGCCAAATCCAATTGCTGATTCTGCTGACTGAAACCGAAGACGCTGGGTGTGTTGCTGTCGTACAAACCCGGAAGGAGCGTAAGCGTTGAGGCGCTGAGAAAAAGAATGGGATGGGGCGAGTCGATCTTAGGGCCACCTCTTGGTCCCGAAACCAGCATGGACCAGACCAAATCCGTTGAATTGACGGCATTTGCCTGTGCATTCCCTCCGCTTATTTGGGCTACCTGGGCTACAGAATATCAATGCTGCCTGGCGGCCCAGGCTGAGGTCTTCGGCCTTGTAAACGACACCCATCCCGCCGCCGCCGAGTTTTTCCAGAAAGCAATAGTGCGAGATGGTCTGGCCAATCATTGCTTGGGAAACCGCTCTTCGCGATGGATGTTAGGCTGTGATCAAGTGCAAGTCAACGTGGGCACACCGGATGGTTGTCGATAGCACCGCTTCGGACCGCTCAACCCCGATCAGCGCAGCAGCGTTGACCGAACCTCTCAAGTCCCGGCAACCCTTCCTTTATCCGATTAAGGAAGAGTTGCCCGTCGGGCAGAATCTGCGACGAGGGCTGGTGGGACTTGGCCCGAGATGTTCCGCTGTCGCCGCTCTGTCCCTAGTTTATGGACTTAGCCCTTGCTCAGAAATCGAAGCGCAGGCCCAGTTGCACTTGACGAGGATCGTTCGCCTGGGTGGTAAGCACGCCAAATGTCTGCGGGCTCTGCAGGCTCATCGCCGGATCCAAGAAGTTAACATGGTTAAACAGGTTGAAGAATTCCGAGGAGAAGGTCAGCCTGGCCTTTTCCGTCAGCTGGATTTTCTTCACGAAACTCACGTCCACGTTCCAAGCCCCCAAACCTCGCAGCGTGCCGCCACGCGAGGTGGTGTCCGTGCTGAGTTGGATAGGCCGAAAAAGGGAGCACACAGCCCCCGGATCGGCGAAAATGTTTAGACCTGTCCCACCTGTCGCCGGGTTGCCGCTGGAGCCGCAGCTCGCGGTCGTTGTCACGTTGTGGCGGCCAGCCCCCGTGTTTCCTGAGCTGGTGCGGATCGCTTCGGAGACCTCGCCCAAGCTGGTCTGACCGAATTCCTGTCCCGAGCCATCAAGAACGCGCACCGGCAGTCCACTGTTGATGGTGACGATGGGTGCGAGCTGCCATCCTCCGACCACGCGATTGACCCATCCAGTCTGTGAATGGAAGGGAACTTGCCATACCCCGAGCACGGTGAACACGAACTTGCGGTCAAACACGGATGTACCGTAGTCATAATCCGGGTTATAGCTATTAGTAAATGCCCGGTCGGTGTCCTGATTTACGCCAGTATTGTCCAGGCTGTGTCCATAGCTAAGGTTCGCGTCCAATGTCAGGCCGTGGTACGCGCGGACGCGGTAAGACACAAAACCAGCGTTGTAGTTCGAGCGAGCCACGCTCGACCAGTAAAAGAAGTTCGTGAACTGCGTCGCCGCCTGAGTAGCGGGGCCCAGCTTAAACGCCGATTGAATACCGTTGAAGACGTTCCTTGCCTGCTGGTTTGTAAAGGCCGACGAGAAACTGTTCACCACGCCAGCAGTACAACTAGTGAAGGACCCGCCGCAGAACTTCGCGCTTCCGGCGAGTGCGGTCTCAAAGAAGGCTTGCGGCGTCGCCGCCGAACCCGCCTTTAGCGCTTGCGCCACGGCATCGAAGGCCTGCGCGAAAGTCTGCCCGCCGGCGGTCATGAAGAATGGCACCTGATTAAGGTCGATTCCCATGTAGATGTTTTTCGCAGCATGGCCAACGTAGCCGACCTCGATTCTACCGTTGCCCGGCATCTCCCGTTGAATCGTGAAATCCCACTGGTCGTGCGAGCCGGGCCGCCATTGGGGGTCTTGCAAGAAGGAGTTGGGCACGAAGGGTATGTTAGCGCCTGCCGGAGGGACGCTGCCCGTAGTGCCCGGCACGACTGGAGTCGAAAGAGTTGAGGCCAGAGGGGGCAGCGTGATGGCGCTGCCGTCGATGCCGATACGGAATGCGGTGGAGGGGTTGACGCCGCTACTCCCTCGGCAATCCACAGCCGTCGCGGCGCTAAGCCCCGGTCCCTGACACAAGAGAGCTTGGCCAAAGCCGACAGCCTGCAGCGGATCGATGGCGGTCTGCACACCGTTCAGGCGATCATAAAAATGCCAGTAGCCTCCGCGAAGCACCGACTTGCCCTTGCCAAACAGCTTCCCCAAGATCCCGGAAGCGAAATTGGGCTGCCAAGCCGCGGAAACGCGCGGCGAGAAATTGTCCTTCACGAAATCGAAGGGATATTTCCGCCCGGCCTTGCCAATGGAAACGAAGCCGATTGACGGATTGAAAATTTGTCCCGCCAGAGCAGCCTGGCGCCGCTGTTCCAAATATGCTCTTGGGAAAATCAGGTTGCCGCTGGAGTCCGCTGTCATCATGAATTTCCCGCTGTCCTCTACAGGAGGAATGCTGGCCTCCCAAGCCAAGCCACAGGTCAAAGTAAAAGTAGATCCGAGCCGCCAGCTATCCTGCGCGTAAAGGGTGGTTTGGTTATAGCGAACTGTTTCCTTCAGATCGGTGCCAAGGGGCAGCAGATTGAGCCCTGCATCGCGCGCACGCAGGATACTGGCCCCATCCACAAGACCCAGAACCTGCGCGTACAGGTTGTTCCAGTTTGCAGTCTGACTCGTGGGCAGGCAGCTCGTTGTCACTGTTGCCGAGCAGGTTGGCGGCCGGGACGATGCCGGAATGATAAGGCCTCCAAGGTTGCTTACGGTCCCGAGGAAGTATTGCAGGGTCTTTTGGTTATTCTGCTGCCCGTCATCACGCTCGAAATAGGCCCAAGTATGTTTGAAAGACCCTCCAAAGCGCAACAGGTGCTTCCCCTTGAGCCAGCTCGCGTCGTCGCGCAGGTCCAAGCCATGGGAGTTCCACAAACGCGTGCGAGCCCCCTGCGTATCGATGTTCACCGGGACGAGCTGCGTGTTTACACTGTCGCCGCCCGGCACCAACGCCGCTGCTGTGGTGGAGGGCAGTTGGGCAAAGGGGGCTAGGCTAATCCATTGCCAATAATCCCTGAGCCAGCTTAGGCGGACATCATTGGTAAGGGACTGAGTAAGGTTCGATGTCACGCCCGTCACCAGATAGCGAGGCTGACGCGGAATGGTTGAGAGAATCTTCGAAACACCCCGCACGTCATTTCCTACGATTCCGCCAATGTCCACCTGCCGACCGATGCCGGCGTCTTCTGTGTAATGGCGGTAGCTCAGAGTCCATTGCAGTTTCGGATTGAAGGTGTGATCGAAGCGGATGACGCCCAGATTGGTGTTTAGGGGGAACCTCGCGAATCCAGAAAAGCCAATGGTATTCAAGCTATCGCCCTGTGTGGTGTCATTCCCCGGCGGCATAAGGGCCCACAACTGGTTCATGGCCGGCGCCATGCCCAGATTACGGGGATCGCACGGAGCCGTGCCTGTGCCGCAAAGGCTGGAAACTTTGCCGGGCTGGAGGGAATAGCTGACGGTGTTTCCACCGCTATCCTTGAAGCGAAGAATACCTTGTCGCATTGTCGAAGTGGGGACTAACCGTGTTATGAAAGCTGCATCGCTCCTGCGGCGGCCCTCGTAGTGGAGATAGAAGTAGGATTTCCAGATGTTGGGCAGGACGTGGCCGCCATAGCTGGCACCAAATCGGTTGTCCACAATGTTGGGTCGCTCCCGGCCGATGCGGTTGGCGTCCCAGCGATTGGCGTTCAACGCCGCCCCGCGGTAGTACTCGTAGAGCGAACCATGGTAGGAGTCCGTACCGCGTTTGGTGACGAGCACGACATGAGCGCCGCCCCCCAGGCTTAATGGACCGCTGGGGTTATTGGTCTCCACGTTGAACTCCTGGATGCTTTCCACCGGCGTCGGAATGGAGCCTTCCGGGCTCCCGCTGAAGGCCTTCCAGTAATCTGTGTTTCCTGAGGTCGGGTCAGTGATCTCCCCACCATCTAGCAGAAAAGAATTTTGGTCGCTGCGCGCGCCAGCTACCTGGCCACCGAACCGGCTGGCTTGCGAAGTGGACGTGGATTGCTGCGGCATGGCCAGTGGTTGCAGTAGCAGCAGGCTGGTAGTGCTGCGCTCGATTGTCGGCAAGGCGAGAAGCTCGTCACTGCGCACGGTATTTCCGACGGTGGAATCCAGCGTCTGCAAGTCGGCGCCGGGCGTGGAGCGCACTTCGACTAGATCTGTAGCCTTTCCGAGCTTCAGCTCGATATTGATTGTGGTGCTCTTGCCGACCTCAACGGTCACAGATGAGACGACCGCTTGCGCGAACCCGCCGGCTGTTGCTGTTACAGAGTAGACGCCGGGTGTGACTTGTGAAAAGGTATATTGCCCTGCCTCATCGGTCGTAGTGGCGCGCACAGAACCCGTAGCGCGGTCGCGAAGCTCGATCTTCGCCTGCGGGACGACCGCCCCGGACTGGTCTGTCAGCCGACCGAGCACTTGCCCAGTGGTCAGGGTTTGCGCCGCGGCTGAATAGGCGAGCGAAAAGAGGAACAGCAGCACCAAGACCTGATACAGAAAGAAGCCATGGATTGGCTGTCCGTCCCTGAAAGTCCTCATCGCGTCCTCCTTTGCCACACTGGTCGCAGGATGTTCGTGGAATGCCCGTCTGCGAAATGAGATATGAAACCTGTCGCGGCGGTAGTTTGGTGAAACGCGCGCTGGCTAATCAGCGGTCGCCGATTAGTGCAGTGATTGACTAGAGGCAGGCCTCGCATACTAGCCTCTTGGACGGCCCCCTACTATACACCCGGACTGCTTTCGGCGGATCAAATCTCGACATATCTCGCGATCCGACATAGAAAGAACACTCACGGGTATTTGAGTGCGCACCTGCGTGTTGACGTCGTCCGGTCGAGCGGAGGGTAGTGCCTTTGATTTTGGCGTGGCGATTCTGTGCTCAGCGGGTATCCGCTTCTTGATTCTCGCCAACCAAAGTCTCTTGGAATCCGAACTCCTCTTCTAATCCCCGGTTTTCAAGTGACCGATGAGTTAGAATAACCAGACATCAGGTAGATTCCGCACAAGGAATCAGCACGTACGAAAAAATAAACTACATTGCTGACGGATTGTCGCTAGCCTTGATCGGAAACGCTGCGGGCAAGGAGTTCTGGAAGGCGAGAGCTTCGACCTGAGCGTTTTCGATAAGGAGACTAGGAGGAAGCCGCTGGCGTTTGCGGCGGACGCGTTGAGTTATGGGGTTTGAATGGCAGTTTGGTACCCCAGTCGAGAGCTGGAAGGCCACCGACGAACTGGGTCTGTAGCCGCTTCGCCTTTGGGCAATTTCTGAAGCATGGGTACTACCTGAGCCTCGACAATCGCTTGACGATTGGGATCAGCTTGGCGGTCAGGAATGTGGAAGAGGTCGGACGTGAACAATAATTCGCTGCAGTGATGTCCGAATTCCGGGTGCATCCGTCCCACTTTTGTCAGGTGAAGTACTGCGTAAGATATCCCGTAATCTGCGGATTGCCAACAGCCGTCTCCATCGCTAATGTCGCCCCGGTCCCTGTGGTAGAGGTGGTGTAGCTACGCCTGCACGTCGGTCACAACCATTCGCCGCTTCTTCTCATAGAGAACCGAACCGTATTCATCGAACCGGGTTACTCCTTCGACGAGGAGGCCGTCATGCTGAGACGCGCGTACTGTTTGGTATGGGCTCTTTCCTTCATTACGGCAATGGGTGGTGCGCAAGAATTTCGCGCTACACTCACCGGCCGGGTTACCGATCCTCAGAATCTGTCCGTTGCAGAAGCGACCGTTCAAGTCCGTAACGTTAGCACCAGCGAAGTTTCCTCCGCGAAGACAGATTCCCACGGAAACTTCTCGATTCCCCTTCTCCGGCCGGGCACTTACACCGTGACAGTCCTGCATCCCGGATTCAGGCAGTACACGCAGCAGGGTGTCACCTTAGAGGTAGCGCAGACGGCGTCTCTTTCCGTTCAACTCGAACTCGGAGCCGAGACGCAGTCGGTGACTGTTACGGCGGAGACGCCCTTGCTGGAAGTATCCACGGCAGATCGTGGAGGCGTGGTCGACACGCAGCGAGTTTCTGAACTGCCTCTAAACGCGCGCAATCCCTTTATGCTCGGCGGCATGATGTCTGGCGTAACTTTTCGCGGCTCGGCCATTTGGCAGCGGCCCTTTGACAACGGCGCGATCGCCGAATGGTCTATCAACGGCAGCCGGCAGCGCCAGAACGAATTTCTGATCGACGGCGCGCCCAACAACGGACAAGCCGGTGACAACAACGTCGCGTATGTGCCCATCGTGGACGCGGTCCAAGAGTTTAAGATGCAAAGCAACACTTATGACGCCCAATATGGCCACACCGCTGGCGGCATCATGAACGTGGTCCTCAAGAGCGGCGGCAACAAGTTTCATGGA
>Ga0209161_10002155_pt1 | contig 16191 bp, 13 predicted proteins | sample GraSoiAngelo_155_FD_186169 | JGI IMG/M metagenome (GOLD analysis project Ga0209161, IMG submission 186169) | Grasslands soil microbial communities from the Angelo Coastal Reserve, California, USA - 14_1009_13_30cm (SPAdes) (version 2) | ecosystem: Environmental > Terrestrial > Soil > Grasslands...
GCGATAGAGCTCGTCCGGCACGCTGATCGCGATCTTCGTCGCCGCCTTGGCCATGCCTTCCCTCCGTCGTGGTATGCCTGAAGTATAACTCGGGTCATACTCGGTCAGACGCCACGCGCGACGCGCGTGGCCCGCCTCGCCGAGACGCAACCGGCAGCCGCCCGGGCGGGCGTGGACCCGGCGCCCGCGAAACTTCGGGCGCGCAAAGGTCGGGTGCTACGATGAAACGGCTGTCCTGAAAGGAGTTTCGGTGGAACCTTCCGTTCGGCTCATTCCGCTCGGCGGGCTGGGCGAGATCGGCTTGAACATGATGCTGATCGAGTCCGGCGACGACGTCATCGCCGTGGACTGCGGCCTCATGTTTCCCGACGACGAGCTGCCGGGCGTGGACTACGTCATCCCCGACTTCTCGTACGCCCTCGCCAAGCGCGAGCGCTTTCACGGCGTCGTGCTCACGCACGGTCACGAGGACCACATCGGCGCGCTGCCGTATCTGCTGAAGTCGGCGCACGTGCCCGTCTACGCCACGCCCCTCACGCGCGCCCTCCTCGCCGAGAAGCTGCGCGAGCACGTGCTGCCCGTGCCGGCCGATCTGCGGCTCATGCGGCCGCGCGAGCCGTTCACGCTCGGGCCGTTCAGCATCGAGGCGATCCGCGTCACGCACTCGATCGCCGACGGCATGGGGCTGGCGATCGGCACGCCCGCCGGCACCATCGTGCACACCGGCGACTTCAAGCTCGACCCGAGCCCGCTCGACGGCGAGCCCGCCGACACGCGGCGCTTCGCGGAGCTGGGCGAGCAGGGCGTGGCCGTGCTCTGCTCGGACAGCACGAACGTCGACCGCCCCGGCCACACCCGCTCGGAGATCGAGGTCGGCGGCGCGCTGGCCGAGCGCTTCGACCGCGCCACCGGCCGGATCATCCTCGCGACCTTCGCCTCCCACATCCACCGCATCCAGCAGGTGCTGACGCTGGCCGCCGCGCGGCGACGGAGGGTGGCGCTGCTCGGCCGCTCGATGGAAAAGAACGTCGCGATCGCCTCCGAGCTCGGCTACCTCCGCGTGCCGTCCGGCCTGCTGGCTCCCCTCGAGGAGATGGTGGCGCTGCCGCCGGAGCGCCAGGTGATCCTGTCGACGGGCAGCCAGGGCGAGCCGAACTCCGCGCTGGCGCTCATGGCCGCCGGCGAGCACAAGTACGTGCAGATCGCGCGCGGCGACCTGGTGGTGATCTCGGCGCGCGTGATTCCCGGCCACGAGCGCACGGTCGGGCGGGTGATCAACGCGCTCTACCGCCTGGGGGCCGAGGTGCTCTACGAGGACAACGCCTTCGTCCACGTCTCCGGCCACGCGAGCCAGGAAGACCTGAAGCTGATGCTCAAGCTCACGCAGCCGCGCTACTTCGTCCCCGTCCACGGCGAGTACCGCCATCTGCTCGGGCACGCGCGGCTGGCCGCCGGGATGGGCTTCGGTCCCGACCGCGTCCTGCTGGTGGAGGACGGCACCGCCATCGAGGTCACGCCGACGACCGCGCGCCTGATCCCCGGCTATCCGACCGGGCGCGTGCTCGTGGACGGCACGGGCATCGGCGACATCGGCGCCGTGGTGCTGCGCGACCGCCAGATCCTCTCCGAGGACGGCGTGATCGCCGTCGCGCTCACGTTCGACAAGAGCGGCGCCGTCGTCGCCGGCCCGGAGATCGCCTCGCGCGGCGTGGTCTACGTCAAGGAGAACGAGGTCCTGCTGGAGGAGATGAGAGCGGCGGTGCGCACCGCGCTGGCCGCCCGCGACCCCGCCGAGCCGTGGGATCGCGACGCGGTCGCCGCCCGCGTGCGCACCGCGGTGCGCCAGTTCGTCAACCAGCGGGTCCAACGAAAGCCCGTCGTGCTGCCTATCATCCTGGAGGTCTGATGCCCGCCAGCGTGTCCGCAGACGTGAGATCGGAGCTGAGAGCACCCGAGGCGTCGCCGCCACCACGGCGGCGCGCACGCAAGAGGGCGGCGCCGCGCCGCTGGGTGCGCGAGGTGCAGGGAATCGCCGTGATGACGGCGGGCGTGTTTGTCCTGATCGCCCTCGCCGTTTTCGATCCGGCGGTGGCGCCCGGCGAGCAGTCCTCCATGGTCGGTCCGGTCGGGATCTGGCTCGCGTGGGCTTGCTTCCGGTCGTTCGGTTACGCCGCGTTCCTGTTCCCGCTGGCCGCCGGCGTGTGGGGGGTCTCCGCGTTCGTGCGCCCGCTGGCGGCGCGCGGCTGGACGCCGCTCGCCGGGTTGCTTGTCCTCCTGCTCGCGGCGACGGGCCTGCTGCAGCAGGCGACCGACGCGTTCGCCGCCGCCCGCGTCACCCACGGCGGCATCGTGCCGGCCGGCGGCTTCACCGGCTGGGCGGCCGCGGCCGCGCTGCACGCGACGATCGGCAACGCCGGCGCTTGGCTGCTGCTGCTGACCGCCGTGCCCGTCGGCGCGCTCCTCGTCACCCAGATCTCGTACGCCGCGGTCACGCGGCTGGTGAGCGCGCGCCTGGAGGCGGCGGAGCTGGCGCTGCCCACGATCGTGGAGCCGGCGCGGGCCAAGAGCACGCTGATGGAGAAGGGCCTGTCGTGGCAGGAGACGTTCGACTTCGGCAAGCATGGCGCCGAGGCGTTCCAGCTGCCGCCGGTCGGCCTGCTCCAGGCGCCGTCGGCCACCGAGCTCAAGCGCACGCGCGAGGAGCTGCAGGACAACGCCGAGATCCTCCGGCGCAAGCTCGCCGACTTCGAGGTCGACGGCCGCATCGTGCAGGTGAGCCCCGGCCCGATCATCACCTCCTACGAGTTCGAGCCGGCGGCCGGCGTGAAGGTCGCGCAGGTGGTGAACCTCGCCGACGATCTGGCCCTCGCGCTGAAGGCGGCCAGCGTGCGCATCGTGGGCCCGATTCCCGGACGCGGCACCGTCGCCGTGGAGGTGCCCAACGACGAGTGGGCCACCGTCTACCTGCGCGAGATCTTCGTCTCCGCGGAGTTCGCCGAGTCCAAGGGCAAGCTGCCGCTGGCCCTCGGCAAGGACGTCAACGGCATGCCCGTCGTGGCCGACCTCACCGCGATGCCGCACCTGCTCGTGGCCGGCGCCACCGGCAGCGGCAAGTCGGTCGGCCTGAACTCGATGATCTGCTCGATCCTGTACAAGGCGACCCCCGCCGACGTGCGCTTCCTCATGGTGGATCCCAAGCGGCTCGAGCTCTCGGTGTACGAAGGCATTCCGCATCTGCTGTCGCCGGTGGTCACCGACGCCAAGGAGGCGGCCGCCCGGCTGCGCTGGATCGTCGGCAAGATGGACGAGCGCTACAAGGCGCTGCAGCTCAAGCAGGTGCGCAACATCGAGGGCTACAACAAGGCCGTCCCGCCGGAGGAGAAGCTGCCGTACTGGGTCGTCGTCGTCGACGAGCTGGCAGATCTCATGATGGTCTCGGCGGGTGAGGTGCAGACGTCGCTGGTGCGGCTGGCGCAGATCGCGCGCGCCGTCGGCATCCACCTGATCATCGCGACCCAGCGCCCGTCGGTCGACGTCGTCACCGGCCTCATCAAGGCCAATTTCCCGACACGCATCGCCTTCCAGGTCGCCTCGAAGGTCGACTCGCGCACGGTGCTCGACGGAAACGGCGCCGAGCAGCTCCTCGGCCGCGGCGACATGATCTACGTGCCGCCCGGGGCCAACAAGCAGCTGCGCGTGCACGGCGCCTGGGTCTCCGACGACGAGGTCAAGGCGGTGTGCGAATTCTTGAGGACGCAGGGGACCGCGGTCTACGAGGAGGTCGTGCTGCCGACGGAGGCGGAGGCCGCCGAGGGTGGGGACGCCGCGGACCGCGACGATCTCTACTGGGACGCGGTGCACCTCGTCATCGGCCAGCGCCAGGGCTCGATCTCGTTCCTGCAGCGCCGCATGCGGCTGGGGTATCCGAAGGCCGCGCGCTTCATCGACATGATGGAGCAGGACCGCGTCCTCGGCCCCGGCGACGGCGCCAAGCCCCGCGAAGTCCTCGTGGGCCCCGAGTATCTCGCCAAGCGAGGACGGTAAAGATGGGGGGCCCCGAAATGGCCCCCCATACCCCCCACCGTTCGCAAGCGCCCCGGGAAACCCGGGGCGCTGCTCTGTTCAGTCGGCCGCGCCCACTCGCAGCGCGGTAGCACGCCAGGGCATCGCGGACGCGAGACGGCGAAGCGCGATTCGCTGGTAATTCGCCCACTGGTCCGCGCGCGCGCGCTCCAGCGCGCGCCCGACGCCGTCGTCCAGTCCGCCGTTGCCCGCGCGCCAGCGCTCGATCGTGAGGATGGCGATGCGCAGGGCGGTCGTGCGGCGCTCGGGGTCCGTCTCGGCGCGGGCGCGGTCGACGAGGGCGATGAGACGTGCGGGCGATATGGACCGAGCGGCTGCCGAAGGGCGGGGGATCGGCACCGCGGGGGCCGCTCGGCCCACGGGCGCCGCGCGGCCGCGAGCGACACGGCGCATGCCGGCCGGCCAGAACAACTCCACGACACCGAGGGTGAGACATCCCAGAGCCATGAGCGCTCCGAGCAGGAGCGTCACTTCCTCTCTCGGAAGCCAACCCACCACGACGCCATTAAAGAGGCGTCGGGCGTCCGGGCCAAGAAAATTCGCTCAGGCGGCGGGCAGGATGATCCGGAGCACGGCGCCGCCCTCGCGCCGGTTCGCCGCGGTGACGCGGCCGCCGAAGCGCTCGACGATGCCCGCCGAGATCGCGAGGCCGAGCCCGGTGGCCGTCTCCTTGGTCGTGAAGAACGGCTCGAAGACGCGCGGCAGGATCGCGCGGGGGATCCCGGATCCACTGTCGCGCACCTCGAGGACGCAGCCGAGCGGATCGGCCGCGGCGGCCACGGTGATCTCGCGGCGGCCGTCCCGGTCGCGCAGCTCCTCCTGCGCGTTCGTGATGAGGTTGAGCAGCACCTGCTGGAGCTGGAAGGCCGAGGCCCGGATGCGGGGCAGGTCGGCGGGCACGTCCACGGTCAGCGTGATGCCGTCGCGGCGCAGGTCGTAGGCTTTCAGCTCGGTCACCTGCGCCACCACCTCGTCGACGGGGAGCGGCCCGGCCGCGTCCCCGGGCTGTCGCGCCATGTCGAGTGTCGTGCGGATGATGCGCATGACCTGCTCGCACGAGTCTTCCACCTGCGCCAGGTGCTCATTGACGTCCGGAGCGGCATCGGCAAGCTTGCGGCGCACGAGCCAGAGGTGACCGAACACGCTCTGGAGCACGTTGCGCATCTCGTGCGTGACGCCGGCCACGACCTCGTTGACCGCGTAAAGCCGGCCCGCGCGCTCGATCTGTGCGTGCATCCGCAGCGACTGATCGTGCGCGCGCTCGAGCTCGCCGTAGGCGGCGGCCAGGCGGTACCGGTTGCGGCGAAACGCGTCGGCCAGCACCGCGGCGAGACCGCCGACGATGTTCAGCACGAGCAGGTTGAAGATGGCCACCTCCCACGCATCGGGATGTGGCGGGCTGGTGAAGGGCAGCAGGCCGAATCGCTGCGCGGCGGCCATCGCCAGATACGCGCTGGTCGCCAGCTGCGTGATCACGAGGCAGGCGCGGCTCGAGAACACGATGCCGCCGTACACGGGCACGATCGCGTAAATCCCGAGGTACGGCGCGGCCGCGAGCCCGCCCGCCGCGTACAGGCCGGCGGTGATGAACGCGACGTCCATCACCATGCGGATCCACGCCTGCAGCCGCCTCAGCCGGCCCGAGCGCGCGGCGACGTAATAGGGGAGGTTGACGAGGAATCCGAGCAGCGTGGCCAGGCGGATCATGCCCTTCGCCGCGGGGACCATGGTGAACAGCTCGTTGAAGGCGAGCATCAGCAGCGCCACGCCCGCGCGCACGGCGAGCTCCTGGTGGAGCGCGCGCCGGCGCCGAGTCTCCTCGGCCTGCGGCAGCGCGCGCCTCGGGATCTCGGGCTCCGTGTCTCGCATGGGCCTCCTCACGTAGTCGTCGGCCGGAACGAACCGTGCAAGATGGGCTCCAGGCCTGCGGGCGCCGTAACCGCGTGTCGGTGTGTGCGTCAGCCGACGCGACCGGGATCACCGGCCACCACCTGACCGGCTCACCCGTCGCGGCTGCTCACGAATCGACCAGGGAGCACAATGTCGTGACGCGCCAGGCTAGAACCGCAGCCTGACGCGATACGTCAGCTTCGACGCGCCGTCCTTCATCACCGGCACCTGGAACTTCAGCGTGTGCGCCTCGGGTTTCTCCCACGCGTGCGTGGACGTCAGCACCTGCCAGTCACCGGGCACGGGCTCGATGACGGTGACCGTCTGGTCGTCCTTCTTGTGGTTGCGCAGCGAGATCTCCCACTCGACCTCGTAGAGATTGGAGGCGATCTTGCGCCACTCCTTCTGCGTGCGCTCGCCGACCACGTCGAAGGCGTCGCCCATCTTGATCATCACGCGCTCGTCCCTGGGCGTGTGGTCGATCCAGTCCTCGCCGACGAACTGCTGGCTGCCGGAGGCGTCGGCCTTGTAGACGCGGATCTTGCCCTTGGGCAGCGGCAGGCCGAGCCCGTTCTCCTTGCTGTTCTTGATGTCGAAGTAGACGCCGACCTTCTGGTTGGACATCGGCATGCCGTACGACGTGCGGTAGTAGTCCTGCGCGCCGTAATAGATCAGCTGCTTGACCACGGGCACGTCGGCGGCGGCCATGAGCGTGAGCTGCTTCGTCTGGTTATCCTTGATCGTCGTGCGGCCGTCCAGCGTGTAGAGGTGGTATTCGAAGAAGCCCTCCGACTTGAAGTCGCGCGCCGCCTCCTGGTTCGACGCCGCCTTGGCCGCGACGTCCATCAGGCGCGCGGCGCGGCGCCCCTCCACGGCACGGTTGACGTCGCCCGCCACGAGCTTGAGGGACGCGTTGCCATAGGTGGCGCCGCTGCGGTTGTCGATGGTGACCCAGCCCGTGACGTCGCTCTTCGTGTCGGCGGCATTGATGACCATCACGTAGTCGGCCTTCCACGTGATGCCGCCCGTGAGGTACGAGGCCTCCACGCGCTGCGGGCCCGCGATGGCGTTGCGCAGTAGCCACACGAGGGTCGGCTTGCTGACGAGGTTGTCCGGCAGCGAGGGCAGCACGAGACGTCCGTTGTGGCCGAGGTGGATCTGGCCGTTGATCTCGAAGACGGGGCCGGCGGTGGCGAGCAGCTTGGCCTCCAGATACGTGCCGTCGGTGTTGTAGAGCCGCACCATGCGGCCGACGTACTTCTCCATGAGCTTGCCGCTCGAGAGCAGGTCGTACTCGTAGTTCTGCTCGAGGATGCGCAGGCCCGTGGGGTCGGTCAGCGACTTGAGATGCACGGTGGTCGGATCGATCTGCGCCGCCACGTCGGTGAACTCGGTCTCGTGCAGTCCCGTCGGCAGCCGCGTCTGGCGCACGTCCTTCACGAGCCCGAGGTTGCCGTTGTAGATCGTCACCATCACGTCCGTCTGCACGTCGCGGCCGACGGCGACCTGCGCCGCCTCCGCCCCCGATGCGAGCGATACCGCCAGCGTCAGCACCACCGCCATCGTCCGTCTCATGGTCCGGCCTCCCGCCGTTCGGATGTCTGCTGCTGGCCGGTTAGACAGGGCGGCGCGGTGAAAGTTCCCGTCAGTTCGAGACGGTGACGGCGACGCTCAGCAGCGGCCGGTCGGTCGCCTGCTGCTCGATGGAGAGCGGCCCGAGGGCCGTGGCCTCGCGCACGAACTGCGCGTAGGCCTCGCGGGGCACGGCCAGCTCGACCACGACGCGCCCGCCGTCGATCCGGCGTCCCGTCTGGCCACCGCCGAGCCGGCCGGCGAGCTCGATGAGCGAGCGCTCGGCGACGCTCGTGTCGGCCGCGCGCAGCTGCGCGGTCACGTCGGGCGGCGCCGCCAGGATGCCGGTCATCGCACCCGTGCGCGAGAGCGGCGCCGCGTCCTGTCGCCGCGTGCTCGCCTTGGCCGTGTCGGTCGGGATCGAATCGACTTTCGCGCGTCGCCCTTCGAGCGCCGGCGGCGGCGCGTCGCGGGCGGGTGCGGTCGGCTCGACGGCCGGCGCCGCCTGCTCGAGGCGATTCTTCGACTCTGCCACGTCGCCCAGGCGCGCCGGCGGCTCGGGCGCGCGTGCGGCCGGCGGCGGCGCGGCCGGCGCGACCTCGCGCGTGGCCGTCGCCGACGCGCCCGCGTCACGCGACGCGTCCGCCTGAGGCGAGTCGGAGGCTGCCGAGGGCGCGGTCTCGCCCGACGGCGCCGGCGCCGCCGGCCCGGGCGGCGCCGACTGGTAGCGCGCGGTCTGCTGCTGCTCGGGCCAGGCTCGGAAGAGCAGGACGGCGAGGCCGGCGACCAGCAGCAGCGCGGCGGCGCCGAGCGGCAGCGTCGGCCACGGCGCGGACAGGCGGCGCGCCAGCCACCTCGGCCACGGCTCGGGCCGCGCGGCCGCGAGCACGCGGTCCACGAACCCGGCGGGCGCGTGCGCGGGGTCGATGGCGCGGACCAGCGCCACCGTGCGCCCGAACGCCGCCAGCTCGCGGCGGCACTCGGCGCAGCCGGCCAGGTGCGCGTCCAGGGCCGCGCGCTCGCCAGGGGTCAGCGCGTCGTCGGCGAGGGCGGAGAAGAGGTCGCGCGTCTCGGTGCAGGTCATGCGAACCGCTCCAGTTTCTCCTTCAATTGCAGGCGCGCGCGATGCAGTCGCGAGCGCACCGTGCCCGGGTCGATGGCGAGGGTCTCGGCGATCTCCTCGTACGATAACCCCTCGACGTCGCGCAGGACCAACACGAGGCGCCGCTCCTCCGGCAGCCCCGCGATGGCCGCGCGCAGCGCCGCGTCCAGCTCGGCGCGCTCGGCCGCGCTGGCGGCGTCGGGCGTCGGCGCCGCCACGTCGGCCAGCGCCTCGTCGCCGCGCGCCAGGCGCCGGTCCGGCGACGCCAGGCGATTGAGGCACAGGCGCGAGGCGATCCCGTAGAGCCAGGTGCCGAGCCGCGCCTCGCCGCGGAACGCCCCGATCGCGCGATACGCCCGCAAGAACACCTCCTGCGCGATCTCCTCGGCCTCGGCGCGGCTGCCGAGCATGCGCAGCGCCACGCCGTAGACCCGGTGCTGGTAGGCGATCACCAGCTCCTCGAACGCGCGCGCGTCACCGGCACGCAGGCGCTCGAGGAGACCGGGCGGATCGGCGCCGAGGGCCTCGCGCATCCGTTAGACCGCCATGCCCCGGCGAAGTTCCCGGCCGGCGCTCAGTCGCGGACGGGGGCCTCGGCCGCGAGCGCGTCGGGCCCGATCGGGCGCCAGTCCACGAGCCGCTCGAGCGACTCGAGGGCGCGCGCCGAGAACGCGGGCATGCCGGGCGGCACGGGTACGAGCCATCGGCGCGCGTAGAGGGCGGCGACGAGGAGCTTGTGGTGATCCTGGCGCTGCGCGCGGAGCGCGTGCCCCTCCTCGAGCAGCAGGGCCACGGCGAGGATGTGATAGAGCGTCTCGGCCACTGGACGCGCCTGCAGCTCGCGCGCGTCCTGTGAGACGTCCGTCCAGGCGGCCGCGCGCCGCTCGACCTCGGCCAGCGCGGCGCGCACGACGTCGGCCACGGGCTTGGCGTGACGCTCGCGCACGCCGTCGAGCCGCGCGCCGAGGAACGCGGCGAACGGCACCAGCGCGCCCTCCTTGAGGATCGCGCGCTGCACGTCGAGGGCGACCACGCTCGTCGAGCCCTCCCAGATCGCGCCCAGGTACGCGTCGCGCAGCAGCCGCGCGTTCACCCACTCCTCGACGTAGCCGTTGCCACCCCGCACGTTCATCGCCTCGCCCGCCACCGCGCGGGCGCGCGCGGTGATCCAGCCCTTGGCCACCGGCGTCACGATGCGCAGCAGGCGGCCGGCGTCGGCGGCGCCGGCGTCCCAGGCGTCGAACATCACCGCCGCGTTCAGCACGACCGAGGCGGCCGCCTCGGCGTCCAGCAGCATCTCGAGCAGCGTCCAGCGCATGAGCGGCTTGTCGAAGAGCGCGCTGCCGAACGCCGCGCGTCCGCGCGCGTGGAAGACCGCCTCCAGCAGCGAGCGCCGCATGATCCCCGCCGCGCGCATCGCGTTGGACAGGCGCGAGCCGTTCACCATCTCCATCATCTGGGCGAAGCCGCGGCCGACGTCGCCCACGACGTAGGCCACGGCGCCCGCGTAGGTGACCTCGCCCGTCGCCATCGAGCGCGAGCCGAGCTTGTCCTTGAGCCGGTTGATGGTCCACGCGTTCTTCGTCCCGTCGGGCAGGTGCTTCGGCACGAGGAACAACCCGAGCCCCCGCGTGCCTGCCGGCGCGCCCTCGGGACGCGCGAGCGTCAGCGCCAGGTCGGCGTTGGCGTTGGAGGCGAACCACTTGTCGCCCCAGAGACGCCACGTGCCGTCCGCGTCGCGCCGGGCGGTCGTGGTCAGTGCGCCGACGTCCGAGCCGCCGGTCTTCTCGGTCATCCACTGGGTACCCTGCCACAGGTCCTCCCGCACGGTGGTCGTCAGTCGCGGCAGGTACCGGCCGCGCAGCGGCTCGCCGCCGAAGCGCGCGAGCATCCGCGCCGTCGAGTCGGTCATGTTGACGGGGCAGAGCAGGCCGAACTCCGACTGCGCGAAGAGGTAGGACAGCGCGTATTTCACGACGTGCGGCACCCGCCCCGGCCAGCCCAGCACGCCCTCGCGATGCGACATCGCGGCCAGCCCGAAGCGCTCGAAGGCCAGCCGCTCCATGGCGCGGTAGGCGGGATGGAAGACGACCTCGTCCACGCGGCGGCCCCGCTCGTCGTACGCGCGCAGCGTGGGCGGATGCCGGTCGGCCTCGGCGGCCAGCGCGTCGAGCTCGTCGCCGGCAACGGCGCCGAGCTCGACCAGCAGCGGCCGTGCGCGCGCCAGGACGTCCGGCTCCATCACCGTGGAGCAGACGAACTCGAGGTTGGGGTCGGCGATGTAGAAGTTGAGGCCGCGCGTCGTCGGCATGCCGTCCTGGGCGGCGAACGGCCCCGGCGGGGGCGGCAGCTCGGGCCTCACTGGAACTCCAGCGTGGCCGCGCGCAGACCGCAGAGCAGCTTGCCGGCCGTCTCCAGGCAGCGGTCGTTCGACGGCGGCATGACGGGGCCGGCGAGCGCGTCGCGGTGCCACCGCTCGAGCGGCAGCTCCTTGAGGATGCCGCGGCCGCCGGCCAGCTGCAGCGCGCGGGTGGTCGCGTCGAGGCCGACCTCCGCCGCGTACGCCTTGGCCTGGTTCACGGCGAGCATGGTGGCGGCCTTGTCGGTCCCGTCCATGCGCACGCGGGCGGCCTCATGCATCAGCAGGCGCGCCGCGCGCAGGGCCGTGCCGACCTGGGCGACCGTGCGCTGCACGAGCGGATGGTGGGACATCGGCTCGGTGGAGGGCTTGAGGGTCTTCGTCTTCGCGTACTCGAGCATGTAGTCGAAGGCCGCCTCGCCGATGCCGAGGTACACCGCGGCGTAGCCGAGGGCGAAGCCCGAGAGGTCGATGCCCAGCAGGCTGCCCGGCGTGCCCACGACGTCCGCCTCCGGCACGAGGCAGTCGTAGCGGATCGTGTGGCTGATGGTGCCGCGCATGCCCGTCGCGTTCCAGATGCCCTCGATCTTCACGCCCGCGTCCGTGCGCGGGATCATCGCCGAGATCACGCCCTCCGACGCGCTGGTCGTCCCCTCCACGACGCCGGTGACGAAGTAGTAGTCGGCGGCGTCGCCGATCGAGCAGAACTGCTTGACGCCGGCCACGCGCCAGCCGCCGTCGGCAGGCCGGAAGACGGTGTTGAGCACGAACTTGTCGCGGAACGACTGCTCCGGCTCGCTGGTGATGGACGCGATCAGCCGGCCGCGCTCGACCACCTCGGCGAACCAGCGCCGCTTCTGCGCCTCGGTGCCGAGCGCGTCGATGAAGCCGGTGATCGTGCTGTGCATGTTGAAGGTCAGCGCGGTCGCCGAGCAGCCGCGCGCCATCTCGCGCAGCGCGTGCACGTAGGCGATGGGGTCGGCGCCGACGCCGCCGTAGGCGCGGGGGACGGCGAGCGGCAGCAGGCCCGCCGCGTGAAGGTCGCGGTAGTTCTCGTGCGGAAACGAGGACTCGGCGTCGTGGCGGGCGGCGCGCGGTGCGAAGCGCGTGCGCGCCAGGTCGGCCATGCGCGCAACGACCTCGGCCTGGTCGCCGGAGAGCGGCGGCAGCGGCAGCGCGTCCATACGTGCGAGGACGATAGCACACCGCCACGCGCCCGACGGCCGCGCGACCTTGACACTCCGGAAGGCTCCGTGCTAACTGCGCCTATGCCCGAGGCGCCCCTGCTGCGCACCGAAGCGCTGACGCGCGCCTTCGGCAGCCTCATCGCCGTGGATCGGGTCGACGTGGCCGTGCGGCGCGGCGAGCTGCGCTCGATCATCGGACCCAACGGCGCGGGCAAGACGACGTTCTTCCGGCTCATCTCGGGCGAGACGACGCCGACCTCCGGCCGCGTGTGGTTCGGCCAGCGCGAGATCACGGGACTGCCGCAGCACGCGGTGGCGCGGCTCGGCATCACGAAGTCCTATCAGATCACCAACGTCTTCCCCCATCTCAGCGTGCACGAGAACGTGCGCGTGGCCGTGCAGGGCTGGACGCGCTCGTTCAACTTCTGGTCGCGCGCCGACGCGCTGACCGACGTCGCCGAGCGCGCCCGCGCGCTGCTGCGCACGGTCGGGCTCGTCGCGAAAGCCGAGCGCCTGGCCGCGCACCTCGCCCACGGCGAGAAGCGCCACCTGGAGATCGCCATCGCGCTGGCCTCCGAGCCGCAGCTCCTGCTGCTCGACGAGCCGACGGCGGGCATGAGCCCCGAGGAGACGGACGAGACGATGCGGCTGATCCGGGAGCTGACGGTGGGGCGCACGGTGATCCTCGTCGAGCACAAGATGAAGGTCGTCATGAAGATCTCCGACCGCATCACGGTCCTCCACCAGGGGCAGGTGCTGGCCGAGGGCACGCCGGAGGAGATCCGCGGCAACGAGCGCGTGCAGCAGACCTACCTCGGCGTCGTCCGCTAGTGGGTCTCGCCGAGCCCCGCAGCGTCGCTACGCCCGTCGCGCGGCCGCCCCGCTCACACCGACGATGGCTCGCCTGTACGCCGCTCGCTTGCTCGGGCGGGACTCGCGCGACCCCCCATCCCCCAGAGGGGGTCGCTAGGCGATCACGCCAATCCGTGGCGGCGCGCTCGTCCCGCCCTGCGCTGCGCGGCGGCGACACGGCTCGCCATACGGCGCTCGCGTGGCGGCCGCGCGCCGGCCGCAGCGACGTCACCGCGCTCGGCGGGGTTCGCTAGCGGTGGCGCTGCTCGAGCTCGAGGACGTCCACACGTATTACGGCGAGGCCCACATCCTGCAGGGCGTGTCGCTCGCCGTCGGCGAGGGCGAGGTGGTCAGCCTCATCGGCCGCAACGGCGCCGGCAAGACGACCACGCTGCGATCCATCATGGGCCTGGCGCGCCCCGCGCGCGGCCGTGTGCGCCTGCGCGGCGAGGACCTCGCCCGGCTGCCCACGCACGAGATCGTGCGGCGCGGCATCGCCTGGATCCCCGAGGAGCGGCGCGTGCTGCCGAACCTGACCGTGCTCGAAAATCTGAAGCTCGGCATGCTCGGCGTCGGCGCGCGCGAGGCCGAGGTGGCCGCGCGGCTCGAGGAGGTCTTTCGCCACTTCCCGCGGCTGCGCGAGCGCATCGACCACGGGGGGCGATTCCTGTCGGGCGGCGAGCAGCAGATGGTCGCCATCGCGCGCGCGCTGGTGGCGCGGCCGACCGTCATGCTGGTGGACGAGCCGACCGAGGGGCTGGCGCCGATGCTCGTGCAGAGCCTCACCGGGATCCTGGCCGCCATCAACCGCGGCGGCACGACGATCCTGCTCGTGGAGCAGACCCTCGAGGTCGCGCTGGCGCTCTCGCGCCGCGTGTACGTGATGGACCAGGGCCGCGTCCAGTTCCAGGGCACGCCCGACGAGCTGCGCCGGGACCCGACGATCCAGCAGCGCTTCCTGGAAGTGTAGAGGCCCTACTTCACGCTGCCCGCGGTGAGGCCGCCGACCAGGTGACGCTCGATGAGCGCGAAGAGCACGACCACCGGGACGATGGCGATGACCGAGGCCGCGAAGAGGTGGTTCCAGTGCTGCACGTAGGCCGTCACGTACGAGGTGATGCCCACCGTCAGCGGCTTGCGCTCGGGGGCCGTCATCAGGGTCAGCGCCACGATGTACTCGTTCCAGGCCGCGATGAAGGCGAAGATCACCGCCGTCGCCAGCCCCGGCAGTGACAGCGGCAGGATCACCCGGCAGAGCGCGCCGAGGCGGCCGCACCCGTCGACGGCGGCCGCCTCTTCGATCTCTTTCGGGATGGACGCGAAGAACGCGCGCAGGATCCAGATGGCGAATGCGAGGTTGAAGGCGGCGTTGGTGAGGATGAGCGCCGCGTAGGTGTTCACCAGGTCCAGCTCGAAGAACTCGCGGTAGAGACCCACCACCAGCGCCGTCGGCGAGAACATCTGGGTCACGAGCACGAGGAAGAGAAAGGCCGTGCGGCCGCGGAACCGGTGACGCGCGGTGTAATAGGCGGCCGGGGCGGCGGCCAGCACGACGATCGCGGTGGAGGCGGCGGCCACCACGAGCGAGACCCTGAGCCAGTCCGAAAAACCGGGATCGGCGAGCACCTCGAGAAAGTTGCCGGGGCGCCAGGAGAGCGGCAGGAGCCGCGGCGGCGTCGTGCGCAGCTCGGCGTCGGGCTTCAACGCCGTCAGCAGCATCACGCCGTACGGCGCCAGCACGGCGCCGGCGAGCACGCATCCGGCCACGCCCAGGGCCGCGCGTTTCACGCGCCGGCCTCCTCCCAGCGCACGGTCTTCAGATAGACGACGACGGCGACCAGGATCAGCGCCACGTTGACCACGCCCAGCGCCGCGGCCAGGCCGACGTCGCGCAGCGCGCTCTTGAAGGCGATCTTGTACATGTAGGTGATCATCGTGTCGTGACCGAAGCCCGGGTTACGGTCGTTGAGCGTCCACACGATCGGGAAGGAGTTGAAGACGTAGATGACGTTGAGCACGACGGCCACCAGCAGGGCGGGTTTCAGCAGCGGCAGCGTCACCAGGCGGTAGGTCGTCCACCGGGACGCGCCGTCCACCCGGGCGGCCTCGTAGACCTCGTCCGGGATACCCGCGAGGCCGGCGAGGACGACGTACGTGGTGAACGGCAGCGAGACGAAGATGCCCACCGCGATCATCGCGCCCATCACGGTCGCGTCGTCGCCGAGCCAGTCCACCGGCCGCACGATCAGGCGCAGCGAGGTCAGCAGGTGGTTCAGGGCGCCGAAGTAGTAGTCGTAGATCCACACGAACAGCTTGGAGGTCATGATCAGCGAGGCCGCCCACGGCACGATGAGCGCCGCGCGCACCAGCCCCCGGCCCGGAAACGATTCGTTCAGCAGCTGCGCCAGCCCGAGGGAGACGATCACGGTGACGCTCACGACGGCGGCCACCCATACCGCCGTGTTGACGAGCACCGCCGGCAGCGCCGGCTGCTCGAGGAGGCGCGCATAGTTGTCGGCGCCGACGAAGCCCTGGAACACGCCGGTGATCGAGTAGCGCCCGAGCGAGGCGCGCACGAGCGCGACGGCGGGATAGAAGACGACGCCGGCGATGAGCGCGAGGCTCGGGCCGAGCCAGAGCAGCGCCTCCCACCGGCGGGCGCGCACCGCGACGCGCCGGGTGAAACGCCTCAGCGCGCGGCCGCCGCGACGGCGTTGCGCTGGAGCTGGTCGAGCACCTGCTTGGGGTTGCCGCCCGGCTGCACGGCCAGGCCGATGTTCTGCTGGACGTCGAGCTTGACGCGGTCCCACGCCGGATCGGTCGTCGGCGCGAGCCGCGCATTGGGCAGCGCGTCGAGGTAGGGCTTCAGCCTCGCGTCGGCGCGCATGCGCTCGAGCCCGGACTTCGTCACCGGCAGGAAGCCCTCGGCCGTGATCCACCGCGTGATGTTGTCCGGCTGGTAGTAGAGATCGAGGAACTTCTTCACGGCCTCGCGGTTGTCCTTCTTCTTGAACGCCATCAGGTAGTCTTCGACGCCCAGGGTCACCGATTTCGCGAGGCTCGTCGGCATCTCGGCCACGCCGTACTTGACCTTGCCCTCGGCGTCGAGCTGCCGGGCGAGGGGGCTGAAGCCCATCACCATCCCG
>Ga0209161_10002158_pt1 | contig 16174 bp, 10 predicted proteins | sample GraSoiAngelo_155_FD_186169 | JGI IMG/M metagenome (GOLD analysis project Ga0209161, IMG submission 186169) | Grasslands soil microbial communities from the Angelo Coastal Reserve, California, USA - 14_1009_13_30cm (SPAdes) (version 2) | ecosystem: Environmental > Terrestrial > Soil > Grasslands...
AAACGCCTCTTTGAGCCGTTCATTCTTCGCTGCCCCTGCGCTCGTGGTGACCAAGTCTGCGAAGTGTCGATGTGCTTCCAATCGGTCCACGTCCACCCCCAAAGTCGTTTGCAGATTGTTATGAAGCATTCTAAGCCTGTCAACTAGTAGAAATGCTGCTGGCGTACGAGATGCTTGAACTCAGTGCCTTCCTTGGGCGAAGAACCTCCTAAATTGTTCGAAGTCAGTTTTCCGTGGCGGTATCATGAGCACGATCAGTTCGTCCAAACTATTTCACTGTGCTAATCGCAGGGGAAAAGGGATGGACAGTTTGCGGAGACTCTGGCTGCCACTGTTGGCAGTTTCCCTTCTGATTCCTGCCCAAGGGACGGAAGTTGGGGAAGGTGTGATCCAAGGTGTGGTCCTGGGTGAAGGAAGGCAGCCAGTTCGCGGCGCAAAGGTGCACGCCGAGTTGAAAGGCGTCCCAATGGCCAAGGCAATTCGCTACGTCGAAACCGACGAAAACGGTCTTTTCCTAATCGACCAATTGGAATTCGGCACATATTATGTTGCCGCAAAGAAGGAGGAGGAAGGATACGGGGACACTGGATTTTCGTTTTTCAACGACCAACCTGTCCCCACAGCTCAGATTTCCGATCAGCACAGAGTTGCGGATGTGGTTATAAATCTGGGACCGAAAGCAGGAATACTGACGGGCACGATCAGTGATTCGGCAACCGGCAAACCAATACCCGCTGGTTTTTGGTTGGTGCAGGCGAAGGACCGCAACAAATGGATGGGTACTTCGGCAGCGGCGGACTTTCGGGTGTTGATTCCGTCCACGAAAGAAATGGAAGTGAAAGTTTCTGCACCGGGGTATGAGGATTGGGTTTACCCCGACCCTGCCATTCCATCTCAAGTTCTACGTATGGACCCGGGTTCCGAAATTCATCTGGAGATACAATTGAAACCGGCGCACGATCGGAGACTTCTCGTTTCCAAATTTTTGATTCCCGAGGGCTACATTGGTTGGTTACGTGTTGAGTATGATGTTGCGTGTTTTCCCTCGATCCCTGTCGAGGATGGAGTGAGGATTCTTCGATTTGCCGGTTCCAACGTGTTGGAAACTTCCTCTCCGATGCCTGAAGATGCAGCCGAACGGCAGTACTTTTCCTACGCGGCGGATGGTTCCGAGCGAAACTTGGCGGCGGACTATCGAAACGGGAATGGAATGATTTGGCGAGAGACCCCCGGCTCTCGTGGCGGGAAAATGAGAATGTTTATATTTTTTGTCGGGACCGAAGAACAGTCCAAGATCCGACCACTCACTGGATTTCCGCCTCCTGCTTGTCCGTGAGCGGTGCTAACCGCGAAACTTCTCACAATGCCTTCCCGTCCACAGGTTCGCGTCGGATTCCACATTGACGAGTACCGCGTTTACCACGACTTGGCGTGCGAATGGCGGATGCTTCATACCTCTTGCGGCTAATCTGAGTCGGAGAAATATACCGCGCCGCGTCGCGTTGGTGTTTGGGACTCGCGTCGCCGCTACTGCTGGCAACAGTTGCAACTCCGACGCAAAAGGAGTGTTCGCAACGATGGCTTGAGTGTCATTTCGAGAAGTTTTCTACTGCGAGCAGTACAATACACAATTGGTGGGAGGACGAACCACGGGATGAAATGCTGGCGGCTCCTAGGCACATTGATGATTGCGACGCTTGCCAACGCGCAAAGGCCCGAGATCTTTCCGGATTGCCAGAGTGGCACCCCGATTCCTTTCAACGTTGGAGATAGTTGGGGTTACCTGACTGCCTCCGGAATTGTGATTCCTCCGCAGTTCAAGTCAGCAGGTCCATTTTCCGGCGGCCTCGCTACAGCATGCACATTACAAGGGTGCGCAGTGATCAACACGAAAGGGCAATTCGTTTCCCCAGTTCATGATCCACACACGTCCGTAATGATGAGCAAGTATTCCGAAGGAATTGGCGCGGTGGAGAAGGATGGCAAATGGGGCTATGCGGATGTCTCCGGGAATGTCGTGATCCCTCCACTGTTCAGCTACGCCGGTCATTTCGAGCGTGGCATGGCGCGAGTGAGCCAGGGAGGCAAATATTTCTTTGTCAATCGCAAGGGAGAAAGAATCACCCCGGAATTCGATGGAGCGTTCGATTTTAGTGAAGACCTGGCCGCTGTGGAGGTCGATCATAAGATCGGATACATTCGCAGGGACGGGACATTTGCCTTGCCCGCGATTCATCAAGGAGCCAGCGGCATCGACTTTTCTGAGGGATTGGTTGCGGTCCGCATCGAAGGGAAGGTCGGCTTCATGGACAGCACTGGCTCGATTATCGTGAAGCCCTCCTATGACGATGCATATCCATTCTCAGAAGGCCTTGCGTCGGTGACCTCCGGCGGCAAGTGGGGCTATATCGATAAGAGTGGCAACCTGGTAGTCCCGCTTCAGTATCGAATTGCTCATATGTTCATTGAAGGGGTTTCGTCAGTCCTACTCAGTGATAGCGGGAAGTGGGGATACATTGACAAAACCGGAGGGTTTGTCCTGCCTCCCATCTATGATGCCGCCATGCCGTTCTGTGCTGGCGTTGCTCAGGTTGAGAGCTTCCGCTTGATAGGGGTTGACTCAAGCATCTGCCGGACACAACGATATGAGGGCAAACACGGCGTCATCGACCATTCCGGCAAGTACATCTGGCGGGATTCGAACGACCAGATTTGGAAGTCGCCATTTTGTTACTGAGTCCTAATTAACTACTGGAGCGAACCCCTGCGGCGCTGGGTCCTGTCGAGGATGCTGCTATTCTCTGTTCATGAACCGCAAGCGTATAAAGGACGTCGCGCTAAAGAGCCTAATTGCAATTGTGCTCGTTATGCTTTTCGTTTCTTTTCTAGCGCAGCGACTGTTCCATCCGCGATAAAGTGAAAGTAGATTTTTTGTCTCCCGCCGAACCGACCGGCTCTAACGGTGCAGCTTACCCTCCATTTGACCGGCAGCCTTTCGCGGTGGATTCCATCTGGACGCGAACGCTGTTTTCCAGAACCCAATGGGAATTGGACCCTCTTTGCGCGAGTTTTGTCAGCAGGAGAATGACAGCATCCCCAACGAGGACCGCTACGACAATCGACAACAAGGTCGAAGAAATCTGTTCCCGATTCTTCGCTGTGAGATAGTCCCGACTCTCAACGATTTTTGCATACGTTTGCCGGTTGCAGCTTTGATAAGAAACAGAAACAAAGCCGAGCAGAGCTGGGAAAACCAATCCGATGAGCAAGAGCCTCTTCAATATCGAGCGAACGTGCTTCCAAGGCGCTGCGTCCGCAACATCGGCAAACGGACGCCGCAGTAACAAATAGACTAGAGTGCCCAGCACCATCGCCGCGCGTGATGCAGCCAGATTAGGGTTGCAGAGGTGGTAGCACTTGGCGTATAGTCGTTCATCGATATACTGATTATCGATACTACTTTATGCCAAAACGAAAACTCGACCCACTCCCTTCGGCCGCTTTCCAAATCCTCCTCTCGCTGGTGGATGACGACCTCCATGGCTACGCTATCATGCGCCAGGTTGCGGACCAGACCGACGGCCGCATGCGCCTAGGCCCAGGGACGCTCTATAGTTCCATCCAGACTCTGCTCGAAGCGGAGCTCATTGACCAGGTTGACTCGCGTGAGGACACGAGACTCGGGCCAGGGCGTCGGCGCTATTACAGGATCACATCGGCTGGACGCAAACTGGCACGCTCAGAGGCAGAGAGACTTGCCGATCTATTGCGAGTCGCTCGCGCCAAAAAGATATTGAGGGGGCGTTATGTCTGAGAAGATCTACGCCTGGTTGTTGCATCTCTATCCTTCTCAATTTCGCGAGGCTTACGGCACCGAAGCCCTGCAACTCTTCCGAGACCGCGTCCGCGACGAAAAAGGATTCTTCCCGTGCTTGCGGCTTTGGCTTGACCTGATAGTTGACTTAGCAATTTCCATCCCACGAGAGTACGGATATGCCCAAGCCGTATCCTTCGGCGCTTCAGCCCCACAGCGTTTGAACAGCGTGCCTGTATTTTACGTTCTTGAAGTCGGACCGCCCCGCCCTGGAGCGATGCTTTTCGGAAGCGTATTGTCGTGTCTTGCTCTCGCTACATTCTGGCTTTCTCTCAACCATGTCGGAAACTATGTGGGACTAGGGATCGCCGCGACTGGTCGGTTGCAGAATGATTCCAAGTTCTTTCAACTGGATGCTTCGCAAACAGACCGGCAGACTGCTATCCGGGCAACGAATGATACGGAGGTCTTCAAGATGGACGCGGTGGAGCGCCGGCGCGTGATTGATGCGGCGGTCGTGATTCTCAGAAAGTATTACGTTGAGCGCGAGAATGCACAGAAGATGGCCGATGCACTATTGGCCCACGAGAAGCGCGGTGATGATGACAACGTGACGGCTGGTGACGCTTTTGCCGCTCTGCTGACTCGACAGATGCGGGACCTGAGCCCGGACAGGCATCTGACGCTGGACTACAGCCAAAACCCCTTACCTGAACACCCTGCAGGACAAACACCGGAAGCCCTTGCTCGTTACAGATCGGCCATGAAACAACTAAACTGTACCTTTGAAAAAGTCGAGATCCTGCCGCACAATATCGGATATTTGAAGCTCAACTCGTTTCCTGATCCTTCTGTGTGCCAGTCGACGGCGAAGGCTGCAATGGCTTCTCTAAACCGCGCAGACGCGATCATCTTTGATTTGCGAGACAACCGTGGGGGCGAGCCAGCGATGGTCATGTTGATTGCCGCCTACCTCTTTGACCATCCCGAGTACATGTACAACCCCAGGGAAAATACGACGGAACGGTCCTGGACACGCTCGCCAGTTCCAGGAAACAGCCTGGCAGACAAGCCTGCTTACATATTGACCTCCAGATCGACCTTCTCCGCTGCAGAGCACTTCTCCTATGACTTGAAGATGCTGAAACGGGCCACGCTTGTGGGTGAGACAACAGGGGGTGGTGCGCACTCAGGAGTTTGGCATCGGATTGACGATCACTTCGGAATGGGGATCCCTGAAACGAAAGCGATTAATCCTTTTGCCACGAACGATTGGGCAGAGATCGGCATTGAGCCCGATGTAAAGGTGAGAGCTCCGGATGCATTGGTGACAGCGGAGAAACTCGCACAGGACAAGCTCCGGAAAAAGTAAAGCGTTCATCTGATTAGTGGGCGTCCGCGTCAATTTGATCGGCCAGCATTCGCGGCGGACCTCTCCGCAATCGCTGTTAGTCGTTCAAGTGGATTATTTCCGTATTCAGTACTCCGGGGAGCTGACGACGTGATCCTTCTCAAAATTCCGTCACAAGCTGCGGCAAGGCGCATCTACCTGTCCATTTTCGAACGCTATTCTCTGAGTTCGGACAGTCTTGACTGAGGCTAGTCTCTCGATATCTGCGTAACTTCCGGCATGTCAATGACTTGTCCCTGCCGCTACTTGGTACGCGGCCTGCTGTTACTAAATCAGGCAAAATCCCGAAGGCTGAGGTACTTCCGTGTTAAGAGTTGCACAGGGTCTTCGCTATACGTTTCGCCAACTGGCAAAATCGCCGGTTTTCACCGCCGTTGCTATCCTAACCATCGCGCTGGGGATCGGAGCCAACACCGCCATCTTCAGCGTCATGAACGCCGTGCTCTTACATTTTCTTCCGGTCCCGAATCCCCAACAGCTTGTCTATTTTCATTTGAAAAACCAGCCTCTGAGTACTTCACAAACAGGCTACGGTGACATGTCCATGTCATTGCCGGTTTTCGAAGCCATGCGCATCCGGCAGGATGTTTTCACCGACGTCATCGGTTTTGCTCCGCTGGCCTTTGAAAAAGTTGCCGTGCGGATTGGCCCCGAGCCGGAGGAAACTTGGGGAGAAATGGTGAGCGGCAATTTCTTCTCCGGTCTGCAAGTCCAGCCGATTCTAGGGCGCGGGTTCACACTGAAAGATGAATCCACTCACGCTCCTATCGCCGTGCTGAATTACGCTTGGTGGAAGAGCCGATTCGTCGCCGACAAGGACATTCTAGGTAGGACAATCTACGTCAAGAGCGTCCCCTTCACGATTGTGGGTGTTGCGCCTCTTGGTTTCCATGGCGTGGATCCGGTGCACGCCACCATCAATTTTTGGATTCCGCTGCAAGAACGCCCCGAATTGAACGCCTGGGGAACGCCGGCGACCGATCACACTTTGTATGGCTCGCCGGGTTGGCTGGCCTTGCAAATGCTCGGACGTCTGCGTCAGGAAGTCTCGCCCGAACAAGCGCAGGCGCGACTCACTCCGGCGTTTCAGAATGCACTAGCCAACGCCTCGCCAGTTGATCCTCATGAACAGAAACCTGTCCTGGTCCTCTCGGGAGTTCGTGGTGTGGAGAATCTGCGCGACGACTACGAGCACCCGCTGCGGTTCCTTATGAGCATGGTGGCGCTGGTGCTGCTCATCGCATGCGCAAATGTCGTCATGCTACTGCTGGCAAGGAATGCCAGCAGGCTGCCGGAGTTCTGCTTGCGCCAAGCGCTTGGTGCCAACAAGCGCGCCCTTTTCCTCGAAATGTTCCGGGAAAGCGTGGTCCTGGTGGCGGCGGGAGCGGCACTTGGCTGGCTGTTCGCCGGAGCGGCAACGCAGGCGCTCGCAGCATGGTCAGGCATTGAAATCATTATTGAGCCAGACAGACGAGTTTTATTGTTTACCGCAGGTGTTTCCGCGGTGGTTGCCATCGCGTTTGGGCTGGCGCCCATGGGACTCATTACCCGGCTGCCATTGAATCTTGCGTTGCGGTCGGCCGGCGGGACGTCCGGTACAAGGCAAAACCGTCTATGGGGACGTAAACTGGTGGTGGCGCTTCAGATTTCACTCTGCATGGTCCTGCTCTGTTCCGCGGGGTTACTGTATCGGACGCTGCGCAACCTGGAATCCAGCGACCTCGGGATGCGCACCGCCGGCCTGCTCGTGTTTGGGATCAGCCCGCAGTCTAACATCCGCAACGATGCCGATGCCATCCGCTTTCATACCGCGTTGCTGGAGCGCATGCGTGCGCTACCGGGAGTCGACTCCGCAACGATTATGCAAGTACGCATCGGCAGCGGTGGCAGTGACAACGACGGCGTCCTCGTGGACGGGCGTAACCCTACGCCCGATCGTCCGTTTGCGCCGGTACGCATAAATCTTGTCGGATCCGCGTTTCTGCGCACTCTGGGAATCCCCCTGCGACTGGGCCGGGACATACAAGATTCCGATACCGCGAATTCCCCCAAAGTGGCGATAGTCAACCGGACCTTTGTTGATCGCTACCTGCCAGGCGCGGACCCTCTGGGACACCATATCGCTGCGCTAGGCGACCCCAAGGTCGAATACACCATCGTAGGAGTTGCCGGGAACAGTCGCTACACTCAGGTTCGTGAAACCGAGCACCCCATGGCCTATGTGCCGTTTATGCAGCCCCCGGGCGTGCTGGAAATGCAATACGAGCTGCACACTACGGGTGACCCGATAATGCTACTCAGGGAAGCAGCGAGGGCGGTGCACGACACCGATCCCAACCTTCCCTTGCAAAAACCAACTACGCAGCAGGCTCAGTTTGCGGAGACTGTGTCGCAAGAAAGGCTGATCGCAAACCTGTCCGTCTTTTTTGCCGGGCTAGCAGCATTTCTCGTTGCCATCGGCCTTTACGGAACGATCTCCTACGGCATCAGCCGCCGAACGATGGAAATCGGTGTGCGCATGGCATTGGGCGCACAGCAACGAGAAGTGCTTCGAATGGTTTTGCTGGAAAGCTTCTCCATAGCTACGGTGGGACTTGGCGTTGGCATCCCTGCGTCTCTCGCAGTAGCCACGACATTGCGTTCGATGTTATATGGCTTGAGTTCTAGCGACCCTCTGACAATTCTTGTCGCGCTCGTCGGCATCGCCATGGTTACATTGGTGGCTACATTTTTTCCGGCTCACCGCACTTCCTCCATGGATCCCATGCGCGCCTTGCGTATGGAGTGAGTCGGCATAACCCTGCGGAGAACTTCTTTTAGTTGCGTAATCGGACATTGAGATCACATGTCTGGTTCCGGCGTTTAACCAGGCGTTGACGCCTTGTGTTGGTCTCAGAGTAGGATTGGAACGATGGACCAACACGCGATGGAACAGAGCCGCGACTTGTCGTCCGGCGCCACGCTCACCTCCTATTGACACTCTATACGTAGATCGGTATTATTCCTATAGAGAGCCGATAGGAGATATCTCTTGAACACTGAACCCACAACCCTTTTGCAAGGAACTTTGGACCTGCTGATCTTGAAATCGCTGATCGCTGGCGAGATGCACGGATTGGGTGTCTCGCGCAGGATCCAGCAGATCACCGGCGGCACTTTTGTGGTTAAGCCGGGCTCGCTCTTTCCTGCCCTGCACCGCATGGAAGAACAAGGTTGGATTTCCTCTTTTTGGGGAGAGTCCGAGAACAACCGCCGCGCCAAATACTACCGCTTGACCAAGGCTGGCCAGAAGCAGCTGGAAGTCGAAACCAAGCGATGGGGGCGCATTTCTTGGGCCATCGGTCAAGCTTTGGAAGCATCGTAGGGAGGTGTTCACTATGCCGCTCTTTGTGAAAGCTCGAAGTTTTCTCCGAAATCTCTTTCTATCCCGGCGTGTGGAGGCAGACCTCGACCAGGAGGTTCATGCCCATCTCGAAATGCTGACCGAGGAAAACATTCGTGCTGGCATGCCGCCGAAGGAAGCGCAACGCGCCGCGCGGATCGAGCTTGGCGGCATCGAACAAGTGAAAGAGCAGGTTCGCCAAAAGAGGACTGGCAATTGGCTTCCTTCCGTGATCTCCGACTGCCGCTACGGTCTCCGCCAACTCCGCAAGAATCCCGGCTTCACCGCCGTCGCCGTCCTCACGCTGGCTCTCGGCATCGGCGCCAACACGGCCATCTTCTCCGTTGTCGATTCCGTCCTCTTGCGGCCCTTGCCGTTCGAAGCCCCGTCGCGTCTCATTGCCATCCATGAGGGTATTCCCAAAATGGGCTACCCGAAGATGGGCTTTTCGCCGCCGGACCTTGCCATCTTTGCGCGTGAGCAGAAATCATTCAGTGCCATTGGCACTTTTCGAAATAAACCTGTGAATATCTCGGGCCGTGACGAGCCAGAGCGGGTCATGGCTGCACGGGTTTCCTCCTCGCTCTTCCCAATGCTCGGCGTGGAGCCGATGCTCGGCAGGACCTTTGCTTCTGACGAGGACACGCCGGGGCATAACGTAGTCCTCCTCAGCTACGGACTTTGGCAGCGACGTTACGGTGGCGTCTCCAGTATCCTCGGTCAAACCATCGACATCGACCGCCAGCCCTATACCGTTGTCGGTGTCATGCCACAAAAATTCGTGTTCCCCCTGCCAGGGCCGGACGACAATGGTTCGCCCGCAGATCTTTGGGTGCCGATGGCCTTCCTACCCGCGGAATTGCAGGGCTGGGGAGGATCGTACCTCACCAGCGTGGTGGGAAGATTGCGGCCCGGCATTACCCTAGAACAGGTGCGCGGCAGCACCGAGCCACTCGCGCGGGAAGTCCTGGCTAGTTACCCTGCAGCTCTCACGAAAACATTTCGTGCAGCAGAACTGAGCATCAGCGCATTTCCGTTTCAGGAAGATGTAGTCGGCTCGGTTCGCACCTTGCTACTCGTCTTGATGGCCGCTGTATCTTTTGTACTCTTGATAGCCTGTGCGAACATTGCGACACTGCTTGTCTCGCGGGCGGCCACCCGCCAAAAGGAGATCGCTGTTCGCACTGCTCTTGGGGCCACGCGGCTTCGGTTAGTGCGCCAGATGCTGACGGAAAGCCTCCTGTTGGCGCTCGGCGGCGGCGCACTCGGATTCCTTCTAGCCTTCTTGGCCCGGAATTTTATTCTCGCCCTGGTTCCTTCGAGCATCCCTCTCCCGCGTCACGTATCGCTCCATGCAGGTGTGTTCGCTTTCGCGGTCGGCACGTCTATCTTGGCCGCCGTTCTCTTTGGGCTCGCTCCGGCTTTCCGACTGTCGTTGACCTCGACCGAAGGTCATTTACAGGAAAGCGGACGGAGCGCGACACTTTCCCGCTCGCACCACCGTCTCCAGGGATTTTTTGTCACCGTGGAATTTGCGCTGGCGTTCGTGCTGCTGATTGGAGCCGGACTCTTGATTCGCAGCTTCGGCAAGCTGCTCGAAACGAATCCGGGTTTTCATCCAGACAGCGTGCTTACCTTGAATATTCCTCTGCCTCACGAAGCCTATCCCCAAGAAGCGCAGATCAGGAGTTTTTACCGCCAATTGCTCGACCGCGTTTCGACTTTGCCGGGCGTGCAGAGTGTCGGACTATCAAACGATCTGCCTCTCAATGCCCGTGAAATGGTTTCCATGGCCATCGAAGGCCGCGGCGATGCCGAAAGCGAAACGCCGCAGGCGATTTGCCAGTCCTGGGTAATGGGAAACTACTTTCAAACGATGGGCATTCCCCTTCTCCAGGGCAGGTGGTTTGCGCCCGAAGACCGCGTTGAGTCTCAGCCGGTAACGATCGTGAGCCTGGCCGCGGCTCGGAAATTCTGGCCGCGAGAGAACGCCATTGGGAAACAAATCCGCTGGGGAGTGAAAGCCCCATGGCAAACGATCGTGGGCATCGTGGGCGACGTCAGCCAAGGGCCGCTGAACAATCCTGTCGAACCGCACGTCTATCGACCCTATAGCCAGTTGCCCGGCCCCTTCCTCGAAGAGGATCCCTTTGGCGACTGGCACGCGATGAATCTTGCTGTGCGAGCGCAGGTGAACCCGGCCGCGCTGACTTCCGCCGTGGTCGCCGACGTTCATTCGCTCGACCCCGATTTGGCCGTCGCGAGCATTCGAACAATGACAGAGGTCATCAGCTCTTCGTTCGCTGGCCCTGAATTCAATATGGTAATGCTTGGGGCGCTTGCGGGCTTGGCGCTCTTCCTTTCAGCAATAGGAGTTTATGGTGTCCTGGCTTACGTGGTCGTGCAGCAGACGCATGAGATCGGCGTCCGTATGGCTCTGGGGGCAAATCGGCACGATGTTCTTCGCCTCATCCTAGGCAGGGGAGCGCGGCTGGCTGGCATAGGTGCCGGATGTGGCCTTGCAGCAGCTCTCGCCCTGACACATCTTATGAAAGGCTTGTTATACGGGGTTAGCGCCATAGACCCGCCCACATTTGGAAGCGTTCTCGCTCTTTTGACGTCTATCGCACTGCTCGCCAGCTATATCCCTGCCCGCCGCGCGACCCGCGTCGACCCCATGGTCGCCCTGCGCTACGAATAAAATTTAGCTCCTAGTCGTTTAATTTGTTCAGATTGGCCAGCCAACTAGAATGCATGGACCGGCAAACCTGCTAGACGTGAATCTGGCGAAACGAGCCAGCCCCGCTCGAGAAAATTTTTGGCCCGCGGCGGAGTCGAAAGAAATGTCGACAAAGTACGCTTGAGCGGGCTTATAATCTTGCTCGCCAGGTAGGCTGTCCAGCTGGCTTTCGAGTGAGAGTGCGGCTCCGCAGATCCCATCTGTGAATGTGTCTCGTTCCGAGAGAAGGGTGGCATGCCTTCTCGTCCACATGCGTGCAGTAGCGACACCCTAACTGCGATGATCGCCTTCGCAGCTAACCTCCCATTCTGAGTGCATTTGGAAGAGGCCAGGATAACCATGCCTTGGCGTATTGAAAAGTCCGAAGATGATGGGGTGCTTTATGAAAGAAACTGGGACCCTCGACCCGCATAGGACCACCTCTGCCACGGTCATCCTTGAATCCCTCGCACGAAATCTGCGATCCGCCATGGGACGGCGGCCTCGAACGGTGAACATCTTTTTAATCGTGGCTGCCGCCACCTTGTGTCTTAGCGTTGGCCTTTATTTTGCGGCGACACGCGCCGCGGCAGAACATCCCAATCATGATTGGCCGCATCACGGCAAGGACCTCGCCAACACGCGGTTCCAAAACTTAGACCAAATCAACCCGAGCAACGTCAACAAGCTGCAGGTGGCCTGGGTATTCCACACGGGTGTACTCGACCCGCTGGCCGAGTTGGAAGCCTCGCCCATCGAGGTCGACGGTCGGTTATTCATCACTGACGGTCACGACGACGTGTTCGCCTTGAATGCCGCCACGGGACAGCTGCTATGGAAGTTTGACGGCTTCAATGACGAGACACAGCTCGCGAATTTCTTTCTCTGCTGCGGCCGAAACAACCATGGCGTGGCTTTTGGGGAGGGCAAAGTTTTCGTCGGCCGGTTTGACGATTCCGTCGTGGCCTTGAACGCACAAACCGGCAAGGTGGTATGGCAGAGCACGGTAGCTGATTTTCATGACCGGGTCTCTATCAACTCGGCTCCTCAATTCGTGGAAGTAGGTGGCCGTGAACTGGTCATCATTAGCCTGTCGGGTGGCGAGTTTGAAATACGAGGCCAGGTTTACGCTCTGGACGCAAAAACCGGCAATACCGTGTGGCGCTTCTCCACCACGCAGCCGACGAGCTTCGCTGGCCAGTCTTTCATGACCGGCGGCGGTGCAGTGTGGAATCCCCCGGCCATCGACCCGGACTTAGGGCTGGTGTACCTCAGCGTGGGGAATGCTGCGCCCGACATTCTTGGCGAGAACCGGGGTGGCGACAATCTATTCTCGGCATCGGTCGTTGCTATAGACCTGCTTACCGGCAACCCGGTGTGGCATTTCCAGGAAGTGCACCACGACATTTGGGATTACGACAGCGCGCAACCCGCCGTCCTGTTCCCGCTCGACAAAGATGGAAAGCATTTCAGGGCACTCGGCCATTGCAGCAAGACTGGGCAGTACTACATTCTCGACCGCGGCACCGGCCAGCCCATTTTCCCAGTGACCGAGCGACCCGTCCCACCAAGTGTTGCTGGTGCCGCGTTCCAGATTGCCGCACCAACCCAACCCTATTCTGCTGTCGAGCCGATGACCCCGCTCAGCTTCGATCAGCTCACGACTGAGGAACAGCCCGACACGGCTGCTATAACCGCTGCTTTTAGCTCGTTCCTCGCTCCAGGCCAGACCGAAGTTGCCCGGTCGCCTCAATACACTCCTCCCGATGAGACGCTGCGGCTGATTATGCCGGGTGACAACGGGGGATGTGAATGGAACCCGGCAGCTTTTAGCCCGCGAACCAAATTTGTCTACTACGGCGCCAGGCACGACCCGGATGTCTTCAAGACTCACTCTGGCAATTCCAGCCTTATCCCCCAGGCGGTCAACGGAGACCTGCATCTGGGCTCGACGTTTTTCAATCATGTTCCCGGTGCGAAACCCTTTGGCCTGTACGGAGCCACCGACACCCGCACGGGCAAAGTTGTTTGGAAGATTCGCTTGCCTCAGCCGGCGAAGTCGGGCGTGCTGGTTGCCGGTGATGTGGTGTTCTTCGGTGAGGGAAACGGGAAATTTGATGCGGCAGACGCGAAGACAGGCAATATGCTGTTTACCTTCGAGGCCCCCGCCAACATTACCAACGCCGGTGGAGCCGCGGCGGGTCCCATAGCCTACCTCGCGGATGGACGCGAGTTTGTCGTCAACGCGTTCGGTGGGAATGTCCCGGATCGAAGTATCACCGCTAATGGTAACTGTCTGGGTGGCGGACATGTGTGTGATAACCCCGTTGGCGATGCATTCATCGCCTTCGCACTCCCCCGCCGAGGCGATTAGTACAACTAGGGGCGGAACGTTCGGGCCGTGCGGCGATGGCGATCCCGCGGTCTAGGATGGGGTCTCGATGCGGCCCTTGGAACTGAGTGCCGTCCTCAAGGCCAAGGCGGAAGTGTCGTCGATGTCCGAGCCGTCCTTTTTGACGTGGCCGTAGCGTCACACGCCAACGTTCCGCGGGCACAATCCTGAGAAGCGCGGGCAACAGACTGCCATGAACCCGCGCGACCGCGGTGAATCGTCGAAAGAAATCTTCAACTATGTGGAGGGTGTGTGGCTTCGGAACAAGCATGACGCTGGCGTTCCTCCCGCATCATTTTGCGTAAATGGGTCTGCGCTCGCTCCCCGTCGCTCTTTCGAATCGAGACAAACATCGTTCCCGCTTCGGAAGCGAGAGCGGCGATCGCGGCCTCTTCGCCTACTCAGAGTTTGAGTACTTCCGAGATCACAACCTACTGTAAGGCGCGCATTCCAGACCAATTCGAGTTTCTGAGAATTCGCGCGGACTCTAGCAGAGTGCTCGGGCGACCACGGTCAAGACTTCATCAGCTAGTGCGGCTTAGGAAATGCGGCACGGTCGATGGCCGGCTTGAACCACAGTACTCCAAAACCTCCGCTAGCACCGCACAACGCAAGTAAGGCCGCGAGGCCGGAATGCGACGCGCCTAAAGCGCCTGCCATCGTCCATGTAACCGCAACAAGGGCAAGCGTCGACCAGCGAATCCAGGGGGCCATTTTCCGCACGTGATGGGGCAGACGCCGGGCATCGAACGCGCCCATGTACAAGGGCAACAAAAGCACCACCCATAGCAGAACGATGCATACCAGCTCAAGAAAAAACAGAATCAATCCCCATCTTTCCGGAGTCCCCAGCGTAAATCGCCAGCCAAGATAGCCGATGAACAGAGACCAGAGGCACATTCGCAGATGCGTAATTTCCCAGCGACGATACGGGGTTGCTCCGAAAAGTAGGAAGAAGCGCCGAAGGAGACTCGACTCGGTCCCCGAGGTTTCTGAAGTGCTTGGCGACTCGGCGGGAACACGGCGAAGATTCCGGAGGTCCACTAACAGCTCTCGAGCCGACTGGTATCGCTCGTCGGGGCGTTTGCGCAGGCACTTCAGCAGGATACGATCGAGTTCGGCAGGGGCCGTCGGAATGTGCTGGCGCAGAGACGGTGCCTCCTGCTTCAAGATATTGGCGATCGTTGAGGGGGGTGTTCGCCCCAGGAAAGGATTGGCACCGGTAGCCATTTCATAAAGGACCAGGCCAAGAGCATAGATATCTGTGCGAGCGTCCACCGACTGTCCTTCCAGTTGCTCGGGAGCCATATAGTTCACGGTCCCGACTAGCAGGCCCGGGCTGGTTGCCACTGAAACTGTTGCGCTCTCCTCTCCGAGTGACAGCGGTGCGTGGAGGTGTTTTGCCAGACCGAAGTCGAGAATCTTGACACGCCCGCGGGAATAATCGTCCGGCACGGACATAATGTTCTCGGGTTTGAGGTCCCGATGGACAATCCCGTGACTGTGCGCCGCGACCAATGCGTCGGCGAGTTGGGCACTCGCATCGAGGATTTCCTCCGTCGTGAAACGGGCCCGGGCCAGCTCTTTGCGCCAGGTGCGGCCTTCCACGTACTCATAAACAATAAAGCTCCCCTCACCCTGGTCGACAAAGTCGTACACAGTGGCGATGCCTGGATGGCTCAGTGCCGAGGCTGCACGGGCTTCGGCTGCAAGCCGACGGCACAGCTCGGAGTCGTGGCTAGTATTGGACGGCAACATCTTCAGGGCTAGACGATTCAGGCGGGTGTCATAGGCGCGCAGAACCACCCCCATACCGCCGCGGCCAACTTCCTGCTCCACCCTGTACCGGCCGGCTATGAAGTCATTCAGCACCACAGGAGGCGAGGCCTACACACGTTGTTCTGCTCCGAGCGGCGCGATCGTCTCATGCGCACTTAAATTTGTACCCGGACACATTGTCATTGGTTGGTCGTATCATACCGCTGCCGTGAAAGTCACTGCCAATCGTGGTGTCGCGCGTGCAAGTCAACTCCATCAACAACGCTATCTGCGATAGTCGTGCCAGTCCGCCATTCAACCACAAGTGGGTTAGCCGACTCTCCAAGGAAGTGGGACGAGCCGCCCCTCCATGCTAAAGGATCTAACAACCCTGAGCGGTTCGGGTGGTCATAATATTTGGCTAGCGTCGGTTCGATCGCCGCGCATTCCGAGGCTCTCAGCAAGGCCGTCATGACCTGGTCGGATGCAGCGAGGGCGGATGGTGTTGTCTCTGGCTCCCTTTGCGCTTCTGAACCGCTTGTCGGAGGAGGTATTCGATCTGGCCGTTGACGCTCCGCAATTCGGCCTGCGCCCAGCCTTCCAGTTCGGCCCAGAGCTTAGGATCAATGCGAAGTAGAAAAGGCTTTCGATCCATAAACCTGGCCGATCAGGTGTAGAGTGTGCCGGTGTTCAGCACG
>Ga0209161_10002160_pt1 | contig 16168 bp, 14 predicted proteins | sample GraSoiAngelo_155_FD_186169 | JGI IMG/M metagenome (GOLD analysis project Ga0209161, IMG submission 186169) | Grasslands soil microbial communities from the Angelo Coastal Reserve, California, USA - 14_1009_13_30cm (SPAdes) (version 2) | ecosystem: Environmental > Terrestrial > Soil > Grasslands...
CCGCCCGCGCGGTTGAACATTGTTGACTCGCCAAGGTTAGCCGCGAGCGCTTGCATCCGTTGTTCGGTAACTGGAAAGCCGGCCGCCGAAACTCTTGCGACAACTTCTGTAGGCGTTCCCTTTGTATTGATCGCAAAATACTCGCCCGGTTCCAACACACACGCGGCGATCATCGCCATTAATGCGACTATCATTTCGGTAACCATCGCACCATAGCCGATGCTTCGGATTCGTGATTCGCGTCGAATCATTTTCGGCGTCGTGCCGGAGGCGATAAGGGAATGAAACCCAGAGACGGCACCGCAAGCGATGGTGATACAGACAAAGGGAAACACTGGCCCGGCAAAAACAAGGCCGCTGCCATCGATGAATTTTGTAATGGCGGGCATTTCCAGCGTCGGATTAATCAGCACCACGGCGACTGCGAGCAAGGCGACTGTGCCAAGCTTCAAGAACGTGCTGAGGTAATCGCGCGGGGTAAGTAACATCCAAACCGGCAGAACCGATGCGGTGAGCCCGTAGATCATGATTGCCCAAGCCAGACATTTCTGGTCCTGACGAAACCAGCCTTCAATCGCCGGAAAGTGCCCCAGAAATTGTCCGCCCCACACACCGAACGCCAGGCCCAGTAATCCAAAAATCGTGACCGCGAGAACAGTTACCTTTCCGGTGCGTAACGCAATTCCCATGATCAACGCCAGAGGAATAGTCACAGCGATCGTGAAAACGCCCCACGGACTTTGCGCCAGCGCCTGGACAACCACCAGTGCAAGAACGGCCAGCAAAATAATCATGATGGCCAGCACGCTGACGAGAGCGAGTTCTTCCTTCACCATTTGACCCAACGTTTTTCCGCCGCGCCGGATCGACGCAAACAGGACAATCATGTCATGCACGCCGCCGCCGAGAGTCGCACCGATCAAGATCCACAATGTGCCAGGGAGAAAACCAAATTGTGCCGCCAACACGGGCCCAACCAGCGGTCCCGGCCCGGCGATCGCCGCAAAATGATGTCCAAACACCATCCACCGATTCGTCGGGACGTAATCTTTGTTGTCATTTCGCAAAACTGCCGGTGTGGCACGCTCCTCGTTAAGGACGAGCACTTTTGTTGCGAGCCATTTACTGTAGAAACGGTAGCTGATCGATAGAGCGCAAAATCCGGCAATGACGATCCAGAGCGCGCTGATTTGTTCTCCGCGCGAAAGTGCGAGAACGGCAACGGCCCAGATGCCCAAAGCGGCCACGCCGATCCAAAGGAGTTTTTTCCAGATGCTCACGCGGCGAAAGCTTAATTGAAATTATTCCGCTTCGCTACAAGGTGTGAGCTGTGCGATTTAGCCACAAAGTACGAAAATTGGTGGATGGCCGGAGCCTGGCTAGCGCGAGAAAACATACCCTCAGGGTGCTACGTGCGAACCGGTTTCCGCTGGAGACGCGCCGCGTCATCGAGACAATTGATCCGGCTGGTTTTGAGAAGATTCGGCAGCGCTACGCCGTAGCGGATCCTGGCGCTGATTGGCCGAAATATCTGGATCTCGACCGGTGGATCGGAGTGAACATCCGGCGGATTTGCCAGCTTGAACTCGATCTTTCACGTCCCAAGCGGATTCTCGATCTCGGCTGCGGCTCAGGATACTTTCTCTACATCGCACAGCTCCTGGGTCATTCTGGGGTTGGCCTCGACATGGATCGTTTGCCCATGTTCCGGGAAATCACGCGCCTGCTCGGCGTCCGCCGCGTAGTTCAGCAAATCGAAGCGTTTCGTCCGCTCCCGAATTTCGGACAAAAGTTCGATGTGATAACCGCCTTCATGATCTGCTTTAACAATCACAAAATGCCCGGACTTTGGGGCGTGCGGGAGTGGGAATTTTTTCTGGGCGACCTCAAGAAACATCTAAGGCCGCGCGGTCGGATCTGGCTCGAATTGAATCAGGAATACGACGGAACGTTCTACACGCCGGAGCTGGATGCATTTTTTCAAAAGCGCGGCGCTAAAATCGACGAGCATAAGATTGTCTTTAACTCAGGTCTTCGCAAGTTGCGCGGTAAGATCGTTGAGTCGTCGCCGGTGCTCTTCGACCACTGCTTTTGGAGCTCGTTCCACGAACGCGTTGTTTTGCAACTTTGCCTCCACAGGTTTGAGTTCGGCTTCGATCTTGGCAATTTCGTTGTCCAAACGTTGGCGTTCACCTTCCTGGTCTGCAGCAGCGATCGGCAGAAAAATGTCCCCTGCAGGAGTGATTGCTACAAGCGTGCCGGCAGGTGGCTGATAGTTGGGATCAAGGGCAACCTCTTCCGCGTTCAATAAGCGAGTTAGCGTAGGAATCTGCTCGAAAATCGATTTCTGATTCGTGCGTAAAATAAAACGCATCTTTCTATTGGATGGTAGTTTGGCGCTTGCACGAAGATTGCGGCCTGCCTGTGTTATACCATAGATAGCCGAGACCACGTCGTGGGTGCTTGCGAGGTCGACAGTGCGATCCAAAGCCACTTTTTTGGCTGGCGCGGAAAATTGAATCGATTCTTCTCCGAGGCCCAGTAACGACCAAATCTCCTCAGTCAAATGCGGCATGAAAGGATGGAGCAATCGTAATGTGGCCGAGAGCACAACATCCATCACCGCCAGGGTCGATCTCTTTTTCGCTTCGTCCGCGCCGAAAATGTCAGTTTTGGCCGCTTCAACAAACCAGTCGCAGTAATCGCTCCAAACAAAATCATAGAGACGTTGTGCGACCAGATTAAATTGATACTCGCCATACGCGGTGTCGATTGCGTCAACGGTGTCATTTAACCGCATGAGAACTTCCACGGCGTACTTCGACAACTTCTGCTGATCGATAACAGGCGCAGGATCGCTTGCACCGTGCATCTGACGAAAGCGTGCGACGTTCCAGAGTTTGGTCGCAAAGTTACGCCCTTCCTCGATTTGTCGTTCATCGAAGCGAATATCCTGTCCCGTTGGCGCGATGCGCATGAGTCCAAATCGCAGCCCGTCGGCGCCATATTTGTCGATTAAATCAAGCGGATCGGGCGAATTGCCTAACGACTTCGACATTTTCCGTCCCTGCTTGTCGCGAATGATGCCGGTGAAGAAAACGTGGTGAAACGGAATGTTGTCCTCAGTCTTCTTGGTCGTGCCCGGTTTGAACTCGAGCCCGGCGATGATCATGCGCGCGACCCAGAAAAAAATAATGTCCGGGCCAGTCACGAGAACACTCGTAGGATAAAACTTCTTCCGCGTTCTGGGATCCATCGTTTCGTAGGCCCACAGCCACGACGAAAACCAGGTATCGAGCGTGTCGTCATCCTGAATCCAGTTTTCGACATCGGGCGGGGGTTCGATGCCAACGTAAATAGTAGCGCGAGCCTCCGGCTTGCGCGTGGCTTCGTTTTGCAAGCGAGACGCTTGCGCTACTTCAATGCCGGCCTTCTCGGGATTACGGTCGATGTACTCTTGAATTTTGTACAGCGCCCGTTCATTTCGGGCGATGTGATCATAGCTCTCATGCTGCCAGAATCGCCCCGTTTGACCGAGGAGTTCGTTAATCTTGTGCGCGGTGAATGATTTCCACGAATGAAGAATATCTCGGATATGGTGCCCATCGTGAGGCGTGACCACGACATGAACGTGATTCGGCATAACGACCCACGCGCCCAAATTGTAGCGTTCTCCGTTGAAGTGGATTAACGCATCGACAACAACTTTCGCCACGCGTTCGTCCTTCAGCACGCAAGACCCGCCGCCCGCATCGAGCCATTCGTCAATTTTTGCCGAGAAACGTTCGTAATAGGCCTGGCGTTGCTCGGCGGTCCAAGGCTCCGGGTTCGCATTCAACCAGACTCGCCGTTCGTCCTCTAGCTGGGAGAGTTTCGTCGCCGGAATGGAATCGGCGAGCCTGAACGTGACGAAGTATGTTTTCCCGGCCTGTTGCCAGTGCGGCAGATTGCGGCGTGTAACATCAACATCGTCAAATTCGTCAAACCCGATAAAAGTAGCGCGAGCCTCCGGTTTGCGTGTCTCTTCATTTTGCAAGCGAGACGCATGCGCTACTTCCGACAACCGGGACGGTCGCGTTACCTTATACCACGCCGGCATGCGGTGTCCCCACCAAACCTGCCGGCTGATGCACCAGTCGCGAATGTTCTCCAGCCATTGCGCATAAACCTTCTCCCAATGCGCAGGGAAAAAACGGATGAGATGATCGCGCACCACTGCCAGCGCTTCTTTTGTTTTCGCATAACGCAAGAACCATTGTTCGGTAATTCGCGGCTCGATTGGCACGTCGCTGCGATCGCTGAACCCGATGTTGTTTTCGTACGGCTCTGCTTTCGTAAGGAATCCCCTCGCCTCCAATAGTTCCGCGGCTTTCTTGCGCGCCTCGAACCGCTCTAGCCCATGCAACTCTGGGAGCGCCGCGCAATTGATGCGGCCGTCAGGAGTTAAGACATCAATGATCGGCAGGTCATGACGCTGGCCGATCTCAAAATCCAACGTGTCATGTGCCGGCGTGACCTTCAGGACTCCGGTTCCAAACTCCGGATCGATTGCTTCGTCGGCAATGATGGGAATTTTCTCGCGTGCGAGTGGCCGCCAGGCATGTTTGCCTAACAAGTCACGGTAACGCTCGTCGTTAGGATGTACCGCGACAGCGGTGTCCGCCATGATCGTTTCAGGTCGCGTGGTGGCGACTTCAATGTAGCGCATGCCTCCGGCTTGCGCCCCATTCGCAAGCGGGACGCTCGCGCTACTTTCTTCCACAATCTCGTAGCGAACAAAATACAAATATCCCTTTTGCGGTTTATTAATCACTTCCTCGTCGGAAAGCGCAGTTTGCGCGGCCGGATCCCAATTGATCATGCGACGACCGCGATAGATCAGACCTTTGTTGTACAGATCGACAAAAACCTTTTGCACTGCCCGGGCATACCCATCGTCGAGCGTGTATCGCTGACGAGACCAATCGCATGAACAACCCAGTCGTTTGAGTTGTTCGATAATAATACCGCCGTGTTTGTCCTGCCATTCCAGCACTCGCCGCAAGAACTCTTCGCGGCCGAGATCGTGGCGCGTTTTCTTTTCAGTCCGGCGCAGATATTTCTCTACTGCCGTCTGTGTGCCGATGCCCGCGTGATCCATTCCCGGCAACCAAAGGACTTCGAATCCCTGCATCCGCGCGCGGCGTGCGAGAATGTCCTGGATCGTGTCGTTCAAAACGTGGCCGAGCGTGAGCACGCCTGTGATGTTCGGCGGCGGCATCACGATCGAAAACGCTGGCTTCGACGACTCCGGATTCGCGATGAAATCACGATTCGCCAGCCAGCGTTGATACCACTTCGGTTCAACGGAATTCGGGTCGTATCTTTTGGGCAGTTCAGCCATCGCGATCAAAGTAGCGCATGCCTCTGGCTTGCGAACTCTAACAAACGCAAGCCAGAGGCTTGCGCTACTCTAATTGCGCCGTCATTTTCCCGCTGCAATGAGCAACCCCAACCCGATCGGTGTTTTTGATTCCGGCATCGGCGGGCTAACCGTGGTAAAAGCGCTCCGGGATCGGTTGCCTAATGAAACGATTGTTTATCTCGGCGACACCGCACGGGTCCCGTATGGCCCGAAGAGTCCCGAGACCGTGCAGCGTTATGCGTTAGAGCTGGCGCATATGCTGATGCAAAAAAATGCCAAGGCGCTGGTTGTTGCCTGTAATACGGTCTCATCGGTCGCACTGCCTCTGTTGACGAGAAAATTTTCCATCCCAGTCGTCGGAGTAATTGAGCCAGGAGCGCGAGCCGCATTGCAGGCAACCCGTAACCAGCATGTCGGCGTAATCGGAACACGGGCGACGATCCGCAGCGGCGCGTACGAAAAGGCGCTACGCGCGTCCGACAACAATGTGCGTGTGAGCAGTCGCGCATGTCCCTTGCTCGTCCCATTGATCGAAGAAGGGTTGCTCGACGACGACGTCACTGACCGCGTCATTCTTCGTTATCTCGAGCCAGTGGTTGCAGACGGTATCGACACACTCGTTCTTGGCTGCACCCATTATCCGCTGCTCAGCGCGGCGATTGCGCGCGTGCTTGGACGCAAGATCACGCTTGTCGATTCCGCAAAAAATTGCGCAACTGCTGTGCAGGAAACTTTGGATCAACAGTCGTTGCGCTCGCCGGCGACAGAGCGCGGTGAGCTGCATGTCGTTCTCACCGATGCTGCCGATAATTTCCTCAACGTCGCGCGCAACGCTCTGCAGTTGAGTTTTGGTGAGATCGAGCTGCAGCCTCTGCCCTAGGCAACGGCCAGAAACGCCTTGATACGCTCCAGTTCCGCATCGAGTTCCCGCTTGAAGAAACGATCACGCGGTCGATGCATTACGTAGCCAAAGTCTGACTTTAGTTGCTTGCCTTCTACGCGAAGATTACCCCATCCAATCACTCGATCGCCGTAAAGCAGTGGTAGCGCATAGTAACCAAGCCGGCGTTTGAGAGCCGGAACATAGGCTTCGAAACGGTACGGCCAGCCCCAGAGCATCTCAAAGCGGTCGCGATCCCACACCACGGGGTCAAATGGCGTCAACAAACGCACCGTATCCTGCAGTTCACAACGCGCCGCATTCTCTTGCGAGGGCCAATACCAGTCCACGCCATCGATACGCGCATGTGCGAGCCGTTGTTTCGCCCGCTGAAGTGCTTCCTTCAGCGTACCCCGCCATTGGGGAACAGCAAAGCGCAGCCGACGGATTAAGTCTGCCAGGCAACCACTTGGCAATGGCGCATAGATGTGAACAGCCGCATCAACGAGCGCGTCGATGCGCGCGCGACGCTCAGCTGCATCGGCGGGTGCCGGTCCATGTTCGTGAATGGCATAGATACGAATTCCGCTCTCGCGCCGTACTATCCGCAGCATGCCGCGATAATGCATGGCCGCCAGTAAATGGGTGGTGGCGCTGGAAAAGCCGCCCCAATAATTCCTGACGCTGCCGTGAGAAAAATGGTCATCCACTTCGCGCGGGTGTACTTCCCTGCGTTCCCTCACAAATCCCAACACGAGCTGCGCAAGTTTCTTGCGCGCGGCAGGCCAGGTTCGAGGTCCTTCGGCCGGCACATCGACATCCGAGCGAGGATGCATCAGCGCCTGAAGCGACTTCGTCATAAACCCGTAAGCGAGGAAAAAGTCTTCCTCGATCTCAAGCTTCGGATATAGCCGCTCGAGGTCTCCGGCGTGGTAATCTTTTGCGCGATGGCGCAATATGAGGTCTTGAGCGCGCGCTGGGGAACGGATTGGATCGGCTTGGACAAAACCCAGGCGCTGGAATGCGGCTTTCAAGGTAGTCGGCTTGAAAAGACTACGAGCAACGGCATATCGCCTTAAATGATCCAGAGTGATCAGCACAGAGGACCGTTGCACAAACGCTGCACAAGCGCAGCCAGGCCGTTGCAGCCAACGCTATTGAGATGCTCGTTGGCGCCTCCGATTAGCTCGTACCGCTTTCGGCAAACTTTTGACAACTAAGTCGTACGAGTGATCGATCATTCTACGCAATTCAACAGCCGGAATGCCGCCCTCAATCTCGACGGTATTCCAGTGTTTCTTGCTCATGTGATACCCAGGTCTGACTTGTTCGTAGCGATCCCGCAGGTCGAGTGCTAAATCTGGATCGCATTTTAGGTTCACCGTCGTCGGCACGTCGTCGAGAGCTGCTAACGCGAACATCTTTCCGCCAACTTTAAACACGAGAACATCAGGCCCGAATGGGGTCCCCTCAGTTGCACCGGGTTTGGTCAGGCAATATTCGCGGAGCTCGGCCAGATCCATCAGCTAATCCGTTCGCGCAACGTCGCTGGCAGATCTTGAATAGCGACACGCTCCTGCTTCATCGAATCGCGATCCCGTAGCGTGACTGTGTCGCGCAAAGCCGGATCCTTTTCTCCCAGCGTCTCGAAATCGACGGTGATACCGAAAGGCGTACCTATTTCGTCTTCCCGGCGATACCGTCGACCGATGGCGCCGCTCTCATCGTAAAACACCGTCATGTGCGAGCGCAGGAGGGCGACGATCTCCTTCGCTTTCGCGACGAGTGGCTCCTTGTTTTTGAGCAGCGGAAAGACCGCGCACTTGATCGGCGCCATCCGCGGATGAAAACGCAAGACTATCCGCGATTCCATTTCACCTTTGTCGTTAGGCGCGGCGTCTTCGGCGTACGCGTCGCAGATCAAGGCAAGAATAGTCCGATCCACACCAGCACTTGGCTCAACGACATGGGGAACAAATCGCTGCTTCGTCTCATCATCGAAATACTCGAGCGATTTGCCGCTGGCCTTCTGGTGCTGTAGCAGATCGTAATCGGTTCGGTACGCGACGCCTTCGAGCTCCTGCCGCCCAAACGGGAAATCGTATTCGATGTCGTACGTGCCTTTGGAATAAAACGCGCGCTCTTCATCCGGCACGTTGAGCACGTGCAGGTTTGCGCGTGATATGCCGATGTTCTCGTAAAAGCACAGCCGCTCTTCCAACCAGTAATCGAGCCACTTCATCCCCTCCTCTGCCCGACAAAAATATTCCAGCTCCATCTGCTCGAATTCGCGGGAGCGAAATGTGAAGTTGCGTGGATTGATTTCATTGCGAAACGCTTTACCAATCTGCGCGATGCCAAACGGCAATTTCTTGCGAGACACTTCGAGAATATTTTTGAACTGAACGAAAATCGATTGCGCTGTTTCAGGACGTAGATAGGCAATCGAGCTTTCATCGGCAGCCGCGCCAACATGCGTCTCGAACATGAGATTGAATTGGCGCGTTTCCGTTAAGTCTTTGCCGCCACAGTTCGGACATTTCTTTGTCCCGCTTTTCTCCACGACTTGATCGCTGCGCAGGTGGGCGTTGCAGGTGCGGCAATCGACCATCGGATCGGAGAAACCTTCGACGTGGCCAGAAGCCTTGAGAACTGCAGGATGCGTCAGGATTGCACCATCCATCCCCACTACATCATCGCGCTCATGCACCATCACGCGCCACCAGTAATTTTTCAGGTTGCGCTTTAGTTCCACGCCGAGCGGGCCGTAATCCCACGCTCCATTGAGTCCGCCGTAGATTTCGCTCGATTGAAAGATAAAGCCGCGCCGCTTGCACAGGCTGACAATCTTCTCCATGCGTTGCGCGTCGCTGGGCGTGGTCATTGAGCAAAACTTATAGGAGGATCAAATCTGGAAGCCAGGAAAACCAAAGGGAAATGCACGCAATTCAAGCTAAACCGAAGTTCCTGGGTTCCTGATTACGACTGCTGCGGTTCGACTTTCACCTCGGTCTTCACCGAATTAGCAATGAAACACTGCTCATGCGCGGCATGGTTCATCTCCTCAATTTCCTGCGGTGTGGGTTGCTTGTCGCCGGAGAATTTGAGCCGTTGCCGGAGTGTGACGCGCGTAATTGCGAGTCTGCCGTCGGCGTTTTTCTCCATCATCCCGACCGCATCATCATTGTATTGGTCGAGCACGAACCTTTTCTTGCAAGCAATGGCGAGGAACGTCAGCATGTGACAACTGGAAAGTGAAGCGACGAATGCTTCCTCGGGATCGACCAAGTTTGGATTACCGAGATAAGCGGGAGCGGCTGAGGCCTGCATTTCGTGACCGCCGTCAAATTTCCAAGTGTGATCCCGTGAATATTTCTGGTATTCGAACGGTTTGTCGCCGCGTTGCCAACTGAGAGTGACTTTATGTTCTGACATGCATTTAGATAAAACGCGAAGCGTTGCAGGGCAAGCATGGGTCGCTTGTCATCCTGAGCGAAGTCGAAGGATCCCGCAGGGCTACCTGTAGGTTACCCAGCGGGATTGAAACCCTCGCCCCGCGGATTTTCGCAGCGTCCAGTGTCAACTTGCTTCGCTATGGTGGGAATGACAGGCTTGCGCTCTGAGTCACGCGCTCTATTATCTCGGCTTCTGAAAATCCGCGCGATTAGCTCAGTGGTAGAGCGCTTGCTTCACACGCAAGGGGTCGCTGGTTCGATACCAGCATCGCGCACCAGATTTTTCGTTCACACCGATAACTAAGATCACATAAATTCTATGGCTCTGATTCAGGACGTTCTCGAAATCGTTAAAAAACGTAACCCTAACGAGCCTGAGTTTCTTCAGGCCGTAACTGAGGTGCTGGAGTCGATCCGGCCGGTCATTGAACGAAGCAAGAAGCTCCGTGACGCCAGAATCCTTGAGCGTCTGGTGGAACCGGAGCGAATGATTCAGTTCCGTGTTCCATGGATCGACGACAAGGGACAGATCCAAGTGAACCGCGGCTTTCGCGTGCAGATGAACAGCGCGCTCGGTCCCTACAAAGGTGGCTTGCGTTTTCATCCGTCCGTTTATGCGGGCATCATCAAGTTTTTGGCGTTCGAACAAGTGTTTAAGAACTCACTTACAGGTCTTCCGATGGGCGGCGGCAAAGGCGGTTCGGATTTCGATCCAAAGGGGAAATCCGATCGGGAAGTCATGCGATTTTGCCAGTCATTCATGACCGAACTGTTCCGGCACATCGGGCCGAACACCGACGTGCCTGCGGGCGACATTGGTGTGGGCGGGCGCGAGATCGGGTATCTCTTTGGGCAGTATAAACGTCTGGCGAACGAATTCACAGGCGTGCTAACCGGAAAAAGGCTGGCCTGGGGCGGCTCGTTGATACGCCCGGAGGCCACCGGTTATGGCGCTGTTTATTTCGCAGAAGAAATGCTCAAAACGCTTAATGAATCAATTGAAGGCAAAGTTTGCATCGTCTCAGGTGCGGGTAATGCCGCACAATTTACCGTGGAAAAATTACTCCAGTGCGGCGCTAAGCCTGTATCGATGTCGGATTCCAGCGGGTTCATTTACGACAAGAACGGTATTGATGAGGAAAAGCTGGCCTTCGTGATGAGCATTAAGAACGTGCGGCGAGGCCGCATCAGCGAGTACGCGAAAAAATTCCGCGGATCCAAATATGTCGCTGGCCAGCGGCCGTGGGCAATAAAGTGCGACTGCGCCTTTCCGTGTGCGACAGAAAACGAGATCACAGCTGAAGACGCAAAAAAATTAGTCCAGAACGGTTGTTATCTCGTGTCGGAAGCCGCGAACATGCCGAGTGTTCCCGCGGCGGTCGATCTGTTTCTGGAGAAAAAGATTCTGTTCGGACCCGGGAAAGCCGCGAACGCCGGAGGCGTGGCGACGTCCGGTTTAGAGATGAGTCAAAACTCCATGCGTTTGCCATGGCCTCGCGAAGAAGTCGATTCGCGGTTGCGTCAGATCATGTCGAGTATCTTCAAAAACGCATGGGACACTGCGGAAGAGTATGGACAACCCGGCAATCTTGTGGTCGGCGCCAACATCGCCGGATTCGTGAAGGTCGCCGGCGCCATGCTCGACCAGGGTGTTGTATAGAACCGTTAAAAGAGCAACGAAGTTCCTAGTCAAACGGCGCTCGGTTGCGCGCCCTCCTCTACATTCCCTGGTACGTCACTGACCAGGGACACGTAAATCCTCTCTTCAATCCGAATAGGCATATGATGAAAGTAAGATATTCTGTGTTGTTTGTTTTGCTTTGCACCATGCTTGGCTTCGCAGGCTGTGCAGACTACTACGGTGGCTATCCAGGCTATGGTCCCTATAACGGACCCGGGCCGTACTACGGCGGGAGCTCAGTCGTGGTTGCCGTCGGAGATCGACCTTATTACCGAGGTCCCGGATATTGGTCCGGCGGCGGGTATTACGTCTGGAAGCCGGGACATTGGGGCTGGCGTCATGGCCAACACGTTTGGATCCGAGGTCACTACGTCGTTCGCGGATACTGATCGGGCGTGTTCGCTCGGCAACCGAATTACTCCGCTGGCTGTAGCAGGCCCCAGCGCATCAAACGAAAACGAAGGGCCGTCGCCAGACAGCCTAATCCATAGCGCACGCTTCTGCGAAAATTTATCGACGACGCCTCGGGCATATAGCGAGCTGGACACGTCACTTCACCAATCGCACAGCCAAGCGCGACGATTTGGACGAGGATTTGATTATCAAAAACAAAATCGTCCGAGTTTTTTTGCAATGGCAGCCGCTCCAATAGTTTTCTCGAAAATGCACGGTATCCAGTGTGATACTCCGAAAGTTTGGCGCCGATGAGAAGATTCTCCACCAGCGTGAGGAATCGGTTTGAGACATATTTCCACCACGGCATGCCGCCGCGCAGCGCGCCTCCCCCCAAAATCCGCGAACCGAGTACGCAAGGATAAAGACCGCTCGCGACGAGAGCTGCCATCGCCGGAATCAACTGGGGCGTGTACTGGTAATCGGGATGAATCATAATAATGATGTCCGCGCCTGCTGCCAGCGCGAGGCGGTAACAGGTCTTTTGGTTAGCGCCGTACCCGCGATTTTCCTCATGTACCTCCACTTGTACGTTTGGCAGGGTGCGCGCTATAGGCACCGTTTCGTCGCGACTGGCGTCGTCGACGATGATGACCAGATCGACAATGCCGTGTGCCATGACTTCGTGGTAAGTCTGGCGCAAGGTGCGCGCAGCGTTATACGCGGGCATCACCACCACAATTTTCTGGTCGCTGAACACTCTGATCGTCGAATATGCGTTGAATGGCTAGGTTGCAAGCTTGATGACTATCTTTCACCATCCACGCTGCCTCGAATATTCGAGTCCCGGCCATCCGGAACGGCCCGAGCGTATCGGACGCACTGCGCCACTCCTAAAGGATCGGCATCCCGATTGGGCATGGCGGAAGCCCGCCGCCGCGACAGATGCGCAGTTGCTGCGCGCACATTCGCGTGAGCGTGTCGAAGGCGTTGCAAACGCGCTGGAACATTTTGATCTCGATACACCGTTTTATCCAAACATTGAAGTGCACGCGCGCCGATCAGCCGGTGCGGCAATCGAGGCAATGCGTTCGGCACTGCGGGGCGAGAACGCCCTCAGTTTGATGCGCCCGCCGGGACATCATGCCACGCGAGACGGCGCGATGGGTTTCTGCTATTTCAACAACGTTGCTGTCGCGGCGCTCGAAGCGTTAGAAAGTGGCGCCGAACGGATTGCCATTTGGGATTTTGATGGACATCACGGGAACGGAACCGAGGCGATCGTGGCGCACAATCTCCGAATTCAATTCGCATCCATTCATCAGTTCCCCGCTTATCCCGGGACAGGAGCGAAGTCGTTTGCGAACATCAATAATTATCCAATCGCGCCTTACACGGCGCGCAGAAGAATTGTCGATCTCGCACGACGCTCTCTCGACAAACTTATTGCGTTCGAACCTGATTTGCTTCTGGTGTCGGCAGGATTCGACGCGTACGCCCACGATCCGTTGCTTCAACTAACGCTCGAGCGCGAAGACTTCGCTACATTCGCAAATTGGCTAAATCAAATCGATGTTCCGGTCGCAGTCGGCCTCGAAGGCGGCTATAGCAATGACTTGCCGGAGTTAATCGATGCGTTCCTAACGAGCTGGCAAACTTAAGGCCACAGATTTACACGGATGAAAACACGAATGAATTATGAAGGTGAAAATCAATTGCGATCTCCAGCTTGTACTTTCATTGCGCGCTCCAATTCTGCCGCTGCTTTTCCGATATCGGCATACCCGTACTGCCGAGCTCGGGTTTGCACTGCAAGCAAACCGCACCGATGAACATTTTTGAAATCGCCATACGGAAATTTGTATCGTCGCTTCGTGTTCTCAGGGAACCGATCATCGATGCCAAGATGCCACTTGGCATATCCGTCCAAGCCGTGCGCTCGGATGAACTCGTTCTCTTCATCTGCTGAAGGCCGGTGCTCGCTCCATGCGCCTTTATGGTCCGCAATGAAGTGTCCTTGTCTGATCAGCTCTGCGGCGAATGTGAAGGCATTTTGATTTAACTTGATTCCGCTGGCCGGCTGAGCGAGAGCGGCGCAAATCCCAGCAATCAGAATTACGAGCAGCGCGAAACAAACGTAGGCGTTAATTCGAAGTACCGTTTTCATTGCTCCTCTCTGGCGATTTCGTCGCAGTTAGTCAATAGTTGCTGCAAATCGGGCCGTAGCACAGCTTGGTAGTGCGCTTGAATGGGGTTCAAGAGGTCGCGGGTTCAAATCCCGCCGGCCCGATCTTTAATAAACCGCAGCACGCCTGTAGCTTGTGTCAATCAGGTGGTTTGAATAGGCAATAAGGGCAACGATGATTGCCCCAATATTGCCCAAGAAAAGGGGTCACTCTGGTCTTCGACGCGTGTCGTGCAAAGCTGTCCCGACTTTGCGAGTAGAACCTGCAAAAGTGAGCGAACAAACTGTAAGGGAAAGGCAGGCGAGTCGACTAATGAGCAAGAAAGGATCTTATGAAGACAAAAAGCTCACGTTTTGATCGTTTAGTCGCCCGTTATTACCCTGCTGTTTACGGCTTTGCCGCAAAATTGACCGATGATCCCCGTGACGCGGTCGCGCTGACACGACACGCATTCAATAGCTCGCGCAGACAATTGCAAAGCATAGGTAACCAAACTGCGATCGCGACAGTTTTGATCGCTGCAGTTCTACGTGCGGGACTTGCCGCGGCCTGATCTGACTTTCATAACTCCAAGCTTTGCGTTAGCTATGCTCGCGATCACCGCAGCATGAAGCTCTTGTCAGTCAACGTCGGACTTCCGCGCGAATTAGAATGGAAAGGGAAGGTTGTCCGCACTTCAATATTCAAGGTGCCGGTGACGGGCCGAGTTCGCGTTGCGAAGCTCAACGTGGAGGGCGATCAACAATCTGACCTGACGGTGCACGGAGGGATCGATAAGGCGGTTTACGCCTATCCATCGGAGCATTTCGCGTTCTGGAGCACGGAGCTTCCGGGCATGGACCTCCCCTGGGGAGTCTTCGGCGAGAACTTCACGACCGCGGGCTTGCTTGAAGAAAGCCTTCACATTGGCGATCGGCTTCGCGTCGGTTCTGCTGAGTTCGTCGTGACCCAGCCGCGGATGCCATGCTTTAAGCTTGGCATTCGCTTCAACCGTTCGGACATGGTAAAGCGGTTTCTGCAGAGTGGTCGCACCGGATTCTACTTTGCTGTTCTCAAAGAAGGGGAAGTCGCAGCTGGCGATTCAATCGAGTTGATTGAAGGAGATGAGCACAACATTCCGGTCGCCGACGTTGTGAATCTTTATCGCGGAGATGCAACGAATCAGGACCTATTGCGTCGCGTTAGCGAACTACCCTCACTTCCAAACAGCTGGAGAGAATATTTTCATAAGCGCCTTTGGAACCCGGACGACAAATAACAGCCCAACCTTAAGGCTTCCCGACCTTGGGTTGTCGCGGTTTTGAGAACCGTGGCAGGTTTCCAAAAAGGAACTGAAATGGAATCGGGCTGCGCGCAGCCCATGCATTCTCGTCGTGCTTCGCTTCGGGAAAAGCAAGGTAAAAGAGCTCTGAACCGGGCCGGTATCCTTTCCAGATAAGGCGGTCTCGCATGCTGCGGGTCGCTTCGTAGTTGTCGCCGGGCCAGCCGCTATCGAGGTAAATCCGAAGCTTTCGTTTTGGTTCCGCGGAAATGCGGTCGAGCAGATTGTCCCGATAGGTGAATGTGCTCGACAGGCAGGCTATCTTCCCAAACACCTCCGGCCATTGCCATCCAAGATAAAAGGAAACGACACCACCGAGCGAAGATCCCATTGCGGCGGTATTCGCTGGGCCAGTGAGCGTGCGATATTTTCTGTCGATCAGCGGCTTGAGGCTTTCGACAAGAAACCGGCCGTAGTCCTCGTATCCGGGCATGGCGTACTCGTTCAGCCGGTCGTGAGGATGAATGCCGACGACGATGACTTCCTCGATGGCGTTCATCTTATCCAGCATGTTAATGACTTCGTCAGTCCTCCATGTGTTTCCCACGAACGCTTCTTCCTTAAGAAAAAGATTGTGCCCATCGTGCATGTAGAGCACCGGGTACCGCTTCAGCGTATTCTCGTGATAACCAGGCGGCAGAAAAACGCGGAACCGATGCTCAACACCAGAGGGGCTGGCGAGCGGCGGCATCAACTCGCACACGCTGCATTGCGTGTCTTCGCGAAAGAATGGATGAACCTCCAGCGGGGCTCCTGAGGTTGGAACAGCGAGAGAATTTTCTCCACGCGACCACATCGTGGTGCCGTCTCGAAGCAGCAGCGGTTTGAAATAGAAGTATGGCCGATCG
>Ga0209161_10002161_pt1 | contig 16160 bp, 15 predicted proteins | sample GraSoiAngelo_155_FD_186169 | JGI IMG/M metagenome (GOLD analysis project Ga0209161, IMG submission 186169) | Grasslands soil microbial communities from the Angelo Coastal Reserve, California, USA - 14_1009_13_30cm (SPAdes) (version 2) | ecosystem: Environmental > Terrestrial > Soil > Grasslands...
CCGGCCATGTCCACCAGGAAGGCCGGCACGAGCGGCAGTACGCAGGGCGACAGGAACGAGAGCATCCCCGCGCCGAACGCGATCGCGATATTCAGGCGATCAGCGTAGGCGTGAGGTCGCGTACACGACCAGATCGAGCCCGTAGAAACGGCCGGGGCCCTCGAGGGTCATGGCGCATTTCAGAGCGACGCGCCGTGAGCGGACGTTGTCCGGAACAATGAGCGCGACGATGCGCGGGAGCCCGATCTCGTCGAACCCGTAATCGACGAGCGCGCGGGCAGCCTCGGTCGCGTATCCCCTCCCCCACGCCCGCGGCGCGAGCTCGTAGGCGACCTCGACCTCCGGGCCAGTCCCCTCGACGGGAAAAAGCCCGACCTGGCCGAGGAACTCGCCCGTCCCGCGCAGCTCGAGCGCCCAGAGCCCAAGGCCCGGAGGCTGGCGCGCGGTGAACGCCATCGTGCGTGCGAGCCGCTGCGCCGTCTCGGCGAGGTCCTTAGACGGCGGGCTCGGCGTCCATTTCATCACCTCGGCCGACCCAAAAACGTCATGCAACGGCACGGCGTCGGCGTCGCGGTACTGGCGGATGACGAGCCGCCCGGTCTCGAGGGGAAGAAGCACCCTAGGCGATCGCTTGAGCGAGGTCGGCGATGAGATCGTCGATCGTCTCGATGCCCACCGAGAGGCGGACGAGCCCCGCGGGCGGCGCGAGCTTTGTCCCCCGGACCGATCCGTGCGTCATTGCCAGCGGGAGCTCGATGAGCGACTCGACGCCGCCGAGCGATTCGGCGAGGGCGAAGATCTTGGTCCGTGCGGCGACACGCTTGGCGGACGCTTCGCCGCCGCGCAGCTCGAACGAAAGCATCCCGCCGAACGCGCGCATTTGACGTCGCGCGAGCGCGTGCTGCGGATGCGAGGCCAGCCCGGGGTAATTCACCCGCGTGACCTTGGGGTGCTCCGCGAGCCACTCCGCGATGGCCTGCGCGTTCGCAGAGTGCCGATCCATCCGCAGGCCGAGGGTCTTCGCGCCGCGCAGCACGAGCCAGGCGTCGAACGGACCCGGGACGCCACCGGCCGCGTTCTGCACGAACGCGAGGCGATCGTGGAGCTCGGCGTCCTCCCCTGCGAGCGCGCCTCCGACGACGTCCGAGTGCCCGCCCAGATATTTCGTCGTCGAGTGGAGCACCAGGTCGGCGCCGAGCTTGGTGGGCTGCTGCAGGTACGGGCTCGCGAACGTGTTGTCCACCACGGCGAGCGCGTGCGCTTTGTGCGCGATCTCGGCGAGCGCGGCGATATCGAGCACCTTGAGGAGCGGATTCGACGGCGTCTCGATCCAGACCAGCTTGGTGCGCGCACGCACCGCGCGGCGGACCGCGTCCAGCTTGCGCATGTCCACCGCCGTCAGGTCGATGCCAGCACGGTCGAACACTCGCGCGAAGAGGCGGTACGTTCCGCCGTAGACGTCGTCGGCCATGACCACGTGATCGCCCTTCGAAAGGAGATGCGCCACCGCGTCGGACGCCGCCATTCCCGAGGCGAACGCGAGGGCCCAGCGCGCGCCTTCGAGCGCGGCGAGGCAGGTCTCGAGCGCCGTGCGCGTGGGGTTCCCGGTGCGCGCGTATTCGTAGCCCTTGTTCTTGCCGACCGCTTCCTGCGCGAAGGTCGAGGTCTGAAAGATCGGGACAACCACCGCACCGGTCAGCCCTTCGGGATCTTGACCGGCATGGATCGCGATGGTCTCGAAGCCGTGCTTGTGCGGTGCGGTCTTCACGTTCTCGCTGCGCAGCCGCTTACGAACGTCTTCGCTGGTGAGCGACGAACTCGAGAAGGTCCGCTTTGGTGATGATCGACACCGGTCGGTCGTCGCGTGCCGCGAGTAGCGCCGGCGCGCCGCTCGACAGCTCCTGGTACAGGCGCTCGACGTCGTCGGTGGCCTGCACCACGGGGAATGGCGGGTCCATGAGGCGCTCGACGCGCTCATCGACGAGCGAGGGCTCGCGAAAGACGCGGTCGAGCATCGTCTTCTCCTGAACGCTGCCGACGATGTCGGTCACGGTGCCCGCGGCGCCGTCGGCCGTGACCGGGATCTGCGAGATTCCGTAGCGCTGCATGGTGTCGATCGCCTGCCGCACGCTCTCGCTCTTCGACACGCAGATGAGCTCCGGCGTCCCCGCGCGCTCCTTCATCACATCGCTCACCGTCGCGGGCACGACGAACCCGAGGAAACCGTTCTGCCGCATCCACTCGTCGTTGTAGATCTTCGAGAGATAGCTGCGGCCCGAGTCGGCGAATAGCACCAGCACCAGCGCGTGGCTGTCGAGCTCTTTCGCGATCTCCAGGGCCGCGAACATCGCGGTACCCGACGACCCGCCGACGAGGATCCCCTCCTCGCGCGTGAGCCGGCGCGCGGTGAGGAACGCGTCGCGGTCCGCGACGCGCACCCAGCGGTCGACCAGCGTCGGGTCGAACGTGCCTGGATAGAAGTCCTCGCCGATGCCCTCGGTCTTATACGGATGGATCTCGCCGGTGTAGATCGAACCGGCGGGGTCGGCGCCCACGATCACGATGGCCTTGTTTTTTTCTTTCAGGTACCGCCCCGCACCGGTCACCGTTCCGCCGGTCCCGATGCCCGAGACCAGATGGGTGATGCGTCCATCGGTCTGCTCCCAGATCTCCGGTCCGGTCGTCCGGTAATGTGCCTCGGGATTCATCGCGTTGTAGTACTGGTTGGGCTGGAATGCGCCGGGGATATCCCGCGTGAGCCGGTCGGCGACCTTGTAGTAGGACTCCGGCGACTCGGGCGGCACCGCGCTGGGGCACACCACGACCTCCGCGCCGTAGGCGCGCAGCAGGTCGCGCTTCTCCTGGCTTTGCTTGTCGGCCATCGTGCAGATGAGCCGGTATCCCCTGATCGCCGCGGCCATCGCGAGACCGACGCCCGTATTGCCGCTCGTCGGTTCGACGATGACGCCGCCCGGACGCAAGAGGCCCCGGCGCTCGGCGTCTTCGATCATCAGCATGCCGATGCGGTCCTTGACCGAGCCACCCGGGTTCAGGTGTTCGAGCTTCGCGACCAGGGTCGGGCGAAGGCCTTTGCCGATGCGCCCGAGGCGCACGAGGGGCGTTCGCCCGACGAGCGCGAGGATGTCCGGCGCGATCGTCACGCCGTGATGTTAGTTCTCGGGACGTTAGCGGCCGCGCCGCTCGCGAGTCTCGTTATTGAGCTCTCGCTCGAGCGGGAGCTCCCCGATCCCGAGCGTGCGGGGACGCTCGCCCTGGAGCGACTCGGCGTACTTCAGACCGGTGCCGGTGTTGAAGACGACGACCTCGTCGTCGTCTCGGATCCATCCGTCGCGGCGAAGGGTCGCCGCGCCCGCGAGACCGGCGGCACCCTCCGGACACACGAGCATTCCCTCGGTCTCGCCTGCAACCCGCATGCGCCCGGCGATCTCCTCTTCGGTCACCGCGACCGCGATGCCCTGCGACTCACGAAGGGCGCGCAGGACGATGAAGTCGCCGAGCGCCTTCGGGACGCGGATACCGGCCGCGAATGTGTGGGGGTCGGGCCAGGCTTCGGACTCCGGGCGCCCATCGATGAACGCCTTGACGATCGGCGCGCATCCGGTGGACTGGACCGCGACGAAACGGGGAAGCTTCGCGCGCAACCAGCCGATCGCCCGCAGCTCGTCGAACGCTTTCCACATGCCGATGAGACCCACCCCGCCGCCCGTCGGATAGACGATGACGTCGGGGAGACGCCAGCCCATCTGCTCGGCGAGCTCGAAGCCCATCGTCTTCTTCCCCTCGATGCGGTAGGGCTCGCGGAGCGTGGATGCGTCGTACCAGCCGTATTTCGCGCAGGCCGCGCGCACGACCGCGCCCGCGTCGGCGATCGATCCGGGCACCAGGTAGACCTCTGCGCCGTACGCCGCGGTCTCGCGCACGATGACGTCGGGCGTGGTCGCGGGCATGACGACGACGACCCGCAACCCGGCGCGCGCGCCGTATGCCGCCCACGCCGCGCCGGCGTTGCCGGCGGTCGGCAGGGCGAGCGCGGTGACGCCGAGCTCGCGGGCACGCGTCACGCCGACGGCGGCGCCTCGCGCCTTGAACGTGCCTGTGGGCAGAAGGCCTTCATCCTTGACGCGAAGCCGAGCGAGACCCAGCGCCCGGCCGAGCGCGGGCGTTTCGACCAGCGGCGTATTCGGCTCGCCGAGGGAGACGACGGCATCGCCATCCTCGTGCGGCAATAGCTCGCGATACCGCCAAAGCGTGCTCGGCCGGGAACCGAGCGCATCACGGCTGATCCCATCGCGCACCCGGCGCAGGTCGTAGCGGACGAGGAGCGGCCCGCCGTCGTTCTTGCACACCTGGGCGATCTGATCGACGGGAAAGTCTTCCTGGCAACGCGAGCATTCGAGATGGGTCGCGAAAGACGTCAAGCGGCGCGTTCGATCTTTGCGCCGAGAGCGCGGAGGCGGGTATCGAGCTCCTCGTACCCGCGGTCGATCTGCTCGATCCCGCTCATGACGCTCGTGCCCTTCGCGCAGAGCGTCGCCGAAAGCAGTGCCATGCCCGCGCGGATGTCGGGACTACGGATCTCGGCGGCGTAAAGCTGGCTCGGACCGATCACCACGGCGCGGTGCGGATCCGACAGAATGATCCGCGCGCCCATCTCACGTGAGAGGACGTCGGCAAAATAGAGGCGTCCTTCGAACATCCACTCGTGTATCACGACGGTACCCTCGGACTGCGTCGCCATGGCGGTCGCGACGCTCGTGAGATCGGTGGGGAATCCCGGCCAGATCTGCGATTGCACCTTGGGGATCGCGCCGCCGAGGTCGTGCTCGATGACGAACCGCTCCTGCGCGGGAACATGGATCGAGTCGCCTTGGACTTCCGTCTCCACACCGAGTCGTTTGAAGACCAGGCGCGTCATCCGCATGTGGTTCGGCACGGCGTTGCGAATGATGGCGTCGCCGTGCGTCATCGCGATCGCCCCGATGAGGGACCCAACCTCCATGTGGTCGGAGAGGATCGTGTGGTCGATCCCCTTGAGTCCCTCGACGCCGTCGATGGTGATCGTGTTCGTGCCGACGCCTACGATCCGCGCGCCCATCTTCATGAGGGCGATTCCGAGCTGCTGCACGTGCGGCTCGCTTGCGGCATTTCGGATCACGGTGCGGCCCTTGGCGAGTACGGCGGCCATGAGTGCGTTCTCGGTGGCGGTGACCGAGGGCTCGTCGAGCAGGATCTCCGTGCCAGTAAGGCCAGCCGTGTGCATCCCGTACCCGCCGCTCGAGACGTCGAGCTCGGCGCCGAGAGCGCGGAGCGCTAGGAAATGCGTGTCGTTGCGTCGCCGGCCGATCACGTCGCCTCCGGGACGCCCCAGCCGGACTCTCTTGTGGCGACCGAGCAGAGGCCCAGCGAAGAGCAGCGAGGCGCGGATCTCTTTCGCGAGCGACGTCGGAACTTCGGTGCTGCTCAGCGCTCCGGTCACCCGCACGGTGTGACCATCGAGTTCTTCGACCTTCGCGCCGAGCGCGCTCACGATCTCGACCATGCCGCGCACATCGCGGATCCGCGGAACGTTACGGAGCGTCACCGGATCGTCGGTCAGCAGGCTCGCCGCGATCAGAGGAAGGGCCTCGTTCTTGTTGCCAGCCGGTGTGATCTCGCCGCGCAGCGGCGTGCCGCCTTCGACGATGAAGCGCGCCATCCGGCGGGTAAGCCTAGCGGCCCGCGTCGGTCTCCGACGGTGAGCGAGCCGCCCATCCGTCAAGATGCCGCGCGTCGTGCTGGCTACCAGCGTTTCGGGAGGCGAAGGAACTCCTGTGCGTAGCCCAGCAGAGCGATCGGCGAGAGCACGGCCTGATAGGTAATGAGATAGGCGACGTAACCAAGGCGGTTGCGCCGGACACGTAGCCCGAGCTGGCGAAAGACCGCGCTCTGTCGCTGCATCATCGCCATCGTGACCAAGAGGCTGATCGGGACGACGAGCAGCGTCAACGGCCCAGCGATGTAGTAGTGACCGAACAGCGCGAGGGCGAGGCCCGGCAGGAAGACCAGCGTGTACGCGCCGTCGAGCAACGGGAAGAGCGCGTCAATGGCGACGAAGAAACCGGTGAGCCGCGGCTTTCGCCACAGGAGGTCGCCGTGCGCGGCGAGGCCCTCGATCATGCCCCGCGCCCAACGCCGACGTTGGCGGACGAATCGTCGCCATTCGAGTGGTACGGCGGTGAACGCGACGGCGGTCGGCTCAAAGCCGATCCTGAACCCCTTCTTCTGGAACGCCCAGGTCAGCACGATGTCTTCGCCAACACACACCGGCCAGCCGCCGGCGGCGCGCAGCGCTTCCGTCTTGTACGCGCTGAAGGCGCCTTGCGCGACGAGCGTTCCCTGATAGAGCGCTTGCTGGCGCTTAACCGATGCCATCGCGAGGAAGTAATCCCACTCCTGCATTCGGGTGAGCAGGTTCGCCCGGGAATTGCGCGTGAGCACCATGCCGGCAACGGCCGCCGTATCGGGCGGCGCAGTGACAAGTCGCGTGACGAGGCGGCGCAGCGCCTCGGGATGAAGGCACGTATCGGCGTCCATCGTGACGACGACCGGTGTCCGCACTTGCGCGAGACCGAGGTTGAGCGCGGCGGCCTTCCCGCCATGCTCGGCCGCGACGAGCCTCGCCCGCGGCAGAAGGTCCAAGACCTCGTCCAGCGCATCGATGGTCCCGTCTGTCGATCCGTCATCGACGATGAGGAGCTCGCAGCGTCCGGGATAGCTAAGACGCGAGAACGCCCGGATGGTGTCCGGAAGACTGTCCCGCTCGTTCCAGGCGGCGATGAGCACGGTCACTGCGGGCAGCTCGCCGATCTCGTCAAGCTGCCGCGGCCGGTCGAGCAGGAGACTCAGAACGAGATGCGTGTTCAGGAACCCCGGCACCAGAGCGATGAGGGTGATCAGGAGCCACGCGGCCGGTGCGCCGAGGAGTGAGGCGAGTTCGTCCGACCACGGCACGGCGAGCGCGGTCGAGATAGCCATCCAGCTGAGTGCGCCGGCCGTGGATATCGCGAAGCGCTGCCGGACCGTGAGGTAGAAGCTGGCCCGTCTATCCTGCTGTGGGAGGTAGGGCTCGAGGACGCGCGCGTCCTCGCGGGCATCGTCGTCCGTATCCGCCGGCCGCCGACGCCAGCGGACATGCTCGATTTCGATGACGTCGCGCGCCACAGCCCCCATTGCTTCCCCACCACCTGATCATCGCTACCCTCCAGCACAATTGGATACCCTGCCGTGGCGTACTCAAGAGCGAGGTAGGGTTTTTCCCACCCGACGTAGAGGAACTAGGTATCCCCGGCATGACGAAAAGCAGGTACGCCGCACGTGTTCGGGCATAGGCGCCGCCCGTCGGCGGCCAAAAGTCAGTAGCCGAGTGCGATCCCGACCTTGGTGCCATCCGTCCCGCCACGCAGACGGCCGGCCTCGATCATGATCGCGGCCGGCCGCGCGAAGTAGGTCGCGAGAACATCCTCCACCTTGACCTCGACCTCGTGGCCCATCCTCACGAGCTCGGCACGTACGTCCTCAGGGATCCGCGAATCAACCTGCAGGCTCTCGCCCTCGTCGTGAACGCGCGGCCGGCTGGTCGCGTCTTGCGGGCCGTCGCCGTAGTCCAGCGTATTGACGATGGTCTGGACGACCGCGCTCATGATCTTCCGTCCGCCGGGCGCGCCGCACGCGAGGAATGGACGATCCGCGCGCAGCAGGAGGGTCGGCGCGCCCGCCCAGAGCACGCGCTTGCCCGGCGCGATCGAATTCGGCCGGTCCGGCCGTGGATCGAACCAATACGTCCCATTGGTGATCAGCATTCCGGTGCCGCGCGGCATGACGGCCGACCCGAAACCACCGCCGAGCGTCGCCGTAAGCGATACGAGCATCCGATCGCCGTCCACCGCGTTCACGTGCGTGGTGTTCGGAAGATCGGCCATCGTGGAGAGCCGCTCGCCGAATGCGGCCCGGGTCGCTCCGGCGATCCGGTGCAGGCTCTCGGCGCCGAGCTGGGGCCACCGACGCAAGTCCTCCCGCCCGAGCCGCTCGAGCGTTCGCGCGACCGTCGGCCCGCCCGAGAGACCTGGAAGCGTGAGCACGCGATGGCCGCGATAGTCAAGCGCGAGCGGCGCAAGCTCGCCCGCCTCGTACGTCGAAAAGTCCTCGCGCGTAAGGATTCCTCCGAGCGCGCGAATGTCGTCGACGATCGCCGCCCCGAGATCACCCCGATAGAGCGCCTTTGCGCCATCGCGGGCGATCGTCTCGAGGGAGCGCGCCAGCTCCGGCTGCACGAGACGCTCGGGAGGCTCGAATCCGGTCGGAGGCCGATAGGGCGCGCCACCTTCGCGGTAGTACACCCGCTTCGCCTCCGGATTCTTGTGCAGCCGCGACGCGAACGCCCCGAAGATGAGCGTGCCGTACCAATCGATGAGGAAACCCTCTCGGGCAAGACGGATCGGCCCTCGGCATTGGCGTCGTCTTTGACCGCGGGCCATCCGTACATGCCGGCTCGCGCATCGCCACCCCGGAGCTCGAACATGTCCTCGCGCGACGCGAGTGGCGCGCAAGTCGAGCCATCGAACGCGCTCGTCTTCCCGTCGCGCCAGATCACAAGTCCCGCGATGCCGCCGAGCCCGCTCCCGATCGGCGAGGTGACGCCGAGGGCGAAGGCCGTCGCCAGCGTGGCGTCGAGCGCATTCCCGCCCTGGCGCAGTATTTCGACGCCCGCCTCCGCGGGAAGCGGGTCGGCAGTGACCATGCCGCTGGTCGCGGTGGCCTCGGTCTTGGCGAAAAGCCACTCGCTCCGCGTGCCCACTTTGACTTTCTCGCGCTAGGAGAGCTGCTTCGTGACCCGGACTGCCTCGTCCGAGGTGAAGGCGCGCATCGTGCGGCTGCGGCCGTTGCCCGACAGGCCGTACTCAAGGGCATTGCGAAGCGCGACGTCGTCGTTCGGGGCCTCGGTGATCGCGACCGCGTCGTACTCGCCGAACGTCAGGTAGACATCGACGAGCTTCCCACCCGCACGCTCGAGCCGCTCCCGGCTCGCCGCGACGCGCTTGTCCCAGTCCTTGATCGTCTTGATGCCTTGCTCGGTGAAGCTGATGAGCGTGATGTAACGGGCCACGTCTTCTTTTCTTGCCTCCCCTGCGAACGCGCGCGGAGTCTATTCGCCCGTAGGCTAATCGCATGCGGTACGCGGCGGTCGGTTTCGATCTCCTCACCGCGCTGCTCGACACGTGGTCGCTCTGGTCGGAGGTTGCAGGCGACCGCGAGCTCGGCATGCGCTGGCACGCGGCCTCGCAGGAGCTCCTCCGCGGAAAGCGCTACCGGCCGTTCGTCGAGGTCGTGCGCGAGGCCGCGACGCAGGTCGGCCTCGAGTCGAAACATCCGGCGGAGCTATTGCGGCGCTGGGGCCACGACTTCGCGCCCTGGCCAGATGTGCCGCCGGTCCTCGAGCGACTTGATGGCACGCGTCGATTCATCGTGACGAACTGCTCGCGCAAGCTCGGCCGGCTGGCCGCGTTTCGCGCGGGACGCTTCGAGCTCGTCGTGACCGCTGAAGAGGCCGGCGCGTACAAGCCCGATCCGCTTCCTTATCGGATGGCGCTTGATCGACTCGGGCTCGACTCAGCGGAAGTCCTGTTCGTCGCGGGCTCGGCCCACGACGTCGGCGGCGCCGCACGCGTCGGGATGGACGTGTATTGGGCGAATCGCGGGGGCGCGCCAGCGCCGACCGACGGCGCCGCGCTTCGCGAGGAGCCCGACTTCCGCGGGCTCCTCGAGACGCTCGGCTGGGACCCGCACTCGGGGGCCGGGGGGCAGAGCCCCCCGAGTTCTTGGTGATCGGTCGCGCCGCGATCACCCAACGTGACGACGGAATGGTCGTCGACCCGCGGAGCGACGTGGAGTGGCTGGAGTGGGTGCCCGCTGGCGCGGTCCGCAACTGGTGCGACGGGGACTTGCTCGTCGACTGGCTCGCCGAGTACGGCGAACAGCACGGTTTCCGTCGCGACGATCGTCTGCCCGGCTACGACCGCGTCTTCGATCTACCGCGCTTTCTCATGGAGCAGGGGCGCCGCTTCGAGCAGGCGCTCCTCGTCGATCTCCAGGCGCGCTGGCCGGTGACGCGTATCTCGACGCGTCCGGACGAGGCCCGCTCTCTCGCGGCCGCGGAAGCGACATGGGACGCGATGAAGGACGGTGCACCGGTGATCGCGTCCGCCGTACTCCGGGACCCGGAGCGGCGCACCTTCGGGGTCGCGGACCTTCTCGTCCGCTCCGACATCCTGGGTGAGCTCTGCCCTGACGCGTTCATTGGCGATCAGCTGGAGCTTCCGGTGGCCGCGCTGCGCCACGGCCGTCACTACCGGGTGGTCGACGTCAAGTTCTCCACGCTGCACCTGCTGAAGGACGGTGGGCTCGGCGCGAACGATGTCGACGTGATGGCCCAGGCCTGGATCTACAACGAGGCGCTCGGACGGCTGCAGGGATTCACACCACCGGCCGCGTACGTGGCCGGTCGCGCGTGGCGGCAAGGCGCCGCCCGCGGCGATCGGTGCTGGGAACGGCTCGCGCGCGTGCCATCCGATGCGTATGTGCGGTCCCGCGACGAAGACCTCGCGAGCATCGTCGCCCGCGCCTGCGCATGGATCCGCCGCCTGCGGACCGAGGGCGCCGAGTGGCGCGTGCTCCCGATCCCGTCCGTGCCTGAGCTCTGGCCGAACATGAAGGCCAACAGCGATTTCCCCTGGCATACCGCGAAGGCGGAGATCGCGGTAAAGCTGGCGGATCTCACGATCCTGCCCCGCGTGAACGCCGAGCTTCGTGCCGCGGCGCACGCGACCGGCGTGACGCGATGGGATGACACGCGGACCTCGGCAGTCCTCTTCGGCCTGGATGGCGAACACGCGCGAACGCTGGACGCCGTGATAGCCGTGAACCGCGACGGCGGCGAGGCTGTACGGCCAGGCCGCGTCACCGCCGATGAGGAGCGCTGGCGGGTCCCGCCCGCCGCCGAGGCCTTCGTGGACTTCGAATTCGTGCACGACTTGGATGACGACTTTCGCTCGTTCCCACGAAAAGGCGGCCAGTCGCTCATCTTCCAGATCGGGTGCGGAACTTATCGCGGGCGCCGTTGGTCCTTCGAGCAGTTCACGGTCGACGACCTGGGTGTGGACGCGGAGGGACGGATGATCGACGAGTGGCTCGGGCACCTCGCAGCACTCGCCGCCGAATCGGGCCTCGCCTCGGCCGCCGACGTACGACTCGTTCACTGGTCACTCGCGGAGGAGTCCAACTTCGAACGGGCGTATGAGTCCGCGCGATCTCGTCATCCCGATCGCGAATGGCCGCCCCTCCAGTGGTACGACCTGCTCGGCCGGGTCTTCCGCGCCGAGCCCGTCGTCGTCAAGGGCGCCTTCTCGTTCGGTCTCAAGGCGATCGCGCGCGCGCTGCACGCGCACGGGTTCATCGCGACGGAATGGGCTGACGGCCTCGCCGACGGCGCCGGCGCCATGGCCGGAGCCTGGTCCGCTGCCGCGGATGCACGTGCTCGTGGCCGCAGCCTCAAGGAGTCACCGGTCATGCACGAGATCGCCGCCTACAACCAGGTCGATTGCCGCGTCATGGCCGAGATGCTCGATCACCTCCGGCGGGCCCACTAGACCTAGTCTTCCGCGGTGCTCGCGTCCCTTCGAACCGACCTTGAGATCGCGCGCCGCGGCTATCTTCGCTACGCGGCGTATCCGGCGGCGACGGCCGCCGGCGCCTTCACGAACATCATCTTCGGCCTGATGCGCGGATCGGTCCTGCTCGCGCTCTTCGCCGAGCGCGAGCGGATCGGTGCGTACGACGCCGCCGCGACGATCGCCTACGTCTGGCTCACGCAGGGCCTGCTGAACGTCGTGGCGCTCTGGGGGTGGCAGGAGCTCGCCCTACGGGTGCGCACCGGCGACATCGCGACGGACCTCATTCGGCCGATCCATCCCATGCGCACAGCGCTCGCCACCGACTACGGCCGCGCCGCCTACCAGCTGATCTTCCGCGGCATCCCCCCTGTCGCTGTCGGCGTCCTCGCTTTCCACGCTGTGCTTCCGGCTGATCCGCTCGTGTGGCTGGCCTTCGTCGCGAGCCTCGGCCTCGCGGTCGCCGTCAGCTTCGGGTTCCGGCTCCTCTACAACCTCGCCGCGTTCTGGACGACGGACACGCGCGGGACGATGATCCTCGCGCTCGTCGTCATGAGTGTGTTCTCCGGATTTGTGATCCCGATCCAGTTCTTCCCGCCATGGCTCGCCGCGATCGCGAACGCCACGCCTTTCCCGGCGATGGTACAGACACCGGTCGATATCTTCGTCGGGGTGACCAGGGGGCCCGCGATCCTTGTTGCGCTCGCGGGACAGCTCGGGTGGGCGGCCGGGATGCTCCTCAAGTCGTACTGGGTGTTCGCGCTCGGTACGCGCCGCTTGGTGGTGCAGGGTGGATGAGGTCCGCAACCTTCTCGCGCTCTACCGCCGGCTGATCGAGGCACGGCTGCGAGCCCAGCTCCAGTACCGGACATCGTTCGCGCTCGAGATCTCGGGCACGGTCCTCATCTCGTTCATCGATTTCGTGGCGATCCTTGTCATCTTCGCGAACGTCCAGCAGCTCGCCCAGTGGACGCTCCCGGAGGTCGCCCTGCTCTACGCGATCTCGGGGCTCGCGTTCGCGTTCACCGATCTCGCTATCGGTCACCTCGACGATTTCCCGGGGCTCATCCGGGACGGGAACTTCGACCTGCTCCTTATCCGACCGCGCGGCACGCTGTTCCAGCTCCTCACGGCGGACTTTCAGGTGCGTCGCCTCGGCAAAGTGCTAGGCGCGCTCGCGGTGCTCGCCTACGCGCTAGCGAACCTGAGTATCGATTGGGACCTCGGGCGGGTCGCGATGCTCGTCGTGATCGTACCGGTCGGCGTTGTCATCTTCGCCTCGATCTGGGTCACCACGATCTGCATTGCGTTCTGGTCGGTCGGGGCCCGCGAGGCATCGAACGCTTTCACGTACGGCGGCCAGTTCCTGAGCCAGTTCCCGATCAACGTCTACGACCAGTGGCTCCGCCGATTCCTCGCCTACATCTTTCCCATCGCCTTCGTCGCCTACTTCCCCGCTCTCTTCATCCTGGGCAAGCCCGATCCCATTGGCCTGCCCGACTGGCTGCGCTTCGCGTCGCCTCTCGTCGCCGTCGCCGCGGCGATCGTCGCAAGCGCGGTCTGGCGCTTCGGTGTCCGCCACTATCAAAGCGCAGGCGGGTAGACGTGCCGGCGATCGAGCTCGAGCATGTCGGAAAGGACTTCGTGGTGCGGCGGGCCGCCGGTCGCTTCCGCCGCCGGACCGACGTCGTCCACGCGGTCTCGGACCTGTCGTTCTCGGTCGAGCCAGGAAGCCTCGTCGGCTACATCGGCCCGAACGGCGCGGGCAAGTCCACGACGGTGAAGATGCTGACCGGGATCCTCGTGCCGTCGCGCGGCCGGATCTCGGTCGCGGGCCTGGTCCCCACCCGGCAGCGGACCAAGCTCGCCGGGCGCATCGGCGTGATGTTCGGCCAGCGGGTGCAGCTCTGGTGGGACCTCCCGCTCATCGAGTCGTTCGAGCTGCTCCGCCACATCTACCGCATCCCCTCACAGATCTACGAGCGCAATCTCTCAGCCTTCCGGCAGCTGCTCGATCTCGATAAGTTTCTCCGGACGCCGGTGCGTCAGCTCTCCCTCGGCCAGCGCATCCGCGGTGAGCTGACCGCGGCGATGCTCCACGACCCCGAGATCCTCTTTCTCGACGAGCCGACCATCGGGCTCGACGTCATCGCCAGGCAGCGGGTCCGCGAGCTCCTGCTGAGCGCCAACCGCGAGCGCGGGATGACCGTGCTCCTCACGTCGCATGACCTCACGGAGATCGAGCGGCTCTGCTCGCGGATCCTGATCATCGATCGCGGCAGGCTGATCTTCGACGGCGACGTCGACACGCTCAAGGCGCGCTACGGGAAGGAGCGCGTGCTCGTCGTCGATCTCGAGGAGCCCGGCCCAGCGCTCCAGCTGGACGGGGCGCGGGTGATCCGCGTCGAAGGCCCGCGGCAGTGGATCGCGTTCGACGGCGAGCGCCTGAGCGCGGCGCAGCTCACCGCGGCGGCCGCGGCACAGGCGCCGCTTCGCGATCTCACCGTTCAGGAGCCCGAGATCGAGGATGTCGTCCGGCGGATCTACCAGGAGCGGCTGTGAACAGGGGGCGGCTCGCGCCGCCCCCATCGATCGTCTAGCGGCCGCCAGGAGCGCCCGGGAACGGGACGCCGAGCACGGAGATCTTGCCGCCGCTTGGTGCGGTACCCAGAGCGAGGTTAGCGATGTAGAGACCACGCTCGTGGAAGATCGGGCTCGCCGGGAAGTCGAGAGGATCGTCGCCCGGATTGTGTCCGTAGCGAGCGATCAATGCCCCGCTCGGCGACAGGACCTGGATCTCGTTCGCCTGATTGGCGCAGACGTAGAGGTTTCCCTGGACATCGAACTGGATACCGTCGGCGCCGTCGAGCGCACCCGGGCCCAGCGCGGCGCCGTCCGCGAAGATCGAGATCGCGCCGGCGCTGCCGTCCTCGTTCACCTCGATGCGCAGGATCCGGTCCGTCGAGGTGTTCGCGACGTAGAGGTGGCTCTGCGTCCGATCGAAGGCCACGCCGTTCGCGCCGAACGGTGGGTTCCCAGCCGGCGCAAGGAGCGGGTCGGCCTTCCAGAGCGTCTTGCCGCCGCCGTCGGGGCTGACCGCGTAAATCGCTCCCGCGAATGAGTCCGATACGTAGAGGGTCCCGAGGTGATCGCGTGCGATCGCGTTCGGGGCCCCGAAACCGGTCGCCAGCTCGGTCACCGCGCCGCTTTCGGGATCGACCCTGATGAGGCGGCCGCCGGTGAATCCGGGGTTGTTGTCGGCGACGTAGATGCCCTCGCTCGGTACGAAAAGCTCGCCGAGCAGCGCATGGTTCGCCGCGACCGGGATGACGCGGACCTGCTGCCCGCCGAGCGTATACACGCAGATGTTCCCGGAGAGCCCCGCGGCATAGAGCAAGCCGCTCGGCGAGGCAGTGATCCCTTCGGGGTTGTGACACGACGAGTTGTTGGCGTCGGCGATCGTCTTCACCACGCCCTGCTCGGGTTGCGCGGCGAGCACCGGTTGTGCGGACGCGAGCGTGAGAGCCGCGGTCAATGTGACCAACCAACGACGCATGGACTTCCTCCCCGCCACCCTAATGGCCGCCCGAGATGCTACTGCGAAGCAGCAGAGCGCAGGACAGACAGGCCTGAGCACTATGCCCGAACGAGCGGAAAGACCTCCTGGGCGAAACGGTCCATCTCCTCGCGCTGGGGACTGCACTGCAGGAGGAGCAGGTCGATGCCGATGCGCTCGAGCTCGCGAATGCGCTCGGCGACCTGATCGGACGTGCCGACGAGACCCGTGCGCAGCCCGCGGTTGGAGACGCTGTAGTCCTCGAGAGACACCTGGGTCTCGAGCTGCGAGCCTTTGATGAAATCCAGGTAGCTCGCGTACCCGCGGGCGCTCGCGCGCACATCCGTGATGCGCGCCACCTCTTTCTTCACGTCGGCGTCACTTTGACGGACGATCGCGTATCCGGCGACCCCGAAGCGAAGCGGCGGGAGCTTGGGATGCTTCGCACGGCGCGCGCGCATGTCGGCGATCTTGGGGGCCAGCACGTCGGGCGGGTCGCCGTGCATGAGATATGCGTCGCACTCGCGCGCGATGAGGTCCTTCGCCGCCGGTGACTCGCCGCCGGCGTACAGGACCGGCCACGGCCGTTGAACCGGCTTGGGGGCGAGCCGTGCGTTCTTGATCGTGTAGTACCGGCCCTCGAGCGAGAACTCGTCCTTGGTCCACATCCCTTTGAGCACCGCCAGAAACTCGGCGGTCCGGGCATAACGCTCGTCATGCGCCACCCAGGTGCCACCGTATTGGAGGCTCTCCGCCTCCCACCACGCGCTCACCACGTTCAGCGTGAACCGGCCGCCCGAGATGTGATCGATCGTTGCCGTCTCCTTCGCGACCAGCGCGGGCAGCCGGAAGTTCGGGCGCACCGCGGTCATGAGCTCGAG